>JACCEC012715826.1_pt1 | contig 12619 bp, 12 predicted proteins | sample 7450121 | NCBI WGS metagenome assembly JACCEC01 (sample SAMN15323455, study PRJNA562643) | freshwater metagenome | isolation source: river surface water | place: USA:Blue River Watershed | collected 2017-08-18 | reverse complement strand
TCCGATGCCGGGCAGGCCTGAGGGGACCTGCCCAACGATGGCCACTTGTGCACTTTGATCAAGACCGGTGCTTGCAACGATCGAGGCCGACACGATGACGACGGCCATCGGTGCGAGTTTGGTCAGGAGCTCGGCCAGTTTGGCTGGCAAGCCTGCCGATTTCAAAAGCGATGCAAGTGCAGAGCGCGCAAAAAACAAAAACAGCAATGCCGCAATACCGATGATGGCGGTATTCGTGTTGATTGCAGAAATTTGATGTGCCAGCCCTTTCATCGTGGCGATGATGCTGCCGCTCGGTAGTGAAATACCCAGCAAGTACTTGAGCTGGCCTATCGCGATCAGAATCGCCGAGCCGGAAATAAAACCGCTGATGACCGGATGACTGAGAAAGTAGGCGAGAAACCCGAGGCGCAATAAACCTGCGATCAACAGAATCAGGCCTGACATGAGCGCCAGCAGCACGGCCAGCATGACATAGCTCTCGGAGCCGGGTACTGCCAAGGGTGTCAGTGCGCTGGCAGTCATGAGGGATGCCACTGCAACCGGTCCGACAGCGAGCGTCATGCTGCTGCCGAACAAAGCGTAGGCCAGCAGTGGAAGAATGCTGGCGTAGAGGCCAATCTGGGGTGGCAGCCCCGCGAGCATCGCATACGCAAGGCTCTGTGGTATCAGCATGACAGTGACGATCAGGCCTGCGGTCAGATCTCCGCTAAGCCATGGGCGCTGATACTGACGCAGCCAGTCCGGTAGTTGAAGCATCTTCTTTAATCCGTTTTTGGTCGTGCGAGCCACTCATGCCCTTTGAGCATCAGATTCCAGTAGACCCAGGGGAGGATATTTTTTTTCAGGATCCAGGCCGACAAGCGAGGTACCGTCGGATTCAAAGGAAAGGTAGGTAGAAGTTTGCCACCGAAACCGAATTCCGCCAGTACGATACGACCTTTCTCCACTGTCAAAGGACAGGATCCGTAGCCATCGTACTTCGTTGGCAATGCCCGACCGCTGCGTGCAGCGATAAGATTTTCGGCGACTACAACGATTTGCTTGCGCACGGCAGCGGCTGTTTTTGCATTGGGCGAAGAGCAGGCATCACCCAAGCTGAAGATATCGGGATAGCGCACATGTTGGAGCGTGACCTGATCCACATCGACCCAGCCATCTGCATTGGCCAGCCGACTTTCGCGTATAAAATCTGGCGCAGTTTGTGGTGGCACCACGTGCAGCATATCGAAGGATTTCTCGACACGGGTTATGTTGCCGTTCGCATCTTTTTCATCGAACCAGGCTTTTTTCTCTGGACCATCCACAGCGACCAGCGTGGAGGTGAAGTGCAGATGCGCGTTGTAGCGTTTGACGTAGTTCATCAGTGGCGGCACAAAATCGGCTACGCCGAACAGCACCGCGCCTGCGTTATGGAAATTGACGCTGATGTTTTTCAGTACGCTGCGCTGCTCCCAGTCGGAACAAGAGAGATACATCGCTTTCTGTGGAGCGCCAGCACATTTGATGGGCATGGCCGGCTGCGTAAAGAGTGCGGTACCCGATTTCATTTGTCTGACCAGCTCCCAGGTATAGGGCGCGAGATCGAAACGATAATTTGAAGTGACGCCATTTTTACCCAGCGTGTCTTCCAGACCCGGGATGGCTTGCCAGTTGAGTTTCAGTCCCGGTGCGACCACCAGGTTCTGGTAGCTGATCGGATTGCCTTGATCAATCGTGACTTTTTTCTGTTCAGGGTCGAAACCGGTCACGGTGGCGCGTATCCAAGTCACGCCGGCCGGCATGACCGATGCCATGTCACGCACGCTGTCTTGAAGCTCGAATTCGCCCGCACCGACCAGTGTCCACGACGGCTGGTAGTAATGCTTGTCTTTCGGTTCGATGATCGCGATCTGTAAATTCGGCTGGCGTTTTTTGAGACTGGCTGCCAGGCCGATGCCGGCACTGCCACCGCCAACGATCACGATGTCCTGGGTATCGCCCCAGTTGCAGGCGCTGGCGGCCCCAGTTGTGCTCGGCGTGGTGCGCTGGCCGCTGGCCATCTGATAAAGATTCTGCGATCTCGCACCGCTACGGCAAAAAGCGAGGATGGGCCCCGGCTTGAGCGCCAGCAGCTCGGCAAACTGGCGTGCCTGCAATTCAGTGATCTGCCCGCTCACGACGGGAAGATGGACGTACGTCAGGCCAACCGACTCGGCCGCGCGTGCGATGGCTTCGCTGCTTGCCTGGGATGGACCGGCTTCGCCGTCGGGTCGGTTGTTGATCACGGTGCGGAAACCGAGTGCCGCCACCTCGGCCATGTCTTCGGGGCCGAGTTGTGGGGCAGTGCTGAACTTGTCTGTGTGGCGCGTGATGGTGGCTGACATGGTTAATCCTTGGAGAGCTAAGGGTTCACAACGAATCTACCTGAAGAGACATATTGCAGTTAATTAAAGAAGTTACATTATATTGACAAATAAAATGTCAGTCAATATAATATACTTACTGTAAATAAAATGGAGTTTTTGCATGACACGCAACGCGATTCAACCTCAAGTGCATGGCATCTTTGATCCAGCGACTTGGACCGTGACTTATGTGGTCTATGAAAAAGAAGGCTCGGCCTGCGCCATTATCGACTCTGTTCTTGACTACGACCCCAAGTCCGGTCGCACTCGCACGGACTCGGCTGACAAGGTGATTGCCTTTGTTCGCGACAAGAAACTCACGGTCGACTGGATACTCGAAACGCATGCCCATGCCGATCATCTGACCGCGGCGCCTTATCTGAAACAGCATTTGGGCGGCAAAACGGCTATCGGTGATCACATCAATACGGTGCAGCAGGTATTCAAGGGCATTTTCAACCTGGAGCCTGGCTTCTCGACTGATGGTTCGCAGTTTGATCACCTGCTGAAAGCAGGAGAGCATTTCAGTATTGGCGCACTGTCGGCCAGCACGATGTATGTGCCTGGCCATACACCTGCCTGTGTCGCCTATCACGTCGGCGATGCGGTATTTGTAGGCGACACGATGTTCATGCCCGATGTCGGTACTGCGCGATGCGATTTTCCGGGTGGTGATGCGAAGACGCTTTACGCATCGGTGAAGAAGATCCTCAGCTTGCCTGAAGACACCCGTTTGTTCATGTGTCACGATTACCCACCGACGGATCGCCCCGTGGCGTTTGAATCCACGGTCGGCGAGCAGCGCAGAAAAAACATTCATGTACACGATGGTATCAGCGAGGCTGCGTTTGTTGACATGCGTACCAAGCGAGATGCAACGCTGGAAATGCCGGTGCTGATTCTTCCCGCAGTGCAGATCAATATCCGCGCCGGCGATATGCCACCGCAGGAATCAAATGGTGTTGCTTATGTGAAGATACCGCTGAATGCGCTCTGATCTAGTGCAGACAAAGCTATGGAAGCGCTGAATAATAAATGCGGAAACTTTTGTGGCAAGATCAATGGCGCCAAGCCCTTGATTTTAGTGATCTCCGCGTCGCACAGCTGCGCTGGCTCGCCATAAAACGCGACTTTATTCTGTTTTTCCCCGGACATAAAAAAATCCTGCGGCAGTTTCATCTGCCGCAGGATTTTTTATTGTGCGTGTAAAGCGTGCTGGTATTACAGTCCGCCGTTCTGCTGAGCGACCATCATGTAGAGCATGGGGATCGACAGCATGGTGTTGAAGCGGGATGTCAGCATGGCCAGACGTGCCGCAGCAGCTTTCTGTTCTGGTTCCACGGTGACGATACCCAATGCTTTTTTCTGATTGGGCCAGATGATGAACCAGACATTGAACGCCATTACCAGCGCCAGCCACATCCCGATGCCGATGGCATGCACGGGTTGTTGCAGGCCCAGTGCCGCGACCAGATAGCCGTTCATCCACGCGACCAGTACGCCAGTGATGACCGTGGACAGCGCTGCCCAGCGGAACCAGAAAAGGGCAGTCGGTGCGATGACCTTGCCGATTGCCGGTTTTTGTTCATCCGGAATTTTGGGCATGGAAGGAATCTGCACGAAGTTGAAATACCAGAGCAGACCTATCCACATGATGCCGGACACCACATGCAGCCAACGCATGACGAAAGCGCCCCACGCATGTCCCATTTGCGGACCTGCGCCTGCGACGCTGCTGGCGATGATCACCAGCAGTACCAGCAGTACGACACCGGCCATGATGGTGCGTCCGAGCGATTGCAAAATTGCAGCCATAAATCCTCCAAAAATATTCAGTTCGACGCTTTGTTATTGAGTGGGGGTGCGCGCGTCGCATTGCACTTTTGTAAAACCGGGCGAAGTATAGCCTAATGAAGCGCTGTTGAAAAAACACCATCTAGCTCGGTTGTGGGGAAAATGGTCTCAAGTGATTGATTTTCAAGGCTCAGCATCCCGCCTGCGCTGGTCCTGCCACGAAATGGGGGCTTGCACGGCATTTGCCTTACCCGCAATCATCCACGGCTGCCGACAGGACGGGGTGAGACTGCTCAATCCTTGTCGGGCTCGACCCGGCTGATCTCAATGTGAGCGCTTCCTTCGGCGACTGTCAGCGCCAGACGTTGCGGTGCCTGTAGCTGTGCGGTGCGCCGAATGATCTGACCTTGCTCGTCCCTGAGGATTGCGTAGCCACGCTCAAGGGTGCGCTGTGGCGCCAGCAACTCGAGTTTGCCTCGCAAGGCGTCGAGTTTGTAGTGATGAGCGCCGAGGCGGCTGGTATACGCCGCTGACAATTGCGTCGCCTGAGCTGAGAGTCTTGTCTGTGCCATGCGGGTGTCGGGCAGCGCATGCATCAGCCGCTGCCGCACTTTGTCCAGGCGGTAGCGGGCTGCGACCAGGGGCGTGGTGGTTGCATGTTGCAGGCGGCTTTGCAGCGTGGACAGCCGCAGTTGCTGATGGCGTATGGCTGCGCCGGGACTTTGCAGTCGGTGAGCGAGCCAGTCCAGTGTCTGGGTGCGGTCGTCCAGTTGCCGGCGCAATGCATCGGTCAGGTCATCAGCATGCTGGCCGACGGCTGCAAACCAGTCGTCCCGTGGTGTGGCCGCCAGCTCTGCGGCTGCGGTCGGCGTGGGTGCGCGTACATCCGCGACGAAGTCGGCGATCGTCACATCGGTTTCGTGACCAACACCCGAAATCACGGGCATGGCGCAATCGGCGATCGCGCGAGCCACACGCTCGTCATTGAATGACCACAAATCCTCCAGACTGCCGCCGCCACGAGAGACGAGCAATACATCGCATTCGGCGCGTTGGGAGGCGTTGCGAATCGCGGCTGCGATTTTTTCGGCAGAGCCCTCACCCTGCACCGCCGTGGGGTAGAGCACCACCTGAATATGCGGTGCACGTCGCCGCAGGGCGCTCAGAACATCGCGTAACGCAGCTGCTTGCGGACTGGTGACAATGCCAATGGTGCGCGGGAAGACAGGCAGTTCCCGTTTGCGTTCCTGATCGAATAATCCCTCGGAGGCCAGTCGGGACTTGAGCTTGATAAAAGCTTCATAGAGATTGCCCACGCCTGCGCGGCGCATGTTTTCGACGTTGAGCTGAAAATCCCCGCGCGCTGCGTACAGCCCAATGGTGGCGCGTACTTCGACCTTGTCACCTTCACGCGGACTGAAATCCACATACTGTGCCCGTCCGCGAAACATCACTGCACGCACCTGAGCGCTGGCATCCTTGAGTGTGAAATACCAATGGCCTGATGCGGCTCGGGTCACATTCGAGAGTTCGCCTGCAATCCAGGTCAGCGGAAAGCTGCGCTCCAGCAGTCGCCCCACCGATTGATTGAGCTGCGAGACGGTCAGGATGGACGGCGCTGCCTCGTTGATGCCTGCTTCGTTCGGAAAAAAGGTGTTACTCATCATCAGACTTTCTGCACGTTCAAGGGCCTGGGTGGCTGGATTAACGGTCCAGTAACGCGGCGCCATTGCTTCATTGTTGTCCACAACGGCTGCGGAAAATCCGACATTACCCGGCAAAAGGCGACTGATTCTCCAAGCCGGTCTGCCTGCCGCATACGCATCTCGCAAGCATGAACTTGCCCAGGCACAGTGAAGCGGATACAGTCTGCGGCAATTTGAGTATTCATCAGGGGAGACCGTATTTTGTTTGCGCTGATTCAAGCCGCCGGTTGGCCGATCTGGTTTCTGCTTGCGGCGTCTATCGTTGCTGTCACTATCATTATCGAGCGCTTATTGTACTTGCGACACTCGCGGATCTCGCCCCCTGCTTTGCTGCCCGATGTGGTGGATGTTGTGCGCTCGGGCAGGGTGAATGCCGAGGTCATCATGCAACTGGAGCAGAATTCGCCGCTTGGCCGGGTGTTGGCCGCAGGCTTGCGGCATCGGCAGGCATCGCGCGAGGTGATCAAAGAGGCCATCGCCGATGCAGGCCGCGTGAGCGCGCATTATCTCGAGCGTTACCTGACTACGCTTGGCACGGTGGCGACGCTGGCGCCGCTGATGGGCCTGTTTGGTACGGTGGTTGGCATGATTGAATTATTTGGCGCGCAGCAGGGCACCATCACCGATCCCTTGCAAGTAGCGCATGGCATTTCGGTAGCGCTTTACAATACCGGTTTTGGTCTGGCAGTCGCGATGCCGACTTTGTTGTTTCACAGGCATTTTCATGCACAGGTCGATGCGCTGGTGATCGATATGGAGCAACAGGCATTGCGTTTTGTGGATCAGATCAGCGGTACTCGGGATTGATGCCATGAATTTTCGTCAATCTGCCCGACGCGATCAGCCGGAAATCAATTTGATCGCTTTCATTGATGTGCTGCTGGTGATTCTGATTTTTCTCATGATTAGTACAAGTTTCAGTCGCATCGCTGGTCTTGCCGTGCGCCTGCCCACAGTAGGCGCGGAGGCATCTTCTCCACCAAAATCATGGCACGTTGTCGTCGATGCCGAGGGCCATGTCGCGCTGAATGGTCGTCGCTTGACTGCACGTGATGCCTCTTCTCTGGCGCTTGAGTTGCGCAATGTTTCGGAGGGCGATCACAGGCAGATTGTTGAGATCCATGCAGATGCGCAAGCAACGCATCAGTCCGTTATCAGCGTGATGGAAGCGGCTCGCCTTGCAGGGCTGTCGCAAGTGACCTTTTCTGCGCAGTCGAATTCACGCTGATGTCCAACACCACGGCAAAAACTCACGCACTTGAAAGCCTACTGACACAGGCCTGGCAAAGTCGCGGATTCATTGCCTGTTTGTTATTGCCGTTTTCGGCGATTTTTTTTCTCATTATTTTTTTTCGTCGAATTCTGTACAGGCTGGGCATTTTCCAATCCACGATTCTGCCAGTGCCGGCGATCGTGGTCGGAAATATTTTCATCGGTGGCACTGGCAAGACGCCGCTGGTGATCTGGCTGGTCTCGGCGTTGCGTGCGCATGGCTATTCCCCGGGCGTGATTTCGCGAGGATATGGTGCTCGGGCGGATGCTGTCATTGAGGTGAAGCCAGACATGTCAGCGGTACAGACCGGTGATGAACCCTTGCTGATCGCTCGCAAGTGCGAGGTGCCGGTATTTGTGGGTCGCAACAGAGTGGCGGCAGCGCACCGCTTGCTCGCTGCTCACCCCGGGATCGATGTAATCATCGCCGATGATGGCTTGCAGCACTATGCACTGGGTCGCACGATGGAAATCCAATTGTCCGATACGCGGGGACACGGCAACGGCTGGTTGTTGCCCGCAGGGCCGTTGCGCGAACCGGTGTCGCGTCGCAGTGATTTTTATGTGATCAACGGCGGCGGTAAGTCGATTGCAAGCGCCGACACCCACCGCATGCAGATCATCGGTACTCACGCAGAACAGATGATCGACCGCCAGCAACATTTCGCCTTGTCGTCTCTGAATGACAAGCGTGTCGCGGCGGTGGCGGGCATTGGTTATCCGGAGCGTTTTTTCGAGATGCTGCGGTCCCAGGGTGTGGTACTGGAATCAGCGCTGGCACTGCCGGATCATTTTGATTTTTCCACCAATCCCTTCGTTGAGATAAAGGCCGATATCATTCTGATCACCGAGAAGGATGCAGTAAAATGCCGTCGCATCGCCGGTATCGGACATGACGCGCGATTGTGGGTCGTACCGGTTGAGGCAAGCATTGCCGGAACACTGGCTCAGGACATTTTGGAGAAACTGCGTGGATAACCGACTGCTCGACCTACTCGTTTGCCCGCTTTGCAAAGGGCCACTGCAGCATGACAAGGCGGCAAAGGAATTGATTTGCAATGCGGATCGTCTTGCTTATCCGATTCGCGATGGCATTCCCATCATGTGGGCTGACGATGCGCGCGACATGAATGCCGCCGTCACCGCGGGTACGCCCTCAGCGTAAGCCCCTCGTCGCATTCCTTTCAATAATCAGTTCTCTTTCTGGGCGAACCCTCGCATGGCCTTTACCGTGATCATCCCGGCGCGCATGGCATCGACGCGTTTGCCGGACAAGCCACTCGCAGATATCGCGGGCAAGCCCATGGTGGTTCGCGTGGCCGAGCGTGCTGCGCAATCGGGTGCTGCCCAAGTGATCGTGGCGACCGATCATCCCGATATCGTCGCCGCTTGCCAGCAACATGGTTTTGATGCGCGCATGACGCGTAAGGATCACCCTTCGGGTACGGATCGCATTGCCGAGGTCGCCGCATTGGTCGGCTTGCCGAATGATGCGGTGATCGTCAACGTTCAGGGCGACGAGCCACTGATGGATCCTGCGCTGATCAATGCCTGTGCTGCTCAAATTACACGCGATGTGCCAATGGCAACCCTGGCGCACCCAATTGCTGATCTGACCGAGGTCTTCAATCCCAATGTGGTGAAGGTGGTGCTGGATGCAGCGGGACAGGCGCTGATATTTTCCCGCGCACCTCTGCCCTGGCATCGAGATGCCTTCGCGGGCGATGCGAAACACATGCCAGCGGGGTATCAGGCCTTGCGTCACATCGGCATGTATGCGTATCGACAGGACTTTCTGCAACGATATCCATTGTTGGCGCCAGCGCCGTTGGAGCAGATCGAGGCACTCGAGCAATTGCGTGTGCTCTGGCACGGCTACCGAATCGCTGTCCATGTGACGCCCGAGGCGCCGCCGGGTGGCGTCGATACCCCTGAAGATCTGGCGCGGGTGAGAGCGTATTTCGCCGCTTGAGGCGGCGCAAGCGAGTCTGCAGATTATCGGGCTGTTATCATTCTGTGGTAAGTTTCGGGCAAGCCAGTCAGGAGACAATCTCGCTGTGCACTGCAGCGACGCGGGTCAATGCGGCTCAAGTAATAAAAAAGCATAAGGAAATAAAATGCGTCTCATCCTTCTGGGAGCGCCAGGTGCCGGAAAAGGTACGCAGGCAGGCTACATCAAAGAACAATTCAACATTCCGCAGATCTCGACGGGTGACATGTTGCGAGCAGCTGTCAAAGAAGGCACAGAGCTAGGACTCGCTGCAAAAAAAGTCATGGACGCGGGTGGATTGGTGTCTGACGACATCATTATCGGTTTGGTGAAAGACCGGCTGAAGCAGAATGACTGCGAAAACGGCTACCTGTTTGATGGCTTTCCACGTACGATTCCGCAGGCTGATGCCATGAAGGACGCCGGTGTGGCGATCGACTGCGTGCTTGAAATTGATGTGCCCGATGAAGCCATTATTGAACGCATGAGTGGCCGTCGCGTGCACCCGGCATCAGGCCGTACCTATCACGTGAAATTCAATCCTCCCAAAGTTGAAGGCAAGGACGATGCAACGGGTGAAGACTTGATTCAGCGCGACGATGATCGCGAGGAAACCGTGAGAAAGCGCTTGGCGGTTTATCACGAACAAACCAAACTGCTGGTGGGTTATTACAATGAATGGGCAAAGTCGGGTCAGCCGGGTGCGCCACGGTATCGCAAGATATCGGGCATCGGGCCTGTCGAAGAAATTCGTGATCGCGCTTTTGCGGCACTGGCTGAGTAAACGGAGCATCATTCAAAGCGGACATCAGGTCCGCTTTTTTCATGGATAAAAAAGTCGATTGTGTGTTGTCAGTAGGTACGCCTGAAGTAAGTCGTGCAAAAAGCAGAGCTTGATGCGGACTGAGCGAGAAGTTTGTAGCAAGAAGCTGTACCCATCGGCACAGGTGGGGCGGTGATGAAGTTATAAAAATCGTCGTGAACTTTTGGAGGAGACATATGGCATCAAGTGGCTTGTGGTTCGCTGTGGCTTGCGGCGTTATCGCCGTGATCTACGGCCTCATTTCCCGAAGCTGGATCCTTGGCAAGGACCCCGGTAATCCTAGAATGCAGGAGATTGCTGCTGCGATTCAGGCGGGTGCAGCGGCCTATCTGGCGCGTCAGTATCGGACGATTGCCATAGTCGGCGTCGTGCTGACGATACTGATCGGCGCTTTTCTCGGTGGTACGACTGCGATCGGCTTCGTCGTCGGGGCGGTACTCTCCGGTGCTTGCGGTTTTATCGGGATGAACATCTCGGTGCGCGCGAATGTCCGTACGGCGCAGGCGGCGACCGAAGGTATCGGGCCTGCACTGGATGTCGCGTTCCGCGGTGGTGCCATTACCGGCATGCTGGTGGTGGGTCTGGGCTTGCTCGGAGTGTCGCTCTTCTATTATTTCATCGGTGGTCTCGAGCATCCGGATTCGGCAACGCTCAAGCCTCTGCTGGGTCTGGCGTTCGGCTCTTCGCTGATCTCTATCTTTGCGCGACTGGGTGGTGGCATATTCACCAAGGGCGCTGACGTAGGCGCCGATCTGGTGGGCAAGGTGGAAGCGGGTATTCCTGAAGATGATCCGCGTAATCCTGCGGTGATTGCCGACAACGTCGGTGACAACGTCGGTGACTGCGCCGGCATGGCAGCAGACTTGTTCGAGACCTATGCGGTGACGCTGATCGCCACCATGGCACTCGGTGCACTGATGGTGACGTCGGCTCAAGGCGCTGCGGTGATTTATCCGCTGATTCTTGGCGGTGTATCGATCATTGCATCCATCATTGGCGTGATGTTTGTCAAAGCCAAGCCCGGCATGAAGAACGTCATGCCAGCGCTGTATCGTGGACTGATCGTCTCCGGCATCCTGTCACTGATTGCGTTTTATTTCGTGACAACCATGCTGTTCCCTGAAGCCGTCACGATGTCTGACGGACGAATGGTGACGCCGATGGGATTGTTTGGTTCCTGCGTGGTTGGTCTTGTGCTGACGGCCGCGATGGTGTGGATCACCGAGTACTACACTGGAACAGACTTCGCGCCAGTCAAACATATCGCTGAGGCATCGACCACAGGTCATGCGACCAACATCATTGCCGGTATCGGTATTTCGATGAAGTCCACTGCATGGCCGGTTCTGTGTGTGTGCGTCGGTATTCTGGCGTCCTATGCGCTGGCTGGTTTGTTCGGTATTGCTGTGGCAGCGACTGCGATGCTGTCCATGGCGGGCATTATCGTCGCACTCGATGCTTATGGCCCGATCACGGACAACGCGGGTGGTATTGCTGAAATGGCTGAGCTTCCCGATAGCGTGCGCGACATCACTGACCCACTCGATGCGGTGGGTAATACCACCAAGGCGGTGACCAAGGGTTATGCGATTGGCTCGGCAGGTCTGGCCGCGCTGGTGCTGTTTGCGGATTACACCCATGCCTTGCATGAGCGCGGTATCGAAATCAATTTCGATCTGTCTGATCCGATGGTGATCGTGGGTCTGTTTATTGGTGGATTGATTCCCTATCTGTTCGGTGCAATGGCCATGGAAGCCGTGGGTCGTGCGGCCGGTACAGTGGTGGAAGAGGTACGTCGACAGTTCCGCGAGATTCCCGGCATCATGCAGGGCACTGGCAAGCCGGAATACGGCCGCGCAGTGGATATGCTCACCGCATCTGCCATCAAGGAAATGATGATTCCTTCGCTCTTGCCCGTGGTCGTGCCGATTGTGGTCGGTCTGGTGCTCGGACCCAAGGCGCTTGGCGGTCTGCTCATGGGTACGATCGTCACGGGTCTGTTCGTCGCGATCTCGATGTGTACCGGTGGCGGTGCCTGGGACAATGCGAAGAAATACATTGAAGACGGTCATCACGGCGGCAAGGGCAGTGAAGCGCACAAGGCTGCTGTGACGGGTGATACCGTAGGTGATCCTTACAAGGACACGGCGGGCCCGGCGGTCAATCCGCTGATCAAGATCATCAATATCGTCGCGTTGCTGATCGTGCCACTGCTGGCGGCTAAAGGTCTGATTGGCTAAAGCCGTTTTTTAGCGAGGAAGAGGCAGCTTCGGCTGCCTTTTTCTATGGGCGGGTATCATTACGCTTATCTGCATTTATTTTTACAAGCCCTTTTGGAGAAATCATGGAAATCAACAATAACGTTTTCATCATCACCGGCGGCGCGTCAGGATTGGGCGCGGCAACGGCGCGCATGATCGTCGAGAACGGTGGCAAGGTTGTTCTCGCGGATGTGCAGGTAGAAGCAGGCGAAAAGCTGGCTGCCGAACTCAAGGGCAAATTTTTAAAATGTGATGTGACCTCCGAGGCGGATGGTATGGCTGTCGTTGCTGCGGCCGAGGCCATGGGTCAGTTGGTCGGCTTGGTGAACTGTGCGGGTGTGGCGCCTGCGGTCAAGACGGTGGGTAAGGATGGTGCCCATCCCCTG
>JACCEC012021864.1_pt1 | contig 12619 bp, 10 predicted proteins | sample 7450121 | NCBI WGS metagenome assembly JACCEC01 (sample SAMN15323455, study PRJNA562643) | freshwater metagenome | isolation source: river surface water | place: USA:Blue River Watershed | collected 2017-08-18 | reverse complement strand
GGGCAGCACGAACAGCACCCCTGCCGCCACACCGCCCCAGGTGCGGTGCATCAGCCAGCCCAGGTAGGTGGCCAGCTGCTGGGCCTCCGGGCCGGGCAGCAACATGCAGTAGTTCAGGGCGTGCAGAAAGCGCGCCTCGCTGATCCACCGCCGGCGCTCAACCAACTCGGCATGCATGATCGCAATCTGCCCGGCAGGCCCACCAAAGCTGATGAAGCCCAGCTTGAGCCAAAAGCGCAAAGCCTCAGAGAAGGACACCGATGCAAGCGGCGCCGCCGAATCAGGCGAAACCGGCTCGCGCCCTGCGCTGCTCATCCCGTTCGTGCTCAGGCAAAGTGCTGCTGCAAGCCGCGCAGCATCTGCATCAGCTGCTGCTGCAAAACGGCAAAGTGCGCGATCTTGAGCCCCGTGCGCTGGTCCATGTAGAGGCGCTTGTTGATTTCCAACTGCAGGCTGTGGCGGCCGGCTGCCGGGTCGGAGTGGGCCCGCACCAGCTCCACGCCTTTGAACGGGTCGTTGACCTTGACGCTGTAGCCATGATGCTTGAGCTGTTCCTGCACAAAGGCCGTCACCTCGGCGCTGCACGTGGTGCCGTCGCGGTCGCCCAGCACAAAGTCGGCCCGTGGTGTACACGCCCCGCCCTCGCCCATGGCGCCGGCCACCGCATTCATCGAGTGGCAGTTGATGTGCACCACGCGGCCATGGGCGCGGTGTGCCGCGTCCATCAAGTAACGCAGGGCCTGGTGGTAGGGCCGGTGGCAGCGCTCGATGCGCGAGAGCACTTCAGCCACCGTCAAACGACGGTTGTAGATCGGCCGCCCGTCGTCCAGGGTTCGCCACAGCAGGGCCTTGCCGAGTGCCCCTTTTCCACTGGGCTCATACACATGGGGCCATGGCCCCTCGAGGAGTTCCAGATCAATGTCACCGGCGTGGCGGTTGGCATCCAGGTAGGTCCTGGGGAACTGTGCCGCCAGCAAGGGAATACCCAGTTCGGCAGCTGGCGCGTACAGCTCATCGATGTACTCGTCTTCGCCGTCGCGCAGGTCGTCATGCGACAGCACCGCGCCAAAGTCATGCGGCATCAACCGGCCCGAGTGCGGTGAGTCCAGAACCACCACCGAAGCCGGCTGCACCGGACCATGCACCACCAACACCTCGGCCGGCGGCCAGTCGAACCCAGAAGCATCAGACGTCGTCATGGTCACAGGATCTCCCCAGCGGCAAACGAGGCTTCAATGCCCCGCACAATAGAAATGTGGATCGGCCGACAACAGCCCCGGCCCAGCTTGTCCCTCAAAAAACAGCGGCGCGCGCGGTCGCTTGCGCGAGACGATTTCTGCCAGGGTGGCGGCCTCATACAGTCGCCCGTTTTGCATCACATGGCTGATGCGGTCGCTTTGGCGGATGTCCTTGAGCACATCACCCTCAATCACCACCAAGTCGGCCAGCTTGCCGGCCTCCAAGCTGCCCAGGTCGGCATCCAAACCGAAGTGGCGCGCCGGGTTCAGTGTGGCCGTGCGCAGCGCCTCCAAGGGGCTCATGCCGCCCAAGGCAAACATCCACATTTCCCAGTGGCTGCCCAAACCTTCGCGTTGGCCGTGCGCGCCGATCATGGCCGGCACCCCAGCGCGCTGCAACTCGGTGGCCGTGCGCGCCACCCGAATCACATTGAAGTCTTCCTCAGGCGCCGTGGGCCGGCGAACGGCACGCGACTGCAGGATGCCGGGTGGCACGTAGCGGCCCAGCAGCGGGTGCTGCCAGACATCGGTTCGCGCGTACCAATAGTGCTCACCATCGAGCCCGCCGTAGGCCACGTTCAGCGTGGGCGTGTAACCGACACGGGTCTGGCTCCACAGCTGCTTGACATCGTCGTACACCAAGTCAATGGGCAGCGCATGCTCCAGGCCGGTGTGGCCATCCACCACCTGCGCCATGTTCTGTTGGAACATGCTGGCCCCTTCGGGCACCACCATCATCTGGGTGCGGCGCGCGGCTTCCAGAATCATTTGACGCTGCTCGCGCCGCGGCTGGTTGTAGCTCTTGACGCTGATGGCGCCATTCTCCTTTTGCCGGTTCAGGTGCGTCAGGGCATCGTCGAGGTTGTTCACGACGGCGTTAGAGCCCCCTTTGGCGCCGTACAGGATCGATCCCGTGCTGAAGATGCGCGGGCCCAAGACCTGCCCGGTCCGCTGCAACTCGGCCTGCGTGAAGATGTGGTCGTTGCGGTTACTGGGGTCGTGCAGCGCGGTCACGCCGAACGCCAAGGATGCCAAGTTGACCCAGCTTTGCTGCGGAACGATGCCGTCCTCGCCCATGGCCCCGTGCCAGTGCGCATCGATGAAGCCCGGCACGATGGTTTTGCCGCGCAGGTCCACGCGCCGCGCATCCGCAGGCACGGCCACTTGCGCGGCCGGCCCAATGGCGGCAATTCGGTTCCCGTCGATCAACACCACCGCGTCTTCAATCACCTCATCCGGCTGTGCCGCCCGCATGGTGGCCACCCGCGCGCCGACCAGGGCGATACGGCCCTGCGGCCGGTCGGTGGTGGCCGTCAGGCCAATGTGGCGGCCCTGGCTGGGTGGCTTGAAGGCCTGGGCCTCGCCTCCCGCTGGAGCTGCCTGCCCAACACCGGTTACCGGGAAGGCTTGTGCCAGTGGCACGCTGAACAGGCGCGGGCCCGTGCTGAAGTGGGCGGTGCGTGAATCGCCACTGAAGTGCAGGTGCTGCCCGGCATCGTGGCTCAAGCGCTTGACGGGCAAGCCTTCCATGCGGGCCGCAATCGTCAGGGGTTTGCCGGTTTGCGGCAGCGGCAGCACATAGGCATGGAACCGGTCGATGAAGCCCAGCCAGCGCCCATCGGGAGACACGCTGTACTCGCCGATGAACTCACCGCGCGCCACCTCGGTTTCCTCTCCGCCGTTCGGGCGCAAGCGCCACAAGGCCCGGCGCCATTCCACCTCGCTGACCATGGTGCTGCGCGTGATGAACACCTCGTCGTTTCGCGCGCCGAACTGCGGCGTGTCGCCATCACGGCTGATGCGCCGAGGGCTGCCGCTGCCGTCTGCTGCAGCGATATAGACGCCCGTCTCCAGCCCATGCCAAGGCGACAACAGCACACTGCCGCGCGACTTCACGTACACCACGTGTCGGCCGTCGGGTGAGAACCGTGGCGTGAGGTACTTGCCCGGCTCGGGCGTGACCACGGTCTCCCGCCCACTGGCCAAATCCCGCACCCGTACCCGCCCCATCTCGCGGTCGTTCCAGCTGATGTAGGCCACACGCTTGCCGTCGCGGCTGATGCTGGGCTGGAACTCAAAGTGCTCGGTTTGGGTGCTGAGGCGGCGCGCGGGCGCGTCGTCACGCTCCAGGCTGCGCTGCCACAAGTGGCCCAAGGCCGAATACACGGTGAAGCGCCCATCTGGCGAGACCTGCACGTGGCGTAACTGCTTCACATCGAAGGTATCGGGGGCCACGGTTTGGGGCACGCGCAGCGCCTCCCGGACTTCACGGGTATGCCGAACGTGGAAGGGAATCTCGGCAGCGTGCCCGCTGCGCGCCTGCACACGCCACAGCTTGCCCTGCGCCCACACGACCAACTGCTGGGAATCCGGCGTCCAGGCAAAACCGGGGTACACCCCATACACGCTCCAAGCCTCCTGCAGGTCACGGCTCAAGCCACCCCACAGCGCACGCTCGGTGCCCGTCTGCAGGTCCTTGATGAACAGGGTGCTTTGGTTGCGCACACGGCGCACGAAGGCCAGGTGCTTGCCGTCGGGTGAAGGCACCGGGCGCACGGCACCGCCTGGGCCCGTCACGAAGGCCTCCGTGTGGCCGTCGTGGAGGTCTTGCCGGAAGATGCGGAAGATTTCCTTGTTGGAGTCCTTGTTGTATTCGAAGCTGTTGCCCGGAGTCGTGTCGCGCGAGTAGTACAGGTGCCGCGCATCCGGCGAAATGGCGGGCTCGCCCAGGTCCTTCTGCCAGTTGGGCTTCTCATTGAGTGCCACGCCCTTGCCGCCGTCCAGGTGGTAGAGCCAAATCTCGCCCGATCCCATGGACCGCGTGCCGAAGTAATGCTTGCGGGCCAACACATAGTGGCCACTGGGATGCCACACGGGGTTGTTGAGCAGCCGTTCGGGCTCTTGCGTGATGGCACGCGCACCGCTGCCGTCCAGGTTCATCACCCAAATGTTGTCCCCGCCACCGGCATCGGACACGAAGGCCAGTTGCCGACCATCAGGGGAAAAGCGCGCCTGGTGCTCCCAAGCCATCGAGGTTGTCAGCGGCCGCGCCTGCCCGCCTTCGATGGGCAGCAGGTACAGGTCGCCCAGCAGGTCGAACACCAGCGTTTTGCCATCGGGGCTGACGTCCACGCTCATCCAGGTCCCGGTGCGTGTGTCAATGGACACGGTGCGCGCCACACCCGGCGGTTGGTTCACATTCCAGGAGGGCTTGCTGGGCTGCGCGGAAACACCGGCCACGCCCGCAAGCCCCGTCACGCCTGCAAATCCCACAACGCCCACCACGGCCAGACCCCAGCGAAGGGCCCGCCGCACCACCGATGCCTGGCAAAGTCTCATGTACATCCTCTAGAAAGCGAGGCTGATTCTGCCCACAAAACCGTGCGCCCGTCCGTACGGGTGCCAGCAGGGCCTGAGGCCTCCAGCCCTGGGCCATCGCCAACCCAGGGTGTCGGGTTTATCCTTGGGCCCATGAACACCGCCGCCCACGACCCCCACCCCGCCCCGACACTGGAAGTGCTGCCTCGTGACCTCAGCGCATACCGGCGCGGCAATACCGGCGTGGACTATGTACACCGCTTCGAGAGCGGCCAGCCAGGCCCACATGTGCTGATCAACGCGCTGACGCATGGCAACGAGTTCTGCGGCATGGTGGCAGCCTGCCACCTGCTGGACATGGGCGTGCGCCCCTTGCGCGGCACCTTGACGATCAGCTTTGCCAATGTGGCCGCGTATGAGAGTTTCGATCCGCAAGAACCGTTTAAAAGCCGCCAGATCGACCACAACCTCAACCGCATCTGGTCGAGCAACTGGCTCGAGGGCTCTGAGGACAGCATTGAGCTGCGCCGCGCACGGCAACTGCGCCCGGTGGTGGCCGCCGCCGACCACATCCTGGACATCCACTCCACCAGCCAAGACGTCGTGCCCTTTTGGGTCTACCCGCACTTCGCGCGAAATGCAGCGGTGGCGCGCGCCCTGCCCTTGCCCACGGTGCACCTGGTCATGCCCAAAGGGTTGGGATCGGGCTGCCCCTTGATCCAACACGGCCGCCATGGCGTGGCCGACAGCGACGCCGGTGCGGCCCTGGTGGTCGAGTGCGGTCAACACTTTCTGCAGGCCAGTGCCGAGCGGGCCATCCGCGTGTCGCACGCCTTCTTGGCGCACTTCGGCTTGGTTCAGTCCGCGGCGCCCGCCGGCTCACAGGGCAGCGAAGAGCACCGGCGCTTCGAGCTGCTGCGCACGCACGTGATCCAGCACGAAGACTTTCGCTTCGTGCGGCCGCTCAAGGGCTTTGAAACCTTTGCACAGGGCGAGTTGATCGGCCACGACGGTCCTCAAGCCATCACAGCCCCCTGCGACGACTGCACCGTGTTCATGCCGGCCCGCACACCCATCGTGGGGCGTGAGGGTGTCTACCTCACCAAGCCTATGGCTTAGCGGGCTTCTTTCCAGAGGCCGGTGTTGATGCAGGTGTGGGTGCCGGCGCGGATGCCGGGCTAGATACAGGCTCCGAGGCTGCGCTGGGGGCCGGGCTTGGTGCCTCCAACCGTTCGACCTCAATGGGCTCCTCGGTCTGAGGCTCTTCCTGGTGTGCCCACCACCAGGCGGCACCACCGCCCAGCAGAACAGCCAACACCACCGCCGCTCCCAAGGCCCAGCGCAGCCGTGCACGCAGCCGGTCGCCTTGGCCCTGCAGAGGCACCCAGCGGGCGCGGTCCAAGGTCACCGCCAGCGGGTAGTTCAAGGGGTCTTGGGGTGGGTCCGCTTCGGGCACGCCTTCGGTGCCGGCGCCAGGCGCAGCGGGCGCGGGGCCTGCCGCTGCTGGCGTGGCCTCGGTGCCGGCGGTCTGTGCAGCGTCTTGCAGGTTGTGGGTGAGCGCGTCGCCCACGGGGTTGTTTGCGCCTTCGGGCCCGACAGCGCCCTCAGGCCGGTGCAGCTCGGCGCCACAAAAGGGGCAGAACCGGGCATCCTTGACCGGCTGGGCCTGTCCACAGTCGATGCAGTACATGGCGTGCTTCAGTGGCCTTTGGCCTTTTTATCGGCCTTCTTGTCAGCCTTCTTGTCCGCCTTTTTGTCGGCACCCTTGTCCGCTTTGGCGGCCGCCTTCACCTTGGGCTTGGGTTTGAGCCGCCAACCCATCATCAGGCGCTCAAAGCGCTCCAGGGTGATCTCGCGGCTGGTGGACAAGGCCAAGATTCGGGCCTCGGTTTGCGCGTCGAACAGGGGCTGCGGCGCCAGCGGCTCAGGCTGCGCATCAGCGGCTTGAGCGGCTTGAGCGGCCGACGTTTGCGCTGGCGGGTGCGGCTGCAGCGCAAGTGCTGCAGGCTCTGGCGGCACGGTTGGGGGCGCTGCCACTGCTGAATGATCAGGCACAGCCCCTTGCTCCCTGGTGGGCGAGGGGGCGGGCGTGAACACGGGCGGCGTGCCCAAGGCGGCCTGCAGCTGCTCCGGTGTCAGACCCGGCGCCAACAGGCTGGCCGGGATGGGGCGGTCTGCAGCCAGGCTGGGAACCAAGGTGGCGCCGCTTGAGCGAACCGGTGCCACCTTTGGAACCGTGGGTACTGCCGTCTGAGCTGGTGGGCGGCTGGGCGATTCGTTGACTGCTTGCGGCTGGGGCTGAGGCTGCGCCAGCGGCGCGCGGTACACCGGGCGTTGCAGGCCTGGCAGCTGGGGCTCACCACACGCACTGCAGAACTTGGCACGCATGGGCAATGTGGCCGAACAAGCCGAACAGGCCTTGACGTCGTGTCCGCGCGCAGGCTCGGGCACAGGTTCGGGCGCAGGTTCACGCTCAGGCTCAGCCGCCGCTTCAGGCGCATGCACGGCCGGCGCCACGGCCGCACCCACCTCAGCCACCGCCAGGGGTGCCGCTTGTGCGTTCTTCTTGCGCTTGCGCGAGGGTTTGGACATGGCGTGGCAACACAAGCCTGTACAGGCCTACCCCGATGGGTCGGCCCGAGCCGGCCAAACTTGAGCTGCCGCTCAGCGTGCGGCCAGGGCCGACTCGATGGCCGCCACCATCTTGCGGCTGTCAGGCCCGGTCATGCTGCCGAAGTGGGCAATGGGCTTGCCATCACGTCCCACCAGGTACTTGTTGAAGTTCCAACTGGGCTGCGAGCCCGTCACGCGGGCCAGCTCCGCAAACAAGGGGTGAGCCCCCTGACCCTTCACCCGCGTGTCGGTGAACATGGGGAACTTGACACCGTAGGTGTTGAAGCAGACCTCTGCCGTCTTCTTGGCGTCGGCATCTTCCTGCTTGAAGTCGCTGGATGGAAAGCCCAGGACCACCAAGCCGCGGCCCGCGTACTTGGCGTTGAGGGCCTCCAGCCCTTCAAACTGACCCGTGAAGCCGCAGTAACTGGCCGTGTTCACCACCAGCAGCACCTTGCCGCTGTACTGGCACAAGGCCTGGGGGCTCTCGTCTTGTAGGCGCTTGAAGGTGTGCTTGAGCAAGGCCGGACAGTGGCCCGTTGCCGTGCTGGGCGCGGCGGTGCTGGCCCAGGCAGGCCCAGCCCCCACCGCCAGGGCAGACAAGATCAGGGTACGACGCTTCATGCCTGCAGAATATCGAAAAGCGTGCGGGCCACGACCTTTGTGGCCTTTCGCAGGTCTTCCAACACCAGGTGTTCGTCGGCCCGCTTGGCATTGGACTCCAGCACGGTGCGCGGGCCTGCGCCGTAGATCACCGCGGGAACACCGTGCGCACCGAACAGCCGCACGTCGGTGTACAGCGGTGTACCCGATGTGGGAATAGGCTCACCAAAGACCGCTTGGCCATGTTGCTGGATGGCCTGCACCAGGGGCGCATTGCGGTCGTCCGGCTTCCAGGCCTCGGCCAGCAGAAGGCGCTTGATGTCCACCGTGATCCCGGGCAGTGACGACGCCGCTTGCTCAATCACCCGGCGCACATCGGCCTCCACGGCCGCTGGGTTCTCCTCGGGAATCATGCGGCGGTCCAGCTTCAACACCACCTTGCCGGGCACCACATTGGTATTGGTGCCGCCCTCGATGCGCCCCACGTTCAGGTAGGGGTGGGTGATGCCGGGCACCTGTGATCGCACGGTGCGGTAGTGCTCGTTCTGCGCGTACAGGGCCTGCAGGATGCGTGTGGCGCCTTGCAGGGCATCGACGCCGGTGTGCGGAATGGCCGCATGGGCCATCTTGCCGTGCACCGTCACCTCCATCTGCAGGCAACCGTTGTGGGCCGTCACCACCTGGTAGGAAAAACCGGCGGCCATGAGGTAGTCGGGCTTGGTCAAGCCGCGTTCGAGCAGCCAGCCTGGGCCCAACTCGCCCCCGAACTCTTCGTCATAGGTGAACAGCAACTCCACCCCACCCTTGAGGACCGGGTGGGCTGAGCCCGCGCCCGCCCCAGCCACCGCCTCCAGCGCACGCACCGCAAAGGTATAGGAGGCAAAGTCACTCTTGCTGACGGCTGCCGCTCGGCCATACAGCCGGCCATCGACGATTTCTCCACCATACGGGTCGTGCGTCCAACCTTCACCGGGCGGCACCACATCGCCGTGGGCATTGAGGGCCACCACGGGGCCAGGCCCGTAACGCCGCCGCACGATCAGGTTGGTCACCGATTGCATGCCGTAGGCCTGCACCGCTTCCTGCGGGACTTCATGCGACTCGGCCGTCAGACCAAAGGCTTGCAAGAGCTGCGCCGTGCGCTGGGCATGCGGCGTGTTGTGGCCCGGCGGTGTGTCGGTGGGCACCTGCACCAGGGCTTGCAGAAACTTCAGCTCTTCGTCGAAGTGGGTATCGATCCAGGCGTCGAGCTGCTCGTAGGGCGAAGGGGTCATCGGGTTTCAGATTCCAGTTGATCGATCAGCCGCATGAAGGCCTGCACGCTGAGCTCGATATCGTCGTTGGTGCTGCTCTCCAGCGGGTTGTGGCTGATGCCGCTGTTCAGTCCACGCACGAACAGCATGGCCTGTGGCATCACATCGTGCATCTTCATGGCGTCATGCCCAGCGCCACTGGGCATGCGGAACACGGGCAGCCCCAAAGCCTGTACGGCCTGCTCCCAGCGGCGCTGCCACTGGGAATCGCTGGGCGCTGCGGCCACCTTCATCGTGCGCTCGGCGCTGTGGCGCAGGCGACGGCGCTCACAAATCGCAGCCAACTCCGCCAGGATGTCGGCCTCACAGGCGTCCCGCGCGGCGTCTGTCGTGGCCCGAATGTCCAGGCTGAACCGGCAACGCCCCGGCACCACGTTGATGGAGCCGCTGGGCACTTCCAACTGCCCCACGGTGGCCACCACGTCGGGCACCTGGGCCGCACGCCGCTCGGCAAACAGAATCAGTTCAGCCACGGCAGCGGCCGCATCGCGCCGGCGGTCCATGGGGGTGGTGCCCGCATGGCTGGCCATGCCCACCACCTCACACAGGTAGCGCACGCTGCCGTTGATCGAGGTCACCACCCCCAGGGGCAGGTCGATCTCGTTGAGCACCGGGCCCTGCTCGATGTGCACCTCGACGAAGCCCAGGTACTGCGCTGGGCTGCGCTTGACCCGTGGAATGTCGTCCACGCACAAGCCTGCAGCCTGCATGGCCTGGCGCATGGTGATGCCTTGGCTGTCCGCCTGGTCCAGCCAGGCCATATCGAAGGTGCCCGTCAAGGCACTGGAAGACAAAAAGGTCGCCTTGTAGCGCTGACCTTCTTCTTCCGAAAACCCCACCACTTCAATGCCGAAGGGCAAACGCTTGCCCAGGCGGTGCAACTCGCGCACGCAGGCCATGGGCACGAGGATGCCCAGGCGTCCGTCGTACTTGCCGCCGTTGCGCACGGTGTCGAAGTGCGAACCCGTGATCAGGCGCGGCGCAGTGGGCGACGCCCCGTGATACACACCCACCACATTGCCCACCGCGTCGATTTCCACGCTGTCAAAGCCGCAGTCGGCCTTCATCCAGTGCAGCAGGCGCTGCGCGCAGGCGCGGTGCGCATCGGTCAGGTAGGTGACGGTGAGCTCACCACGCTCCGCATAGGGGGGCTCGCTGTGCTGGGCCAAGTGCTCGGCCCAATCCCACACCAGGTTGCCCAGCTGCGGCTCGTGGCCAAACTTGTCGTTCAGCCGGATCTCGGCGATGCGGTGGATGTTGCGCAGGCACTCGGCACGCTCAAAGTCGGGGTGGTGCTGCAGCCGCCGCGCAAAGGTGGCGATGATCTCCGACCGCGGCAAGCCCAAACCGCGCGGGCCGCGCACCGCCAAGATGAAGGGAAAGCCGAACTTGGCGTTGTAGTCTGCGTTGAGTTGCTGCAGGCGCTCAAACTCTTGCGGCGTGCAATCGGTCAGGCCGGCCCGGCCCTGCTCGTGGGTGGATTCAGCGGTGAGCGTCTTGCTCACCATGGCCTTGCCCGCCAATTCCGGGTGGGCCCGGATCAGGCCCAACTGCTCGGCTTCGCTGGCTTGGCGCACCACGTCGGCCAAGGCCTGCTTCAGGTGCACGAGGCTCTTGAAAGGTGCTTGCGCGTGAGCGCGCTCGGCAATCCAGGCGGAATGCTCGTAAATGCCCTCAAGCAAGGCCACAAACGCCGCGCGGTCTGCGGCGTTCAAGGCTGCCAGCGTGAGGGTGGCCGGGGATGCTGCGTTCATGGGTTGGGCTCCAATGGGCGTGCGCCGGGGCTTCAGGCCCATTCGAAGGCGGTGGCCGCATCGTAGGGGTGGGTGGCGCGCCAATGCCGGGCGATGTCGATGCGGCGGGTCACCCACACGCGATCGTGCGACTGAATGTGGTCCAAGAATCGCTGCAATGCCCGCATGCGGCCAGGGCGGCCCAGCAGCCGGCAGTGCATGCCGATGCTCATCATGCTGGGGTGTTCCGCACCTTCGGCATAGTGCACATCGAAGGCATCGCGCAGGTACTGGAAGAACTCATCACCGTGGGAATAGCCCTGAGGCAGGGCAAACCGCATGTCGTTGCAGTCCAGGGTGTAGGGCACCACCAGGTGCGGCACACCGCTGCCATCGGCTTTGCGCACCGTCAGCCAAAACGGCCAGTCGTCACCGTAGTAGTCGCTGTCGTACTCGAAGCCGCCATGCTCGGCCACCAAGCGGCGGGTGTTGGGGCTGTCGCGCCCGGTGTACCAACCAGCGGCGTGTATGCCCTGCCCGTGTGCTTGCCCGGTCAGGGTTTCGATGATGCGCACGCCACGCTGCAGGTGTTCGCGCTCGGTGTGCTCATCGACGTTTTGGTAGTGAATCCAGCGCCAGCCGTGGCAGGCCACCTCGTGGCCCAACTCCACAAAGGCCTGGGTCAAGTCCGGGTGACGCTCCAGGGCCATGCTCACGCCAAACACGGTCAAGGGCAAACCTCGGCGCTCGAATTCGCGCAGCAGGCGCCACACGCCCACGCGCGAGCCGTATTCGTAGATGCCTTCCATGCTCAGGTGCCGCGCGGGAAAGGCTGCGGGGTTGAACATCTCCGACAAAAACTGTTCGCTGCCCGCATCACCATGCAGCACCGAGTTCTCGCCGCCCTCTTCGTAGTTCAGCACGAACTGCACCGCCACCCGTGCGTCACCAGGCCACCGGGCCTGCGGCGGGTTGCGGCCGTAGCCGATAAGGTCGCGGGGGTAGCGTGCGAGCGGCTGGGTCATGGGCGTTTGGGGTTCGCTGGTTGGGCCGGTCGGGTGTCCCGGGCTTGACGGCCGTGATGAAGTGTATACACTTTTGTGTTCAATGCAACCCTGATTGGAGAACCCATGGGCCACCTGAGCACCCACGTGCTGGACACGATGAATGGCTGCCCCGCCGCCGGCATGCAGGTGGAACTGTGGCGCCACGAGGGCCGTGAACTCACCCACCTCAAGACCCTCAGGCTCAATGCCGACGGCCGAAACGACGGCGGCCCGCTGTTGGACGCCAGCACCATGGCCACCGGGCGCTACCGCCTGGTTTTCCATGTGGCGGCGTACTTCCGTGCCCGTGGTGCGGCCCTGCCCGAGCCGGCCTTCCTGGACACCGTACCCCTGGACTTCGGCATTGCCGATGCGAGCGCCAAGTACCACGTCCCGCTGTTGGTCAGCCCTTGGTCCTACTCCACCTACCGGGGGTCTTGATCGCGGTCGTGCATGAGCGGCCTACGCCGGCCTGGTTTCTCGCCCACCCAGCGCAAGGAGTGAGGAATTCGGGTTAATCCGGGGTTTCCAGTCAACCGGATCGTATACAGTTTTGTACACGTCGCCGCGGCGCCCCTGGGTCACCACCGGGGTTTGCGACGAGCACTCCTCACAGAGCCCGCTGTGGTGAGGGGGTTGGAAGCACGGATGTCTCCGTGGCCCTGCCCTCTGAAGGACGTGTCTCGCGATGGAAGCCTACCTGCTTGATTGGGCCAACCTCTTGTTGCGTTGGGCGCATGTCATTGTGGCCATCG
>JACCEC011409379.1_pt1 | contig 12620 bp, 24 predicted proteins | sample 7450121 | NCBI WGS metagenome assembly JACCEC01 (sample SAMN15323455, study PRJNA562643) | freshwater metagenome | isolation source: river surface water | place: USA:Blue River Watershed | collected 2017-08-18 | reverse complement strand
TTGCATAAGTGAATCAACTTCATTTACTACGGAATCAATTGCATTTTCTAGGATTTCTGTTTGTTCTTCCAAAGATAAAACTGGTGGTTTTCCTTCGGAATCCATAAGAGCAATCAAAACAGATTCCCTATCATAGAGCAGATTAATTCCATAACCGCGTCTGGATAGTTCATTGATTAGTCTTGAGGTTTCAATTTTGTGCAGTTCCATAATTATGATTCCTTATTCGTTTAACTTGTTACAAAGATAATAAAAAAATGTGAGATTTGCAAGGGAAATTTTATTCCGTTGAAAGTTTTTCAATTATTTCAAATCTATCGTTTTCAATTTCTTCAAGGATAGAGACCAGTATAGGTATTTGAGCATCTTCAAAGGAAATATCTTCTTGGTCATCATTATATGGATTAACAAGTGTAATTCCATACATATCGATAATATCAACTTCTAATGAAAAATGGTCGACCCGTTCTTCAACTTGTAATTTTCTGTCTAAAGATACTTCTACTGCATTTTTTCTAATCAATTCAGTTTTTATATCATTGATTACTTCTTGTTTGGATATAGACATTCTGTCTTTGTGCATTTTAGACTTTTCCATATTCCTGATTCCTTATTCGTTTAACTTGTTACAAAGATAATAAAACTTTTCCAGATTTCCAAATCTTTTTTATTTTTCCTGAGAATCCCCTAGGAATCCCTGGGGATCCTAGGTTATTTGAGTATTGTCCATAGTATAGCAGAACCGCATGAATTCGAGATTTCGATTCCGACAAATTTAACTGGGAGATTGACTAACTTACCTTCTACATTTACAAAGAGTTTTTTGATTTCCATTTCTTGATATGTAAAGTAGTCCCGACTACCACCTACAATCCATGCGCCTTTATGAGTGCCTAGTGCTTCTTCTTTTGAAATTTCAAACAGGTCTGAATCCTTGTTTGGCATTACGCAATCTACCATTCCATCAAAACTGCTTTTGTGTTCAACGAAAATCTTATCAGCATGTTTAACAAATGACTTGACCGTAGCCATTGTAATCTTTTTGGTTTTGAGTTCATTAAGCATTGTTCCATTCCTGATTGGTTGTTTAACTTGTTACAAAGATAATAAAACTTTTCCAGATTTCCAAATCTTTTTTTATTTTTTCTGGAGAACCCCTTGCGTTCCCTAGCGTCCCTAGGTGTTCTTGCGTCCGCTTGGGTTCTCACGCAACCGCACACGCCCTTGCGTTCCCTTGCGTTCTCAACCGCCCCCGCGACCATTCGGGCTACCGCGAGGGCTTTCGTTGATCCTAGGGGATTCTAGGGGGCTTATTTGCGTCCTTTCATGCTGTCAAATTGCTTCGGGAGTTCCCGCATATATTTTAAGAGACAGTTTGAAGCATATTTATCGTAGTCTTTTCGATCAATTTCAATCATAAGTCCTTTTGCAATCTTCAAGCCTGTTTCCCATGCTTCGATTTCTTCGCGCATGATCTGGACTGTTGCAACCTTATCAGCAGTTACGCTTTCGCCAAGTTCTGAAAGTTTCCAGCTTCTATAAGAGAAACTTTTCTTTGAGCGATTAACAGCATGACCGAGTTCATGAAGCATTGTATAAATCCAGGACTTCGTGGGGGTTCCACGCCAGACTTCTGTGATAGTTCTTTCAGTATGATCATATGACCATACATTGCTAGGGACTACTTCAATGTTCTTCTTAATGCAGAAGTAGCGAATGCTGTCGTGTGCTTGTTTCATATTCATATCTTTATTCCTTATTGATTCTGATGCAAAGATAATAAAAGAATTTGATATATGCAAGAATTATTTTTTATACCCTATATGTGTTAAATTTCTTCGTGTTGAAATTTTTATACCCTATTGGGTTAAATTTTTTGGTGTTCGAAATATCCCCCAGAGGTTTGGATCCCCCACAGGGTTCAATCCCTTATTGGTTTGGATCCCCTAGAGGTTTGAATCCCTTATTGGTTTCAAAAAAAGAAAACAGTTACGATCTGTTTTCTTCTAAGATTCTTACAAGTTCTTGTTCAACTTTTTCAATCCCCTCATTTATATTATTCGTCCAAGCATTTTGATATAAGTCATCAAATCTAGGATCATTCTTCATAGAAAATTTTTTAGCCATTTCAGATTTGTGTTTTTTTAGTTCTTTGTTTAGCAATTTGAGATTCATTTTAGTATTCCTTTAAGTTCGTGGTTTAGGTTTGACCAATGCATTCAATGGTACAAATAGTTTCTTTTTTGAAACTTTAATCGGGAATGATATTTGAAAACTAGAAATAGGGGAGAATGGAACTGGTTCTGTTTTTCTAGTAGATTTTTTCATACGCTTATTCCTTATGTAATTATGGCAAACTCTGAGGACACTCAAGGTGCCCAAGGGAATCAGGGAACTCAGGACACTCAAGGTGCCCAAGGGAATCAGGGAACTCAGGGCACTCAAGGTGCCCAAGGGAATCAGGGAACTCTAAGGACACCTAAGGTGCCCAAGGGAATCAGGGAACTCAGGACACTCAAGGTGCCCAAGGGAATCAGGGAACTCTGAGGGCACTCAAGGTGCCCAAGGGAATCAGGGAACTCAAGGCACTCAAGGTGCCCAAGGGAATCAGGGTGATCAAGGAACTCTGAGGGCACTCAAGGTGCCCAAGGGAATCAGGGTGATCAAGGAACTCAAGGTGTTCAAGGACAAAGTTCAGGCCATCTTTACAGATGTTCGGACGGCCTTTACTTCGAGGAACAGGATACAATTTTTCAAAAAAGGGAAATATATGGATGATAAGATCTTCTAGGGAATGTTAGGGGGACAAGACCCGTACCATTACCACCCATATATTTCAAGCATAAGGAATAGGGGATATGCAATAATTTCTATATTAGTTGTGTCGGTTTTCAAAAAAACAATATATGGACAATAGAACCTTATAGATCATGTCAGGGGATACAGTAACCGTGTTACTATCATCCATATATTTGAATCAGGGGAACAGAGCAATGAATGGCCAACTTTTAATTTTCTTCTAGTTCTTGTGCAAGTTCGATAATTTTGGCTTGAGCATCTTCAAATTTATGTTCAGCAATTTCGTAGTAGTTTACATCTGACAAAAAGGAATCCGCGTAGCTTCTTACGAGACTACCGCTATCATAAGAGTCCATAATTTCTTCAACGACATTTTCGAGTTCTTTTGAAAGATTGTAAATAATATCCATTCTATGTTCTTCGGATATTTCGCCATTTTCTACGAATTCTATAAAATCTTCTGGGTTTGCTTCTACGCTGGATTCCCAGTCGCTAAGGATTTCTAGGCTTACACGCCAAGTGGCGTAGTTTGTCCAGCCGTTATACGTTTTCTTTTCCATTCTGTTGTTCCTTGATTTGTTTAATTCAAATATAATAAAAAACTGTGAGATATGCAAGGATTATTTAAGATCCTTTTCAGTGATAGTTCTAACGAGTTCAAGTTTCCATCCAAGCTGATGAGTTTTTTCAATAAGTTCTTTGAGTGCTTCATCATCTTCTTCAGCCTTGTTTACCAATTCTTCAAATTCTTCTTTATTTTCGAAATTTTTGATAACGCGGTCTTCATTCGAGTCCATATGTTCTTCTAACCTGAGGAAAAAATCCCCTGGATGATAGCGAACATCTTGCATAGTTCCATGATCAACAAAAAGAAAACCATCAGAATCCATAAAATTGTACAAATTTACTTCTTTCTTTTTCTTTGCCATAACCTTATTCCTTATGTGAATGTTTAACTTGTTACAAATATAATAAAAAATTGTGAGATTTGCAAGGGATTTTTTATTCGTAGATATTATGTCCAGTAAATTCTAGGTAATACCATTCTTGTCCTTTCGTTCCGCAATCGTTACATGTCCAAGGATAATAGACTTCTTCCCATACAACTTTGATTGTATCGTAGTCTAAATCTATACCTTTACAATTAGGGCAAGTTCCTTGATCTATAGGATCATCTTTGTGAATGTCGCCTTTGGATAAACTAATTTCTTTCATAATCCTGATTCCTTAAATGATTGTTTAACTTGTTACAAAGATAATAAAACTTTTTGAGATATGCAAGGATTATTTTTCTTTTTCTGTATTAAGTAATTCACCAGCACTTGTGAATATAAGATCATTCTGCATAATCTGGGAGCCATCATCTATATTTTTCGAACTATCAGATTTTTCTTGTTCTTTCAGAGCTTCTAGCAAGACTAGGATTTTATCCAGTTTTTCAAGTGTTTTAGCAACTTCGGTTTCCAAGACTTTGATCATTTCTGTGTTTCCCATATTCCTGATTCCTTATGTGATTGTTTAACTTGTTACAAAGATAATAAAACTTTCTGACATTTCCAAATCTTTTTTTAATATGCTGAAGAAATTCCAGCTTGTCTGGACATCTTTGTTGCCAAAGTGTCCCAATTTGTTTCGCCATCTTCGTATTCTTCGTCATTCAAACCGCTTTCGTTTTCTATATCTTCATAAACACGGACGCAAGCTTCAAGTAAAAGATCAAGCAATTCTTTTTTCTTACCTACAATTTCTGAGCTGTATGATGAGGTCTGAATAGAGCCTCTTAGTCCACCGCCTAAATAATTTACATATGCGCCAATCATTCGGGGTAAAAGGTGTGAGGGGATATTCAGTTCTTCTGATACAATATCGGAAGAAAGACCGACCTTTCCTCCCCTGTGTCCTATATCTACTAGGATCCTTCCAATTTCTTGAAGATCTTCAAGGGTGTGAATGTTGTTGAGTTTCTTTTTCGTTAGCATGTTCCTGATTCCTTATTCGTTTAACTTGTTACAAAGATAATAAAAAATTGTGAGATTTGCAAGGGATTTTTTATTTTTATTCGAAATAATGTGAGTAAGCTTCAATAAGTTCTTGATCATCTAATGAAGAATATCCAGTATGTCCAAATTCCAAAATATCTGCTAATGTAATAGGTTCCATATTGTCAACATCTATTTCCACAATTGCGTCAATGAGTTCTTGGCGTGTCTTACCGTCATAAACAATTTCTTCTTTTTTCGTTTTCATAATCGGACTGGGTTTAGATACAACTGGGTCTGAAACTGTTTTTTCTATTTTAGTTTGGGATGTTTGTTCCCCATGCCTACGGTCTTTTTGATAACTAGTTTTTACGCAAGTAGGTTTGGCCTTTTTAGCGGGTTTTTCTGTTGAGAATGTTATTGCTTTAATTCCTGAATGCTTTGCCATAATCCTGATTCCTTATGTGATTGTTTAACTTGTTACAAAGATAATAAAACTTTTCGACATTTCCAAATCTTTTTTAAGATTGATAGGGTTCCATACTAAGAGCATTATATCCGCTTCTAACTGGATTCGTCATTGAGATCTTAAAATAAGCCATTTCTGCTTCAATCGTTGATAGGTTTTCAAGTTTCCGTACAATCCTGTTGGTGCCTTTGTTGATTTCTACAATAGTCCACCTGCGTTCTGAGATATTCATAATCGTATTCCTTAATTGTTGAACTTATACAAAGATAATAAAACTTTTCGAGATTTCCAAATCTTTTTTATTTTCCTGAGAATCCCTAGGATCTCCTATGGTATCTAAGGAGTCCCTAAGTGGTTCTTAAAGACCCCTAGGGAGTCCTAGAGGAGCTTTAATCATCTGCATTGTACCATTTACCATTTTCTGCTTGTCTGATGATTCCTGCGGTTTCTAGGGCTTCTACCGCTAAATCGCTAGCCGTGAGAAAGTTATCGGTGTTTTCTTGCCATTCTTTGAGTGCTTGATCTTTCGGGTCGTTTGTATGAAAGATATATTGGTTCCAGTCGCATTGGACATCTTCTTCTTCAATCCAAACATCTAACCAAGCTTCTATATCTTGGTCTTGGATCAAAACCGCTTGTGGTTCTACTTTTACTACTTTCATAACCTGATTCCTTATGGTGTGTAATTAAACTTATACAAAGATAATAAAACTTTTTGAGATTTCCAAATTATTTTTCAAAAAATTTTTCAGGGTATCCCTCATTGGTTTGAATCCCTTATTGGTTTAGAACTCCCGATGGGTTCAGATCCCCTAGGATATGCAAGAATCCCTGGGAATCCCTACAACCCTTGAGGACTTTCAGAATCCCCCATTTCTAAGCAGATTAAGGGTGTCTTCAATCATTTTGTGCCCACTGTCCGCTTCTGCATGTTTGGGGGCTTCTGAGGGCTGTGAGAGGGCTTTCTGGACATCTTGTAGGCTTTTGATTGTATCTTCTGGTGAGATATTCAATAGATTTTGAATTTTTATTTCTTTCATGGTTCTGTTCCGTTAATATATGATAAAATTGTGAGGGTTCAAAAAAGTGCTTTTATTGAAACAATAAGAAAGATAATCGAGACAATGATGATTTCGAGTTTTAGGGTTTTCATAGCATAGTTCCTTATCGTTCAAGAATAAAGTATTCGCCAAAGTGTCTATCAAAAACTTGAAGGAGGTGTTCATAATCACCAGACATCATTTCCTTTGTAATTGCGTCTGGATCAAGTGCCAATTGTTTAGCAGCGGATTTTGCTGTTCCAAGAAGAAAATAAGCATTTCCTTGTGGACCTGTCAAATCAATGACTTGGGGGCGATTTGTTTTCTTTCTAATCATTTCATTGCTTCCATTTTATTGAGAAAATATTGATAAACTTCTGGAATATGCTTTTTGTAATACGGTTGATTGTCTTGGAGCCATGTCTTTAGTTCATCCTTTTCCAGAGGTTTCGTGTGTGATCTGTTCTGCATAATCATGTTGAACATAGGTTCTAAGTCATTTACAAAGTCTTGGGGAGTCCAACCTTCCCAAATGTGCCTATTCATATTCATAACCTGATTCCTTATGGTGTGTGATTAAACTTATACAAAGATAATAAAAAGTGATGAGATTTCCAAATGTTTTTTAAAAATTGTAGGGAGTACTTATGGGAGGTGGGTTCAGGTTGAATTTAAAAACCCCTAGGGATTCTAGGGGAATTTAGGGTTTAGGCTTGTAATAGTTTTTTAAGTTCTTGGTTATATGCAAACTCGTAGGGGAGTCCACCTTTATTATTATGAATATCCTTTCTAGCCCCTGCGTCTATAAGCATCTTTGCAATTTCTACGCTCCCATTTAGTGCAGCCCTGTGCAGAGGTGTCCAACCACCATTATCTTGCAGATTCAATTTTGCCCCTGCGTCTATAAGCATCTGTGCAACTTCTACTCGCCCATTTCTTGCAGCCCAGTGCAGAGGTGTCCAACCATCTACATCCTGCACATCCACATTCGCCCCTGCGTCTATAAGCATCCTAGCAATTTCTACTTGCCCATTAATTACAGCCCTGTGCAGAGGTGTATTACCATCATTATCTTGCACATCCAAATTCGCCTTTGCATCTATAAGCATCTGTACAATTTTTACTCTCCCATTACCTGCAGCCCTGTGCAGAGGTGTCCAGCCATACTTATCCTGCGCATTCAAATTTGCTCCAGCCTCTATAAGCATCCGTGCGATTTCTACTCGCCCATTTTGTGCAGCTATGTGCAAAGGTGTCCAACCTCGATTATCTTGAATATCTAAATCCGCCCCTGCATCTATAAGCATCCTCACAATTTCTACTCGCCCATAATTTGCAGCATAGTGCAGAAGTGTCCAATCTACATTATCTTCATCCTGCCGATCCAAATTCGCCCCTAGGGTAATCAGGTCACTTACAAGGTTCAAGTTTGGTTCATCCTTCCTAATCTCCCTCACAATCATCTCAGCTTTTTTATTCGGTGGGATAATCATCAGTTCATATGGATCATACGATTCAAAATTCTCAAAAAGTTTTAGGTATTTCATTCCGTAAAATAATTTTAGTGTATATATCAAATCCCCTAGGCAACTTTAACATCCCACATGGTTCAGGATACCCCTAAAAACCAAAAACCCTAGGGATTCTAGGGGGGCTTTAGGGGTTATTCATCATCGTCATAATCGTCATCTTCATCCCAACGCAAACCATTATTATTGAGGATAGTTTGAGCCGCCCCTGCATCTATAAGCATTCTTGCAATTTCTACTTTCCCCCATCTTGCAGCATCGTGCAGAGGTGTCCAACCCTTTTTATCTTTCACATTCAAATCCGCTTTTGCATCTATAAGCATCTTTGCGATTTCTACACTCCCAGAATATGCAACCCCGTGCAGAGGTGTCTTACCCCATTCATCTAGCAGATTCAAAGCCGCCCCTGCATCTATAAGCATCCGTGCGATTTTTACTTGCCCCCATCTTGCAGCCACGTGCAGAGGTGTCCAACCATCTTCATCTTGCAGATTCAAATTCGCTTTTGCGTCTATAAGAATCCTTACAACTTCTACTCGCCCACGACTTGCAGCCACGTGCAGAGGTGTCCAACCATCTTCATCTTGCAGATTCAAATTCGCCTTTGCCCCTATAAGCATCCTTGTGACCTCTACTTTCCCATTCCTTGCAGCCACTTGCAAAGGTGTCTGATTAGAGTTATCTTCATCCTGCCAATCCACATTGGCTCCTAGGACAATTAGGTCACTTACAAGATTTAGGTTTGGCTTAGATTTCTTAATCTCCTTTACAATCATCTCAGCCTTTTTATTCGGAGGAATCATAATTAGTTCATAAGGATCGTGAGGTTTAAATGCCTCAAAAAGTTTAATGTATTTCATTCTAAATGATAATTTTAGTGTATATATCAAATCCCCCTAGGAAATCTTAACTCTCATTGGGTTCAGGATACCTTTAAAAACCAAAAACCCCCTAGGGATTCTAGGGGGCTTTAGGGTTTATGACTTTAATAAATTTTTAAGTTCATAGGTATCTGCAAGATCGTAGGGGAGCTTACCTTCATAGTTTGGTATATCCTTTCTAGCACCTGCGTCTATCAAGATTCTTGTAACCTCTACATTCCCAATGCTCCCAAGACTTGCAGCCCAGTGCAGAGGTGTCTGATCCCTTTTATCTTGAACATTTAAATCCACACCTCCATCTATAAGCATCCTCACAATCTCTACTTGCCCCTTAAGCACAGCCAAGTGCAGAGGTGTATTACCATCGTTATCTTGCACATTCAAATCTACTCCTACATCTATAAGCATTCTCACAATCTCTACACACTCACGATATGTAGCAAAATGCAGAGGTGTCCAACCCCATTTATGTTGTGCATTCACATTCGCCCCAGCACCTATAAGCATCCTTACAGTCTCTACTCCCCCCAATCTTACAGCCAAGTGCAGAGGTGCAAAACCCTCGTTATTCTCATCCTCCCACTCCAGATTCGCTCCTAGGACAATCAGGTCACTTACAAGATTCAAGTTTGGCTTAGATTTCTTAATCTCCTTCATAATCATTTCAGCCTTTTTATTCGGTGGGATAATCATCAATTCATCAGGATTATGAGATTTAAATCCTTCGGATGTATTATCATAGTTAATCATAAGAATTTCCTTTAGTTAGTGTATAAAACCAAAAACCCCCTAGGGATCCCTAGAGGGTTTTAAATTAGTAGATCAGATTACACAGAAGTATTTTCTTCTAGTTCCTTAACTATCATCTTCAGTGCAGATAAGAATGTTTCTCTTTCGCTATCACCACGAATTACCAATTCTAGGCTTTCACATTCATTACCATTTACTTCCATAGAGGTAGATGCTAAATCTTCAATGACTATTTTAACAAAGCCACCGTGTCCTGCATCTCCACCTCGGAATCCATTGTGTTCTAAAGTTACTCCTATTATATTAGCAGAAGTAAACTCTTGATAAATTTTTTTACTCATAATACTATACAAAAAATGGCTATTACAATCAATATAAGTGAGTCGCCATAAACTGATCTTATATTGTTAAACTTATAATTATAGAATATACAAGATTCTTACAAGATTTCCAAGTATTATTTCAAAACCATTGAAATTAATGAAGTTCTAAACATTCTTCCCTTTCTACAACCTTTGATACAGCAGTTCCTAAGAAGTCCTTCCAGCCATTCCATCCTTTATGTCTATAAACTTGATAAGGACTATAAGGGATATTATGGGGTTTTCTTTCGCTTTTAGAAAATGTATCCCATTCTTCAATAGTTTTAAGATTTAGGGTATGTACATATGTCCTAGCTTCTTCAAAATCAACATATTTATTGATTCTTCCTGATATGCCTAGGAAATCCCACCAGCCATTCCAACCTTTGCCTAGATAAAATTGCTGAGGGGTTGCGGGGATATTCTGGGGGATACTTTCGCTTTTTACAAATGCTTTCCATTCTTTTTGGCTTTTCAAGTTTTTAGTACGAGCAAATGATCTTGCTTCTTCAAATGGAATATACTTATTGGCTTTCAGTTCAGCAGTTCCTAGGAAATCTATCCAACTTACCCAACCTTTACCTACATATGTTTGATATGGATTCGTAGGGATATGTGGAGGCAATGCTTTTGGTTTAGCGTATGCACGCCATTCTTCAACGCCTTTAAATCCAAGGGTATGTGCATATGCCCTTGCTTCTTCATAGGAAACATAGTCCCTATTAAATGTTGCAAGGGTATTCGTTCCTAGGAAATCTCCCCAGCCTTGCCAACCTACATTCTTGTATGTCCAATTAGGAGTTGCAGGGATATTCTGGGGTTTCTCTCCGCTTTTAGAGAATGCAACCCATTCTTTTTGAGTTTGCAAGTTCTTAGTATGAGCAAATGATCTCGCTTCTTCAAATGATACATATTCTTTACGAATTGGCATAATTGTGTTCCCGATGAATAATATAAACTATAACAATACAAAGATAATAAAAAGTGGTGAGATATACAAGGGATTTATTTCATAATGGCATTAAAAATAATATCTAAAAGGCTATCCAGAGAACATAAGAGCATAACAACAAAGAATACAATAATACCTTCTAGGGCTTCTTTGAGGGTTACTTTGAATTTCATAACATTTCCTGAGTGGTTATTGAACTTGCTACAAAGATAATAAAAAGTGGTGAGATATGCAAGGGATTTTTAAGATTTGTAGGGGAGTATTTATGGGAGGTGGGTTCAGGATAGCCTTAAAAAACCAAAAACCCTCTAGGATCTCTAGGGGGGCTTTAGGGGTTTATTCTTCATCTTATTCATAGTCAAAGTTCATCCCAACGCAAACCATCATTATCGAGGATAGTTTCATCCGCCCCTGCGTCTATAAGCATCTGTGCAGTCTCTACTCCCCCCAATCTTACAGCCAAGTGCAGAGGTGTACGACCATCTTCATCTTGCAGATTCAAATTTGCCCCTGCGTCTATAAGCATCCTCGCAACCTCTACTCGCCCACGAATTGCAGCCCTGTGCAGAGGTGTCCAACCATCTTCATCTTGTACATTCAAATCCGCCTTTGCATCTATAAGCATCCTCACAACCTTTACTCGCCCATTCCACGCAGCCAAGTGTAGAGGTGTCTGATTCACATTATCTTCATTCTGCCAATCCACATTCGCCCCTAAGACAATCAGGTCACTTACAAGGTTCAGGTTTGGCTTAGATTTCTCAATCTCCCCTACGATCATCTCAGCCTTTTTATTGGGAGGAATAATCATCAGTTCGTAAGGATCGTAAGAATCAAAGTTCTCAAAAAGTTTAATGTATTTCATGGCTTTAATTGATTTTTTAGCAATTGACTATCTGTAAGTTCGTAGGGGAGTCTGCCTTCATTATCCTGAATATCCGTTCTTGCCCCAGCCCCTATAAGCATCCGTGCTATTTTTAAGCGATTATTCCATAATGCTAAATGCAAAGGTGTCCAACCCTTTTTATCTTGAATATCAGGATTAGCTCCCATATCTAAGAGAAATTGTGTGAATTTCATTTTATTATGTCTTGCAGCCCAGTGCAGAGGTGTCTCACCATTATCATCTTGCAAATCCAAATTCGCTCCAGCATCTATCAGAATTCTTGCGATGTCTATTCTTCCCCAATATGCAAGTTCATGCATATAGCTACGACCACCATTCCTTTTGTCCTGCCAATTAACATCGACCCCTGCCCCTATGAGCATCTTTACAATTTCTGCTTTTTTATAGACAATAGCTGTATGTAAGGGTGTAGAATCAAAATAATCTCCAGTTCCTTGCCAATCCAAATCAAACCCCAATGTAATCAGATCTTGAATGAAATCTAAGTTCGGTTCATCTTTCTGGATTTCCTGAACAATCCTTTGGCTTCTTTCATCAGGAAACATAACCATTATATCATATGGGTTGTATTCTTCAAAATCCTCAAAGAGTCTTAGGTATTTCATGACTTTAAAAGTTTTTTAAGTTCTTCAGTCTTTGCAAGGTCGTAGGGGAGCCTATCTTTATTATCCTGAATATCCTTTCTAGCTCCAGCCCCTATAAGCATTCTCACAATTTCTATTTTCCCAAGACTTGCAGCATAGTGCAGAGGTGTATCACCCATTTTATCTTGCACATCCAAATCCGCCCCTGCATCTATAAGCATCTCTGCGATTTCTATTTCCCCATTACTTGCAGCCAAGTGCAGAGGTGTCACAACCCATTCATTTTGCACATTCACATTCGCCCCTGCCCCTATAAGCATCCTTACAATTTCTTCTCGCCCATAATATGCAGCCCCGTGCAGAGGTGT
>JACCEC010666098.1_pt1 | contig 12623 bp, 7 predicted proteins | sample 7450121 | NCBI WGS metagenome assembly JACCEC01 (sample SAMN15323455, study PRJNA562643) | freshwater metagenome | isolation source: river surface water | place: USA:Blue River Watershed | collected 2017-08-18 | reverse complement strand
TAGGAATACTCCGCTCCATTGGCGTTGGTGGCCCGGATTTGATACACATATACACCAGCGGGTACGTTTTGGTCCGGTTTCCAGGAGTCCGTTGAATTGATCTGCGTATGTATTTTCTGTCCCCAACCGTTATAAATGGTCAACGAAAACTTGGCGAAGCCCATCGCCGTAACCTGAAACCCATCGTTCAATCCATTGCCATCTGGGGTGAATGCCGAAGGGACAAATAATATGGGATCATAGTCCAAACAAGACACATTGCTGCTGCTTTCTAGACCATTTTTGCCATGTGCGATGACGCGATAACATTTTTGATATTCGTTGACGGAGATGAAATCAACATCGGTATAAAAAGTATCGATAGTACTTGTAATTGATGCCCAATTTTGACCATCGTGGCTACCCCTCAATTCGTAATTGTCCACGCCATCCATCCACTTTTGATATTGGCTGAATGAAACAAGGGCGTTACTGAATTGTGATGAAGAAGTTTTGGCTTCCCTCGCCAACAGAAAGATGGTTCTACCGGCATTGCTGAATCCCCCCAAATGTCCACAGCTATCCTTGCACCGAATTTTATATTCGATGGGCGCTGTAACATCCTGGTCTAGGTTGTCAATGAAAAAGCTATCAGTTGTTGATGAGAAATAGCGGTTGTTTTTGTAGATGTCGTAAGACATCGCTCTTGAAAAGGGCTGCCACTCAATAAGCGCCTGGTTGTTTTTCAGTAGTGTGGCTCGCTTGATGTTTGCGATATCAATGGGGGAGAAGGTGTCTGCTTTGGGTAATTGCACTACAAATGTATCATACCAAATTTCAGAATAGCCTGTTTTTGACCAACCTCGAACTGTAAAAGCATATTTGCCATTTTGTGCTGTGTTGATGGATCCATTTTTGCCGTTAAATGAAAATAGTTCGGTGGTGTCGGGCTGGGCCTTTTGTATTGAATAATGAAAGTTGTTTAACCCCGAACTGGTGTCGCTAAGATTATTGAATGTGATTTCGGCGATGCCACAACGGTATTTGATGGTGGGCTTGATCCTCAAATAATGATAAATGTTGATGGCGGAATTGTTCAAAAAACAGACTTTGTTTAAACTGTCGTACAAGGCGTTGTATTGGACATTTGTTTCGCTGTTTGGGTTTTTGATCATATCGAAGTAACAGGTTGTACGGCCTTTGATTCTTCGATCTCTTTGAATCAGGAGTCTGCCATCGGGTAAAATCCTGAGCGCGTTATAGCCGATGTCTGGCAAACGGAAAGGGATGGTGTATATCAATTTGGCATTGTTTGTTGCGATGTTGGTTTGTTCGCAAGACGACCGTTTATTGGCAGCATTGTTATTGATGATCCTATAAATTAATTTCCCATTGGGCGAAAAGACAAAGGGCTCACTCGATGAATTAAAATCGGTGTCGCTGAAAAATTTCGATGTCATTGAAATGGGTGTTGGCATCTCCAATTGACCAGTAGTTCTATCAATGGCAATAGAATAAATTTCTTCAGTTTTTTGGACTACGGGTATGGGATCATCATTCAACCTCGGACAGAATTCTGCTGCACCTCGCGATGAAACAACACATTGGTCACCTGTATGGTTGAGTGTGATTTGATTGTCATAATGAATTGCAATTCTAGGGTGATTTTTGATCGTGTCTAAGAATGCATTTCCAATGGGTACAAGGGTTTGAGACGAAAAAGCGTATTGGGTAGATTGGATTTTTAAATTCAGCAGGATTTTGGGGTAATTGGGGTCGATGAGGCACATTTGAAAGGTGGAATCATTGAATCTCACAATGTCATAATTGGACCAATTCTTTATGTTGGGGTCTGTAATGAAATATTGGTGCGTGATGATCCATTGATTTTTATTCCATTCAAGGAGTTTGTAAGCGCAGTTGTTGTAATAAATACTCTCACAACCATTTTTTACGGATATGGAGTCGTTGGTAATCGAAAGGAAGCCAATTTTATTGGGAGAGAAGGGCAAGAATTTTGGGAGTTGATATTGTACGCTATAATTGCTGTCTCCAATGATGCGGCCAAATTGATTTCTCAAATTGATCCCGTCAAAATAGACTGATAAATTTCCATGAATGTCGCTGATGGCAGTGGCTCTAAAAGACCCGGATGGATTGATTGGGCTGGGAAGATTGTCGATGGATAATTTTTGACCATCATACTTGACGACTTGGTCAGAAATGAAAATGTTACTGTATTGTGCGCGAGCTTTACTTGGGAAAGTCAGTGCCAAAAGTATAAAGCCCAGTATGAACCAGAGTTTTATTGTTGTTTTCGATTTGAAAATAAAATCTAGATTTCCCAAGGCGTTTAACCAATATAACAGACAATTGAAATTCGTCCTGCCTTGGTGCTCCTTTTTTATTTGACCGGGGATATTCAATGTTTTTTTGAATTATTTCAACTCTAAATTTTTGGGCCACTCAAACAGCGCTCTCGTTTTAGTATCACGTTGTTTATTGCTTTTCAAAATAAAAATCCAATTTTAGGTTGGAAAGTCAAGATGTTTCGAGATGGAGTATATTTGTAGTATTCAGGTTGAAATTCTTCGTACTTTCCTGTCTCAAAAATATAGTTATAATTTAAAGATGCACTTAATGAAAAATGTTTGAATACAATAGCTCCAATTTCAGTTCCAATTCCTAAGCCAAAACCTTTGTTATCAACACCTACAGAGGCAAAATCAAATCTATTGGGGTCCGGATATTCATAAAGAAAAACTTGGTCATTTCCATATGAATACAGTGCCGAAGCGTTAGGGCTGAAATAAAAATTCAAATTTCTTTTTAATGGAAAATAGAAGTCACGATAATAAATTAAACTTATAATTCCTTTTGATTTACGCAATAAATCTCCATTTTTTGAACCTGAAATTTCATTCTGTCCTCTAAGTTTATAATAGTTGTTTAAAGTGTAGAACTGATAACTAAAACCAATTGAACTTCTTTTATTTGTTTTGTAATCTATTGAATAATTGAATTTTGGGTAGAATATAGAAAAAATAGAATTGTTATCTGAAGTATTAAAACCATATCTATCTATGAAATTCATATTTGTTAGTCCAAATTGAATATGAAATTTAGGTTTTGATAATGTATCAGTATCTGCAATTGCAGATACTGATGCAAACAGAGAAATTGTTAAAAAAACGAGTGATTTCATTTTTTAGCAAAGTTTAAACTTTGGTTAAAACCATTGTTGTTTGATGTGAAAGTCGAATATACTGTAAGAATCCCCAAAATATAGCCTTATTAATGGTTTTAGGATTTGTATTTCCTCTATTCTGTCTTCGTAGCTACTGCACAATAGCAATAGTGCGATCCCTACAAAAGTCAATTTCAGCAAAGTGGTTGTGGTCATTTGTTTTAATGATTATTTCATGATCAAGGGATACCTTGAATTTTGAGTTTGCTCTCCGAAGTCAAGTAATTTATCTAAGGCAATAATAAGGCATCTGAATTTAAACAACGTGATTAAAAGTAATCAAAAATATTACTACTTGCAATGCAACAAGGTATCTAAAAATGGCTACTTGGTTTTCCGCTAAAAAAGCAAGTCGAATTTGACATTCTGATTAGCAATGCCGATCGTATTGCGCGAGATGAGCGCAGAGTCTTTTTTAAGCTAGCTTAATCAAGCAACCTAGAACTATCATTCAAATCATTGCTAAAAAGACCAGCTTTATAAAAATGATCAATTTGCATCAATAATTATAGAGTTTATAGTGTTAAATTTCGCAACCTCTAATCAATCAATAAGTAAATGACCATTGTCTAGGAGAGTCAATTGATTATCAATCGACAAATACATTTAACTTATTAAAAGAATATTATATTGTAAAAATATTAAAAAAAACCAGACACAACGTTTATGGATTTACATTTCTTGTTTGATTGTATAATTGTAAGATTTCATGAATCTGTATACTAAGATTACATCTATTTTATCGTTTGTTTATTCAATTTGGTTTGTATTCAATTTTTACAAATTACACAGAGTTGAGAAGTTGGTGATTAATACCAATAAGTTGAATTTATCTGTTTTGATTTTTTCAATAGTTGTGCTATTGAGCTTCAGGTATGGCAAGGGGTTGAATTGGATTGACGAATTGTATTTTTCAACATTATCAACATTGTTCTTGCCAATTGGTTTGAATTTTATTAATGGTACAAAAAAATACATCGTCTTTATTTTATTAGGCGCGGTCACTTCAGCCATTTTATTTCATGAAATTTTCATACAAGTAGAATTGTTATTGTCGCTATTGATTATTTTATACAAATCCAAGCAATTTCTTGTTGGTGCAGCGCAGCAAAGGGGTTTGGCAATAACGTTTTTGTTGATCGCTTTCTTTTATTTTCTTACGATTTTGCAGTACGCAATTTTCAAAATTGATTTTAAATTAAATAAATCAATTTTCATTGTGTATTATTCATATTTTTATCTAACAGTATTGATATTGCTATATGTTTCAATTAGCACAAGATTCCGGAGATTATTTTTTGTTTAGATTGGCTGTAATTCTAGTTCCTGCCGTTTGCTTGTTGATTTTTTCAATTGTTATTTCATTTATAATTATTAAACGATATCAAAAAGCATTGCAGAGATTGTACCAAATGAATTTTCATGGTGTTGAATATGAACGTCAGAGAATTGCAAATGATCTTCATGATTACATTGGATACACCATAGTTAATTTGAAAAGTTCGATCACCGAAATTGATCAAAATATCAATAACAATGGAACAAATACGGCTGTTAAAAAATCCTTATATTTATTAACAGATTTCCATAATGAAATGAGGCATTTGATTGAGAATGTATATCCCAGAGATTTATTGGAAAGTAATTGGAAGTCCAGTTTTCACAGGCTAGCCGAAGGCCTAACATTTGGTGGCAAAAAAGTAGAACTTCTCATTGAGTTTGATTCAGAATTACAACTTCCACAATTACATCAAATGTATAGATTGACACAAGAGTTATTTGCCAATATTTTTTTACATGGAGATGTTAAAAGCATAACACTTCAGATTTACGAAGAGTTGGATTTTATTCATTTTAACTTCACTTATAAAGAATGTAATCGATTTTCATTCAACACGAGAGGCGGCCGTGGATCACTCATTATCAAAGAGCGGCTGAGGATATTAAATGGCACAATGAGTTTCACTCGTGATGAAGGTTACGTTCACCAAATACTGAAAATTAGATATAAATGAAAACGATTTTGTTGTTAGATGACCACCCCGCAATGTTGGATTATTTATCGATGGTGGTTCTCGAAAATTGTGAACAGCTTCACCTATTGAAATCTAGCAATATTGAAGTTGCTGAGTCTTTGTTGCTAAATAATAAAGTTGACGCTGTAATTTGTGATTTGCAGATAAAAGCAGGTAAAAGCATATACATCCCTGAATTTTGTTTCCGAATGAATATTCCGTACATGGTCTATAGTTCGCATGTCATCCTTTCTTTGATCAATGATTTAAAAAAATTAGATGTTTGTTGTTATGTCTCTAAAGCATCAGAAATAGAGCATTTAATTTTAGGAATATCCAGTTTGCTTTCAAGAACTAATTACTATTGCCCAGTTGTTGTTCAAGAATCTATATCAAATTCGAAATTGGATTTACCTAGACCAATTTTAAGCCGATCAGAGTATCGGGTGATAAGTGCTTTTTCTCATGGATTAACCACAAATCAGGTGGCAGATTTATTGTCCCTGCAAACGGTGACCATAAGAAATCACAGAGCTCGTGCAATAGAAAAGAACCAATGTTCATTTCGTGAACTAATATTGAGATTTAATTTTTGGGAAGGCTAGTTTAAACTTGCTTTTTGAGCCACAAACATGCTAACTAAATACTGATTGTGTAAATCTAATTTTAACGAAACACTTAGCCGTATCGTTATGGCTTTTTTAATTCCCTTACCCCGGTCTGTAGTTGAAATCAGTGCAATTTCAATAGAAAGTATAGAAATTGAAAATGATACATTTGCATCAATCCTAATTGAAAAGAAAAAATAACTTTGCAGTACACCGTAATCTGATTACATATAAATTCACCGTTAAATCCAAAGGAAAGAATAGCATGTATTTCTGGGTGTATTGTTAGCTTTGATAGAACACAGACTTATAAATGAATCTAAAATCCTTGCTGATTTTTTGTTGTTTTTCACTGCCCCTGTTAGGGCTGTCTCAATCCTCGCCTTTCACAAAAAAATTGGCCATTTTTCAGCCGGTCTTAATCCGATACGATGTCCCCATCGAACCCAATCAACCGGAGCAGCCCCACCACATACTTCAATTAGCAGATGCAACCATACTCTTCACAAAAACAGGATTTGCTTGGCATTCAAAAGACAACAGCCAATCATGGCATCCCCCCATTACGCTAAACTTTCACAACTGTAACCCCAACCCCATCATCACCGAACATCGCATCAAAAACCATCATTTCACCTTTGGGAAAATAAAGCATTCGTTCACCGGCTGCAGCCAAATCACTTACCACAACCTATACCCAAACATCGACTGGATCATTGAAGTGTCCGAAGATGTCAACAGTGGTTTCAAATACACTTGGAAACTCAAGCCTGGAGCACAACTGAATGCAATCAAATACCTCACAAACGCTAAAACAACCATCGCCCCGTCCCAAAAAGAACTGTCCATCTACACATTTTCAGACACCCTCATCGATGGCCAACTCATCGCATTCAACCATGAAGGCAAACACTCCAATGCCCAATTTGTGCAATCAAACAATGACATTCAAATTCAAGTAACCGATTACAATCCACAAACTGATACGCTTTATATCGATCCTTGGGTAACGAAAATCAATTCCTTAACTCGCCTCAGAAACAAAGACAGCGTTGCGCCACACAACATCGGCGCCAATCTCGATTTTGATTACCAAAACAACATCTATGTATATGGAGGACAGTCACTGTCTGCCAGCAGTTGGGACACCACCATTCGATTCAGTGGATTTAAAGTCGCCAAATATGATTGCACCGGAAAATTGAAGTGGGTTTTTTCAGGTGATATCGCACTGCCTATTTTCCCTTCTCGATACGTAGACGAAACTTTGTCGAATATTTTGGTTGACAAATCCACTGGCAAATTGCTTGTGGGTTGCAACAACATTCTCCAAGAACCAGCGCAACTCATTCGCCTCGATACAAATGGAATCTACGACAATGTGGCCTACGACACATCCTACCGTCTTCATGCGATCGATGAATTGCAGTTCAACCCCAATGCAAACAATGTAATTGCGTTTGGCAATCACGCCAATTATCAAGGCGATTCTATAGAAATCAACATCAAAGAAATAGGGAAGTCTAGTATTGACAAAACCGTTTCTGGTCGTCAATTTCCAAGCAAAAAACAAGTTTTGTGCGCCGCCCAAGATTATTCCGGTATGGCCCATGTGCGTTTTTGCACTTATGAAGTAGACTCATCCATCACGAACTACGTGTATTCAACACCTCAAAATTATCGAAGATACCAATTCAAATCCCCTTCTGGCTTGAAAGTCGATAGCAACGCATACCATTGGCGGCGCTACAGAATCAACGATCTTAAAACTGTTTTTTACGGCGCCACGAATGATTTGGCTGCCAACGACCATTACATTTTCGAGAGCGATGGAAAGTCCATTTCGGCCATCAACAAATCAACCCACATGCCCATTGCACAGCGTTTTGTAACTACCAATCGCAAAAAAGCCCTCGCTACTGGCATCGCGGCAGACCCTTGCAATCATGTATTTGTGGCGGGCGATTCAGGCAATATTTTCTGTATGTCGTTCAACGGATCCACTTTTTCGCTCGACACACAAATTCTTATTTGGGGCAAAAAAACACCCTGTACCATTCAAGACTTGAGATACAACCCCAACGCGGGCCTGATTTTCGCAACAGGCGATAGTTTTGTGGGCAGTTTTACCACGCCTTACAAATGTGTAGAGGGATCTCTCGATATTGAAACATCCGCTGTTTGCGATGGCTTTATCGCGGCGAAACTCAAAAATCCAGACACTGCTAGCACTTACACTTTCAAATGGACATCAGAAGCAAGCGGTGCCATTGTAAAAATAAATGCGGCGAGATATCACTTCCAAGACACATTACTTTCATCCAAAGTGGGAGAAAAATATACATTGAGAATTTACCGCAATCTGCGCATCGGTGGCTATCACAGAGACTATACTTTTCAACGTTTCCCGAATTCTGCATCCACCCAATCATTGCAATTCTGTGCCGCCGATACCTGGATACACAACGGAGTTCCTTACCACCGCGATACCACCTTCACCGACTCCCTCAAAAACCAATTCGGTTGTGATTCGCTCATTCAATACAAGCTCACCTTCAAGCCCCGTTCCTTCACTTTTTTAAATCCTAAAATCTGTCGGGGCGATAGTTTCTTCCTCGGCCAGCGGGCTTACCGAATTTCAGGCAATTACGCCGATACTTTCACCAATTTCCGTGGTTGCGATTCCATTGTAAATACGAGTCTCACCGTGCTAACAGACACCACGCTTTCCATCAAAACAGCGATTTGCTTGGGCGATACCATTCGGTTCAATAACTTGCCATTTTTTGCCACAGGCAGCTACCAAATCAAAACCATTCGCAGCAACGGCTGTGATTCGGTAATCAACCTTCAGTTGACCGTCAATCCACCCCAATTTGTATCGCAGCAGCTCAGCCTCTGCAACATCGATTCCTTTGCCTACCGAAACAAAAAATATCCCTTGCCACTATCGCTCCGCGACACACTATCTGCCTTCACCGGCTGCGATTCGGTTTTTGAGTTATCGGTCATCAGTCACAACATAAAATCTGATTTTTCGATTGACTCGTCCCAATTTCCAACACTCAAATTCATCGGCAAAACCAACAACGCCAAGCAATGGATCTGGGATTTCGGGGACCTCAACAGCAGCAATTTGCGCAGCCCCAACCATAGCTATGTCAAATCCTTTCAATGGATCACATACAAGATTTGCTTGGTGGTGCGAGATTCGTTTGGTTGCGATGACACGCTTTGCTTCAACTTACCCATCAAACCCGAGGCCGAAATCCAAATCCCAGAGGGCATTTCTCCCAATGGCGATGGCGTAAACGACACTTTGGTGATACCTGGACTGTGGGCCTTCCCAAAAGCAATATGGGTGATTTTTAATCGCTGGGGTCAGATGGTGTTTGAGTCCAACGCCCAGCAAAACATAGCTTGGGATGGCAAAAATCACGCATCGAGCCAAAACCAAAACAACGAACCCACAGACCTACTCCCCGAAGGCGTCTATTTCATCGTCTTCAACTACAATGATGGTTATCGCCCCAAGCTCACCAAGAACATCTATTTGAAGCGGTAATCAATCGCGCAACTCCCATAGTCTATAAAAATAAAGTATTAACCAATTGATTATTACATAAATTACGAATATGAAAAAATGATTCCGGTAGTGATTTTGTCTACAATCGTGAACCTATTTGTTAAAGCTCAGTCATTCGATTTTACAATACTGCACTGGTAGTTGAACTATGAGATGTTACAGGACAAAACAATATGCAAAATCCCTGTACTTTTTAGTAGTGGAAGACGGCGTGTACGAATTGTGACAACTCTTGGGGTGATATAATAAGTATGCAGTTCCACAATTGGATTCTTCTATAGATTGATAAAACCCCGCTTTACCCGTAATTTGTTTGGAGCTGCCAGACGATTGAAAGACATCCAATAGATAACCAGTTAATGGTTTACCCGCTTCGATAAAAATTGTACGCTTTGAAACTACTGTATTACTAGTGACGCCCGAGCAGAAGTATTTTTTGGGAATAAATGCGTCTAAAACCTTATTCGCTGTAATGGAAATGCTTGTATCGTAATTACGGTAATTTGTCAATCGTATTTTTTGGCTCGATACACTGAAAATTGAAATAATGTTACTTGAATTTGAATCAGTGTACTCCACCGATCTCATGACCCCACCATAAATTGGATAGGTGTATTGGGCAACGGATATTTTAATCCCCAAGAACATAAAGACAGTAAACAATGCTATATTAAATTTCCTGGGAGTATGCACCTGTCAACGATTACTTTGATGCTGAATATCCATTTTTCGTTGCCCTTGCCAATTGCACAGAAACTACTAAACACCGAAACATATACAAATAACACTCCTTCACCAAGATTAAAATTGATACATTATAATCAATCTTAACCAAGACCGGACAAATCCAACCAAATGTTGAATTTATAAAAATAGATTAATTGACGAAATAAATGTAATCACTGCACTTATCTTCTCGCCAGTAGAATCTTGAATAGCTAAATGATAACAAAATGAAATTGATTAGTTTTCATCAATAAATTCAAAACCCCAGTATTCATTTTTGTACTCATTATAAAACTACCTGAATCCACCGAACCAATTAATAGCTTCTCCTTACCGTTGATATTAAAAAGATGAAAACTCAGCCATTAAATTCAAAGACTACTTTTTGCATAAAGATTGGCCATTTCCTATTGGTATTATTGATGTCATATTGCTTGCCCGCTAGGAGTCAATGTGAAGAATACAACTTGTGCGTGAGTTACAATAAGCAATTGATTCAAAGAACACCAAATTTGTCACAAAACAAATCTTACGCTTTACATGGAATATGGTACTCAGATTCAATAGCAGTCAATCAAACTATACTGACCAAAACGAATCTATCTGGAAATAAGTGTGTGATAGTAAAAATTGATCCAAAAGGAAAGATAATTGCCCAAGCGGATTTGATTTTACCTTTACCTTATTCGTCACCAAATTTAAGATTCGACCCCAAAACTGGAGGATTAGTCTACGTTCTGTCAGTTTACAATAAAATATACAAAATCAACAACACGCTGAGTGTTAACGCTACCAACAAGTCAATTGTCGGCATTTTAAGAATTGATTCCAATTTAAACAACATCGACTTTGTCAAAATTGCTGAAACAAAAACTAACAAGCAGCTCTGGGAAGGCGAAAATGACATCCATTGTGATGTCAACGGCGCTAAAATGATGATTCTCGTCAATCAAACAATTCAGTTGAATAATGGTGATAGCATTACACCAAAGAATTCACTCGATATTTATTCTTTAAACCTAGATAGTAAACTAACAGTTGAAAATTATAATTTGCTCGCTCAAAACTGCAGTGAAATAGCAACATTGGGAATGGTTAACACTCCAAATGGATTCTACTATTTTTTAAAATTCTTCAATAGCATTGTTATCCCAAAGCTCAATAAGACGCATTTAAATGCACTGAGAAAAACACTGCCGAGTGCGGGTTTGGATGGCTACGACATTTTGGCAATCAAGGAAGTAAATGGCCAAGTAAATTCAAGCTATGCGATAGGTTGCCCCAGCACAGTTGGCGCAATTGGTATCAAATCTAAATTCTTTTTTGCTATTGATCGCTTCTATTTCCCACTAAATAATTCAGGCACCAACTTATACGACGACCAGATGCAGGTCATGAGTTGCACCGAACAAAGAAAAAATGCTTTGGCAATATTCGACACACTATTCACCTTAAAAAACCTTCGAGCTTTTGAAGACCAAACCAAATACACCAATGTTAGAATGGGATTTTTTCAAACTTCAGAAAACGAACTTATTTTAACTGGCAGTTCCGACAGCAGTTTTGAATTCAACGGAGTAAATTACAAACCCAAATTCAGTTCAAACCCTACATTTCTCAATGTGATATTTACAGTAAATAGAGACTCTATTACATACAGGTGGATCCAAAATACCGAAAATTACAAGTGCTTATTTACAGATTTTACGACGAACTCTACAAGTTTTAATTTGTTCACTTACCCAAACAAAACAATCACCACTATTAATGGCATTGCCTTGGAAAAACCAGCTTATCCACAACATTCATGGATGGTAAAAACTTGCACAACATATGCCAGCACAAATAAATTCAAAGCACCTCAAATAAAATATTACCCCAACCCCATAACTACGGGATACTTAAAAATAGAATCGGATCAACCAATTCAACTTATAACCGTCCTTAATATAAACGGCCAAATCGTAATCCAGAAACCTTTCTTGTCCAATTATAAAATCGACTTTGAATTATCAGACCTTCAAAATGGAGTTTATTTAGTCAAAGTTGACGGAATCAATTCATCTAATTTGATAAAAATAATCAAATAACCAACTGTTTCGTTTTGCTGAACACAAAACAACCCTGTTGGGATTCATTATCAAAATAGCCATAAATTCCGAAATGGGTATAATGCGCACCGAAAAAGGGGTCACTTACATCATCTAATTAGTGTAATTGTGCCGCTGTAGGAATACTCCGCTCCATTGGCGTTGGTTGCCCGGATTTGATACACACATACACCAGCGGGTACGTTTTGGTCCGGTTTCCAGGAGTCCGTTGAATTGATCTGCGAATGTATTTTCTGTCCCCAACTGTTATAAATGGTCAACGAAAACTTGGCGAAGCCCATCGCCGTAACCTGAAACCCATCGTTCAATCCATTGCCATCTGGGGTGAATGCGGATGGGACAAATAAAATG
>JACCEC012025870.1_pt1 | contig 12627 bp, 12 predicted proteins | sample 7450121 | NCBI WGS metagenome assembly JACCEC01 (sample SAMN15323455, study PRJNA562643) | freshwater metagenome | isolation source: river surface water | place: USA:Blue River Watershed | collected 2017-08-18 | reverse complement strand
TAATAATAAAATGGACAAATATCTCCTGCTACTTTTCCACTTGTATGAATATCTCTAGTAACTGGACATTTAATTTCTAACATAGTACCTAATCTTTCTGAAAATTTATTATCTAATGTGTACTTAGAACTAATACCATCAGGTGAAGCTCCAAGAAAAGTATAAGTATCTGATGGCAAAGCACCAAATTCAAATACTCTGGTATTATAAATATGTTCGTAGATCATGGTAGCCGTTGGTTCGTACTTTTTACCATGAAAGACTGTTGCATTATCTCTAAATGGAAAATTTGGATCACATTTCTTAAGAATAAATGATTCAACTGGTTCATATGGATTTAAGTCAATTGCTGCAGCTGCATCAGAAGCGGTAATACGATTGAATCTATAATCATACCATTCTTTAGATCTTTGTGCTGGTTGTGGTAAATCTTTTAATTTATTAAAATGATCGTTTAACTTTTTATATTTGGATGGAACTTTTATATCGGGATATGATTCTTCAAATTCTCTAAAACAGTTTTTACCATCATCAAAACAAACAGAATTATTAAATTGATGATTTTCAGTAAATATTCTAGCAAATATTTCATCTACTTTATCTATTGTAACATCTGCAAATTCTTTTTGTAAATCATGATAAACCTGATTTTTTACAATATTTAATCCAGATAAAGTTAAATTACTTTTTTTCCCGAGGTTATGTTCAAGAATTTTAATTGTTTTATCTAACATTCCATTTAAATTACCAAATGACATTATATATTATTAATGTCATTAAATAATTGCTTAAATCAAAATTAATTCAATATTTTGTTATTATTTTGAATTATAATAAAATTTTTTGAAATATTACATGTGGATAATTAATTACTTTCTGGTTTTTAGCATTTAAATTTATACCACTATCTGTTGATTTTTTAGTATTTGTTTTAATAATTTTATATTTATTAAATATGATTGAATCTGAAAAAATGTATCTGGAATTATATATACATAAATATCCACCAACTTTTAATAATTTATCTATATTTAATAAAGTATTATTAAATTTTTGTAATGTGTAACTAGGATGATGGATAAATTTGTTTAATTTTTTTGAATATGTACAATGTAATAATACTGACATACAAAAAATAATATCATAACTATTTAATACTAATTTATTAATATCATAATAATAACTAATATTAGAATTTGTATTTTTTTTTGATAAATCAATTATAATATCTTTTTTAATGTCAATACCATCTATTTTGCTTTTCTTAAAATATTTTTCATTTAATGTTCTTACTTCTAAACCTCTTGAACATCCAAAAGATAATATTTTATGTTGTTTATTAGAATTAGCTATTCTAGATATTTCTTGGAACACAATTGGATATCTATCATAAAATGTACATGTTAAACCTTGATTTTCACTATTAGTTAATACAGATGTATTATTTTTTTTTTGAGAAAAAATTAATTTTAACATTGTTATAAAATATATTATATATTAAAATTTATAATATAAATATTATGATTGTAAATGAAAATATTTACCATCTTTATATTCAAGATTATTTAATGATATAATTTTTCCATTAATTTCATCATAGTTTACTTTTTCTTTTTTGGTTAACACTTTAGTTTTAACTAATAATACTAAATCATCTTTTAACGAAGCCCTGTCTTTTTCAGAACTAATTTTAAGATTATTAACAAACTCTTTTATTTTTAAAATTTTGTGTATTGAATTTAGTTTTTGCCACGGTTTCTTATATAAATCTTCATCTGCAAATATTTGCTTATGTGTTTCAGTTTCAGATGATGTTTCTATTAGGTCTTTTTTCTTTTCTGTTTGTGTTTGTGTGTCTGACGTTTTGTCATTTGTTTCATTATCATTTGGTAGTTTAGAAATTAAATTATCAATATGGTTATTTAACCAATTACTATTAGAGTTATTATCATAATTATTTTTCTCTAAAAATAATTTAAGACTCTTGTAATACTTAATTTCTAGTTTTTTATTTATGAAATCTAAATCAAAGTTCATTCTTATAACAAATAGAGTATAAGTCTTTAATATATTTTTTCAATATTTATTAAATGAAATAGGTTAAATCAAACGATTAAAACTTAAAGTTTTGCTTTTCTTGGTCTGACAACTTGCGAAACTCTTCAATCTTCTTGATTGCATCCGGGATAAACTTCATGTGATCTTCAAGCATCCACTCATCTTCCGTGTGAGCTGAAAGAATTGACTCTAGGTCTTCCCACCACTTGTTCTTAATCTCAACTTTGTCTTCTTGTTCTTGTTCGGCTGGTTCGACAAAATCAGTGGTTTCAATAAAAACAATTTGGGCAAATGTGGATGATGCGCGTTCAATACCACACTTGATAACTTGGTCATTTTGCTTCATAGTGTATGACCAATAGCGAGGGTCGCGTCCAGGAGATGAGTAAGTTCCCATAGGAATCAAATAACACTTTGAAAGTGTTGATTCTGGAATTCCAAGTTCCTGGTTAATTGCAAAAATAGCTTGAGCACGTTTGCTGTCATCTTGTCCAGGTTCTACGTGTTCGCCTGCACCTGGAATAATTCGGTTAGGTGAATCCACGTTTGGTCCTGAGCCACGGAGCAAAACCTTGATCTTCAAATGCTTTGGACTTCCCCAAATAAACAACTTGTCACATGCATTTTGTGGCATTGGGTTATCTGTTAGGTAAACAGCATATGAGTTTCCATTCCACTCTGCATTGCAAGACCAACAAGTTGTTTCACTTGACTTGATAATTTCTTGGGATTCAGTAAAAGGATTCGGTGAAAACTTAATTACACCTTCCTTAATTTTGGTAACAACAAGTGAGTCTCCAATCCAAAGGTCGGGAAGCCATGTCTTGCTGGTAACTGTGAAATTATTAGTTCCCCACGCACCGCCTTTCCAATGACCGTTGACTTGACGTGTTTGTTGGGAATTAACAAAGTCGATAAATGTCTGGCGATCAACTGTGTCTGGTACAAGGTCAGAATCAGTGGAACTGGTGGTCAAATTAGGGCAAAATGTACCCGAACTAGCAGGAAATTTAGCACCATAGACAACCTTGTTGTGTCCCTTTACCTTTGCGGCAAAGCCACAGTATGTAATCTTAATAATCGATAGTTCAAAAGTAGATGACATTACTAAATTCTATAATGATATAAATCAGTAAAAATTTCAATTTTTATTAGATTATATAAAAGTTAAAATATTGAAAATTCTATATATAACGGTTAATTTGATAATATATTAAATGACCGAAGTTGAAAATAATGAACTTTATTCTTTTTTATTTGCGGTTCGTGTATCATTTCAAGATACGTACCAAAGTGAATCAGATATTATTCGAGAACTTAAAATTTATCTATTAGAAACCGGAACGAGTGTATCAGATTTAGATACTATATTACATGAATTCTATAATTATTATGGGATTGATATTCCAATTGAAAAAATTCAACAAGTAGCTGTAACAAATACAAATATTTTAAATAATATGCTTGGGTTTGTTTTGTCACCCGGTGATTTTGATAATTCAGTTGTTTTTAATGATATTAATAATAATTCAAATCATCCAAATCATCTAAATCATGATAACAATAATAATAATGATAGTGATTTTGATAGTGATGATCATGATAGCGACTTTGATGATAACGAACATAATCAACACGTACATCACAGTAATCAACCATTGTCAATAATGCAAACAATGCCAAATGTAAATCCAATAAATTTGTCAACAATTCAATTATCAAATAACAGTTCAACACATGCATCGATGATTAATATTATTAACACATTAATGAATGGTTTAAATGGAATTAATGGACATCCTACAACTAATACTAGTACAAATCAACAATCACATACAAATCCACAACTACTGATAAGTTCAGGAGCTGGACCAATGTCTAGTTTTAGTTTTGGTTCAATTTCTGGTTTAAATTTAGGACCAGTAATGAATTTAAATGGTTTTAATCCAATAAATTTAAATAATCCATTTCAAGATGTAGTAGTAACAGTAGATGATAAAGATATTGATAAATTAAAATCAAATAAATTAACTACTGATTTAGATAGTGATTGTAGTATTTGTATGGGAAAAATGGTTCAAAATGAAGTCGTTACAGAATTAAATTGTACACATACATTTCATACAGATTGTATTGAACCATATTTAAAACAATATAATTATAAATGTCCAATTTGTAGAGCAGAAGTTGGTAAAGCAAAATATAATTTATAATTATTGTTTATATAAATTAAATTTTTTTAGTTATTTTTGTTAAATTATTTAAATTATTGTTGTACACATTGTGCACCCCCTGGTCCACCGGGACCGTCGTTATCCATTTCAAAATCGGAATCAGACATATCAGAACCCATTTGTGCTTTGTGTTTTCGTGACTTTTTAAATTGTTTTTGAGGAGTGTTTTTGATACTATCTAATAGATGATTAATTTGATCAGCTTGTTCAGCTTTACAATCCATCATAATTGTTTTAGTTAAATTAGGTGTCTTATTAACTTGACTTTCGTTTTGTACTTCAGCTTTATCAAATGCTTGTAATAATGTTTTGAGTTGAGATTTAGTTTCAGCAGGTAATGTTGTAAAGTTTGGCAAGGAAATATTAAATTTAACATATAGATCACCTTTTGTATTCTTTAAGTTTTTAATACCTTCACCTGAAATTTTACGTATCATATTAAAATCTGTCTTACCAGAACAACTAATATGAAGTTTACGACCATCCAAATGTGTTAATATTTTTTCAAATCCAAATAATGCTTGATATAGTTTTAGCTCAACATCAACAAATAAGTCGTCGTCATATCTTTTAAATACTTTATTAGGTTCTTCGTTAATTACAACAATTAAATTTGTTTTTGTATTTTTAAATTGATGTCCTTTGCCTTCTAATGTCATTTTATAACCATTCATTAAACCAGATTTTAGGGGTATTTGAATTGTTTTGTCTTTGTTTGTATAACCTTTACCGTTACAACAATCGCATCTATTTGTGTCATCTATAACTTTACCTTTTCCTTTACAACCATGACATTCACCAACTGATTGTTGAATCATTGAACCCATTCTAATAACTTGAACTTTTACACCTTTACCGTCACATACTTGGCATTTTGTTTGTTTACCATCTTTAGAACCTTCGCCATCACATTTGGTACAAAAATTCTTTTGTTTATAACTAAAATCAACAGTTTGTTCATTATAAATTTGATCAAGTGTGACATTAATTGGTTCAACAATATCTTCTGGTTGTCTACTTTGTTGACCCATTCCGCCCATTCCAAAAGGAAATCCACCCATACCAAAAGGAAATCCACCCATATCGAATGGATTGGGTTGATTAGGATTACCTTGTGCTTCGGTTTTAAAAATATCCATACCAATTTGGTCATATAAATCACGTTTTTCCTTATCCAATAAAATTTCTTTGGCTCTATTTAATTCTTGAAATTTTTTTGTTGCATGTTCTTTATCTTTTGGATCAGGGTGTTTATCTGGATGCCAAATCTTTGAAAGTTTGTTAAATGATTTTTTAAGTAGGGCTTCTGATGCATCAGGTGTCATTTCTAAAATATCATATAATGTTGTGTCTTTTACCATTAAACTATATGAATTAACGCCTCTTTAATTATTTTTTCAAATTTTTTAACTAATTAATACTTAAAGATTTACTAATATTTATTGATAATGGCACAAGAAAATAATCAACATAATCAACATACAGATACTAGTAAAATCAGTGTATTTATTGAGGGTGATAAATCTGGTTTCAATTCAAAAACAGCAATTGAAAGATTCAAAACATTTGTTAAATCTAATATGGATTTTAATCTAGCAGAATTATCAGCAAGATTTGTTAAATCAGATTATTGTTTAGAAGTAGCCGATAAGACAACCGACCGAGTTACATTTATAATTGACAGATTAGCTAAACCAGAATCAGTTTTAGTAGAAGAACTAGTACAAGAATCAAAACCGTCTGAATTAGAACAATCCAATCCACTTGATGATAAAAAGAAACGTAAAGAATTTCTTAGAGCAAAAATCAATATGATGAAAAAAGATCGCACCAACAGTGGTTATCGTATGGCAAAATCTAATGAAAATGTATCAGATGAAATTTTAAGTGAATATGTTAAACTTAAAAAGATTTCAAAAATGCCAATTCCAGAACCAACTGAAATCTTATCAAACCCCGAACAATATAAACCAATAATCTCAATGGTATTAGGAAATAGTATGATGAAACAACTTGGATCAACCCACCCCTATGTAAAATACTTTAAACTAATTGCTGAAAAACTAGGTATGGACACACAACCACAATTACCAATTCCTACCCAAGATTTTACAAATAAAACCGACTTACCATCAAGTCTAAGTAATGTAATGAATATGGCAGGACCAACAACTGAATTAAAAGGTAATGAACTTAATAATGAAGATGTATCAACTGATTCAGAAGATGAAAATTAATATTTTATAACAATGTATTTTATTAAAAATCTATTTTATTATATATGTTTAAATTATATAATAAAATTTTAATATTTGGAAATTCCTTAATTTTATCGTTAAAATGGATATATTTTTTAATTAAATTTAAATACAATTATAATTGGATGACACAAACTAAAGAAGGTGGATTATATTTCAAAGAAAAACTATTAAATTTAGGAATAATTGGTATTAAATTAGGTCAATATTTACACACAAAAAAAGAATTTATTTCAGAAGATGTTCAACAAATTTTATCTGAATTATTAACAAACAATATAATACATTCTAAAGAAGATACTATAAGAATGATAGACTATGATTCTAGTAATTTTAAAGAAAACATAGAATCAATAGAACCAAATGTATTGGGAAGTGGGTCGTTAGCTCAAGTTCATACATGTTATTTAAAAAATGATACAAATAAATATGTAATTAAAGTTGCACATCCATGTATATTTAATTTAGAATATGAAATTGCTGGTTTACAATATATATTAAAAATAGCTAGTACTTTTAAAAAAAATAATATTGATTGGGATTCATTTTTTCAAAATATTATAATTCAATCTGATTTAAATAATGAAGCTATTAATATGCAAAAATTTTATGATATATATAAAAATTATGATCTTATAGAAATTCCAAAATTAATTTATTCAAATAAATATTTTATTATAATGACATATTGCGAAGGAGTTCCAATGAATACATTAGACACTCTAAGCAATGAATATATTATGGCAACAAACTTAGCTGCATCATGTTTCTTACACACTGCAAAAAAATTTAATTTATGTCATGGTGATTTACATCAAGGAAATATACTAGTTAAACCATCTGGTGCTATATCATTAATTGATTTTGGTATATGTAATAATTATGCATTAAATGAACAAAATCGCGATGTTTTATATATTTATAAAAAATTATGTTATTCAGGTGATGTTGAATTAATTGAAGAATTATTATCATTATTAATTCTAAAACCTTATACAAATCCAGAGTTAAATGATATTAAAAAAATAGTAAGCAAGTTTAAATCACATTATAATGAAACAATGGAAGAAAAAATGAAAAAAGTTGATCCCAATAAAGAAAGTATTAATTTATTGATTCTAAATTTTTTAATTAATTTTTGTCATGTGTTTAATTTAAAAATTAGTGGTGAATTTATAAATATGATGTTACAATTAATATTATTAGAATCATTTGCAAATAGAGAAGGTAAACATAATGGTCAAATTACTCTTAGAACATTTTCGTACATGAAAACAGACAAGTTTTTTATGAATGAATTAGGTGATTATATTTTAGACTTTTATAAATTAGAATATGATAACGAACCATCTAAACGGGTTAGATTAAAATACCCATAAATTTAAGTTAATTCTAATTTATAATAAAATTGATTAATTTATTTATTATTTGAATAAATTAATATATTTTAATGATTATATATGATAATATACACGGTTATATTAAATTATGCGATATTGCATCTGCAATAGTCGATACTCCTGTTTTTCAGCGTTTACGTAATATTCATCAAACTGGTGTTTTATATTTGGTATTTCCAACTGCTACACATAGTCGATTTGAACATTCAATTGGAACCTATCATTTAGCTACCCAGATGATTGAAAAAATTAGTAAAAAACAACCAGAATTAAAAATTACTGATGAAATAATTCAATTAGTAGGTATTGCTGGATTATGTCACGATTTAGGTCACTTATTATTTTCTCATTTATTTGACGATTACTTTTTGGAAGCTCTACCATATCATTCTGAACTTAAACAAAAAACAAAAAATACAATTCATGAAAATCGATCAATCTATTTACTAAATTACTTGGTAGATAAATATAAGGTAAATTTAAATAAAGATCAATTAAAAGTTATTGGAGATTTAATTAATCCAAAAGAAGCTGAATATTCTAAATGGAAATCAAAATATCAAATTGGTAAATGGATTTTCCAAATTATTTCTAATCCACTAAATTCAATAGATGTTGATAAATTTGATTATTTAATTAGAGATACTCAAGCTGTCGGTCTTAAATTAAGTTTTAATTATTCACGAATTATCGAGGATGCTAAAGTGATTGATAATAAAATATGTTATTCATTACAATGTAGTGAAGATATTTATCATATGTTTTTCATTAGATATAGATTGCATCGTCAAATTTACAATCATAAAGCAGTAAAAGCTATTGAAATTTTAATTATTAAATTATTATTTGAAATTGAAAAAGAAATAAAAATATCTGAATATATTTTAGATCCAGAAAAAATGATTGAACTAGTAGATTATTTCATTTGGGTACAAAATTCAAATGAATCTATTAAAAAGATTGTTAATGATATTAATCAAAGAAAATTACCAAAATTGGTATATCAAGATGCATCAATAAATACATGTGAATTTGATGAAGAAAAACTAAAATCAAAATTTAATCCAAATACATATCAAATAATAAGATTTAAAGTTGGATATGTAGGTGGAAAATCATCAAACCCATTAAATAAAATTACATTTTACAATTTAAAAAATGGAAAAATTATTTCAGAAAATAAAGTTAGAAGTTTTTCCCTACTTATTAATCAAAAATATCAAGAATATTTTATTCGAGTTTATTGTACTGATTTATCATTAGTAGATCATTATTACGATTATTTCGATAATAAAAAAGATGGTAAATCATCGGATTCTGAATCAAATGATTTATTATTTGACCAAATTAATAATATAGAATTAGTTTCAGAACAAACTGATCAAAATCAAAACCATATAGTTTAATAATAAACTAATAAATTTATTAGCACATGAAAAATTACTCCCGTAATAAAAAATGCTAAATCAATCCCATATGGTTTTAATTTATCTTTATTCATTCTATTTATTGACAAATTAAAAATAATTGTCCCCATAACCCATGTGATGAATCCAATTAATGACGATTCAAATATTAAAGTCCACATTGAATTAATTTAGAAATTTATATTAGATTTATAGTAATGCGTTTTTAATATTATTACAAGATCTAACTAATGGATTTTTTTTGTTTATTATTATAAAATTCAACTAATGTATTTTTAAATGATTCTGCTATATCATTTTCATTATTAAATACTTCAACATCTTTTAAATTATAAATATTTTGTAAATCTTTATCAATAAGACATTTTAAATTATACCCAATACAATAACTAATAGTTGATGTTAATTTTTGAACATAATATTTTGGATTTGTCTTTTTTGTAACTAATGGTAATATACAATATGCATTTAAAAATTCTTTATGATAATCAATAAAATTCAAATTATTTCTAACAATTATTTTATTTGAATATTTTTTTAGTTGGGGTGGTAAATAACCTCTACCTACAAGTTTTATTATAAAATCGTATTCATATTTTTTTTCTAATATTTTTTCCAATAATTTATAATGTCTACGTCTAACATTTAATCCACCTTGTATAATATAAATTGGTACATTTGATGGTTTTTTATAACTAATTTCATTAAAGGGTAATTTATCAGCATATAGATATTTATTACCAATAGGTGTTAAATAATAAACATTCGATAATTTTTGTAGTCTATCTGAAACATGATGAGATATGTAAAAATATCTTTTAGAATTTTTAAATATTTTTTTATAATCATCATCATAATTATATATTGTTGCTGAAATGTGATAATCAAATATTTTAGGAATACCAAATATTATTTTTGGATATTTTGATTTAATATATGTTTCAAATGAATTATTTTTACTAATAACTAAGTATATAGTTACGTCTTTATTTGAAATATTTGGAATTATTTTATTATAATCAACAATTAGAGTTTCTAATATTTCATAATGGTAATTATATAAATTTTCTATTAAAATAATCATCATATTATATCTTATATATTTTAATCTAAATATTAATAATGAATTGGGAAAATTATGTGGTTAAAATTCATGTAAAATTATCAGAAATTGACTTTAATCATCCGCTAAATGTATTCAGTACAATCACATCAACTGGTACTGGATTTTTTATTTCTAAAAAACAAGTATTGACATGTTATCACGTTGTTAAAAATGCAATTAATATAGACATATTATACAAACAAACAAATAATATTTCTGGTACAATTAAATATATATTTCCCGAAGATGATTTAGCAATTATTGAAATAGATAAAGAGTTTGATGATGTTAAAATATTAGATTTTAAAGTAATTAATACTCGTCAAATAGGTGATGTATTTACAGTTGGTTTTCCTCTATCAAGTACAAATATTAAAATAACAAAAGGTATTATATCAGGATTCCAAGAATCACTAATTCAAACAGATGCTACATTAAATTCAGGCAATTCAGGTGGTCCATTAATTATACAAGAAGGTCTTGAATATAAAGTTATTGGAGTTAATGTTTCAAAAATGACAGGAGATGCTGAAAAAACTGGTTTTGTTGTTCCAATATATAGATTCATTATAAATCAAAAAATGTTAGAATCAAAAATTGTAGTTAATAAACCTATTTTATATTTGGACTATCAAAATATAATACAAGATGAATTAAGACATAACTTATTTGACGGTGTACCAAATGGTGATAAATACATACGAGAACAATCTGGAATTCGCATTAGTATATTAAATAAAAATTATTATTTGAATAAATATCTTAAAGTTAATGATGTAATTCTCAGTATTAATTGTAATCCAATAGATTATAATGGTTATATTAAATGGGACTTTTATCCAGAAAAAATTCCATTCGATGATCTTGGACTTTGGTTTGTTCAAAACGATGTATTAAGATTTGAAGTATTAGATACAACTACAAAAAAAATTAGAAATGAAAATATTAAATTAGAATTAATAACAGTTAATTTATTAGAGGTATATTTATTACCAAATTATCCAAAATACTGGTTTGAAAATAATGGTTTAATTTTTTCTGTGGTATCAAAACAACATATTGAATCAATAAAAGATTTAAATTTATCGTTAAGTCAAATAGTTAAAATATTAAATAGAAAACTATATCAAGCAGATTTATTTACAGTTTATCTAGCCGATTTGAATTTTTCTAAAATAAAAAAGTTTTTTAAATTTCCAATTGGTGAAATAATTGTTGAAATAAATGATAAAACATTTAATAATTATGAAGAGTTTTCTTTATTAATGCAAGAACCAACAACTAAAATCAAAACTTCTGAAAACCAAATATATTATTTAGCATTAATTTAATTCAAAAAATTGATATAATATTATTTAAAAAATATATATCTTATACTATAATGCCAAAGAAAGCTAATAAGAAAGTTTCTAAAAAAGAAGATTCAGATAACGAATATGATATCGAAGATGATGTTGATATTGAAGATGTAGAAGAAGTCGATGTTGAAGAGTTTGATGAAGATGAAGAGGAATCAGATGAAGAAAAAGATGATTTAGTAATTGAACCAGAAACTGATGCTGGTGGTTGTGCAATCGAAGATGCTATTGAAGATGATGAAGAATATTTTGATAATAATGAAGAAACAGAATTACCAAGTGAACATAGTTCTGAATATGTTAGTAAAGAAAATAGAATTAGTTCTAATAGATTAACCAAATATGAAATGGTTAGAATATTAGGTGAAAGAACAAAACAATTAACAATGGGTGGAAAACCTTTAATTAAAAATTACCAAACATTATCATATGATAAAATTGCTGAAGAAGAATTTAAAAGAAATATGATCCCATTTAAAATTAAACGTCCATTACCTAATGGTAAGTTTGAAATTTGGACATTAGATGAATTAGAAAAAGAACATTTACTTAGCCAACTTGAATAATTATTTTACTTATTTTACCAAGAATAAAAACATATAGCACAAATATAATTTAATTTATACGAGTTCTTCTCTCTATAAAATACTGCATCTTTTATTCCAGTATTTTTATGTGTGACACAACTGGGATTTTTACATGTATAATCGTGTGTGTGTGGAAGTAATGGGTCTTTTGTAACCAATTCATTTTCTTCCAAACTTTTAATTTTTTCAACCTTATCTTC
>JACCEC010276244.1_pt1 | contig 12631 bp, 8 predicted proteins | sample 7450121 | NCBI WGS metagenome assembly JACCEC01 (sample SAMN15323455, study PRJNA562643) | freshwater metagenome | isolation source: river surface water | place: USA:Blue River Watershed | collected 2017-08-18 | reverse complement strand
TACAACGAAGATGTTTTGAACTTCCGTGGAAAACCCCAGATGGCAACAATGGTAAATAATATTGCCAATTATGGTAAAAGAACCGAATATATGATGAAGATTATCCTTGAGAGCCTTGCTGGGTCTGAAAAAAGACAAATCCTTGTTCTCAGCGATAGAAAACAGAATCTTGCTGATATGCACAAAATTGCAACTCAAAAAGGTATGACATCCGTCGGTTATTATATTGGAGGAATGAAAAAAGATGATTTGAAAAAGTCTGAAAGTTGCCGCCTATTACTTGGTACCTTTGCAATGGCGAAAGAAGGTTTAGACATTCCAACCCTAAATGGTTTGGTCCTTGCTTGCCCTAAATCTGATATTATCCAGGCAATTGGAAGAATTGACAGAGTTGTTCATGAGGGAATACAACCAATCATTATTGATGTTGTTGATCAATTCTCCGTTTTCGAATCACAGGCTAGAAAACGTTTTCAAGTATTCAAAAAGAAAAAACACCAGATTGAAGACATTGTTGTCAATCTTGAAACCGGATTCATCAAAAGCCGCCAATCCTATAACTTCCACAATATGCCTTGTTTGCAAGACAAGGAAGATGATGAAGACAACAACCAAGAACAACAAATCGATTTTAAAGAAGAAGACGATGCGAACGAAGATTTTGAAGACGACTTCGAAATCGATTTTGACACTTCAAAAAACACAACAAAAAATAATTCTAACAATACGAATAACACAACAACAAAACCCAGAGAATGCATGTTCGATGTCGAAGGAAGTTTTCCCGTCGAAAAATCAGACAAAGTTTATCCACCAAGAAAATTCAATAAATCTTATTCAAAACCCAAAACATCTTCTGATGAAAATCCCACAAACAACAAATCTTCTTATCCAACAAAAAGAAGAGTACCATATAAAAAAAATGTTGCAGACATGACCACACAAGAAAGAACACAATTCGTCGACAAAATGTTCGAAAGAATAAATGCCTTTACAGATTAGGAATAAGGGAACCTAAGTTCCCTTATGAACCCTCATGTTCAATGGGAATATTTCACAAACCTGTTTATAAACATATTCCATACAACTACTTCAAACCATGTTCATCAAAATAGGAGGTTCGACTTCAGTCTTTTCAATCCTTCAGAGATTGAAATCGAAAGGAACCCTAGGTTCCTTTCAACCTTGGTTCCTTTCAACCTTGGTTCCTTTCTTTCTTTCACTTAAAGCAACTAGAGCAGTAATATTCGGTTTCTTTTCCATTATCTTTGCAATAAACGCAGTCATAGCACGATTTTTTATTGCAACTAATACAAGGGAATATCTTGTCATATACGTGGGTGCATTTCCAGCAAACGTTTCCAAGGCATATATGAAGTTTCATTCTGTCTTCAATAGAAAGAATTCGGATATTATGTTTCTCAATCTTGTTTTGAAGGGCTGACACATAATCATCTTTCTTTTCATTGTTCTTAGACTTTATCTCTTCTTGAACCTGTTTCGTACTCTCTTCTAATGTTTCAATGGTTTTCTTGCACATACTCAATTCAGATTGGATTGATTGAGCATTGTTTTTGGATTTTTGGATTTCTTCATTCATAGACAAAATGGTTTTTCCTTGTTCATCGCATTGTGATTGAATCGTTGCTTGGCGGTCATTTTTCTTCAAGTATGCAAAAGCATCTTCTAATTGTTTAACCTTCTTTTTATCTTCTTCAATCGAATTAACAATATGTTTTTGTCTATCAACTGCAAATTCGAGTGAAATGATTCTCTCTTCGTTCTTCTTTGAGACAGAACTATCATTCATTGATTGTGAAACTGTTTTAACTTTTGTTTCTAACTCAGCAAGTTTGAAATCATAATTATTGGAAACGTGATTGATTTTTGCTTCTAGTTCAGAAATTTTTGAATCATTGTTATTTTGACAGCTAGATTTGATTTTTGCTTCTAAATCAAACAACTTTGAATTATTTGTTTTTATTTTTTCTTCAGTGGAGAAAATCTTAGAATCAGTATTATTTATTTTTTCTTCAATACTATTTATTTTTTGTTCAACCGTTTTAAAGTGAGAGTTGGATACAAAATCAGAAGATGCATTTTGTAAATTTAATTTGTCTTCAATTTTTTTGGCACCATCTCCGATTGAACTTTCTAATTGTTTAATTTTTTCTTCAGCGCGTTTAATAATAGTAGATTGTTGTTCCATCATTTTGAAAAGATATGTGTTTTGTTCTTCTGCTTTTAAAACTCTATTGTATAATTCCATATTCTCTTTGTTTCTCTTATCAATCTCTTGTTGATTAGGTACATTTTGTTTTGATGAAAATGAAATGTTTTGAGAAGACGAGTTAGGAACCTCTTCTAATTTTTTGGTTCTATTCCCTAATTCTTCAACAACGATTTTTAAGTCAATCAGTTGTTCTTGAAAAAAATCAAGATGATTGCTTAGAATAACAATTTTGGAATCAGAATCCATTTTTATAATATAAAATAAAAACTTATTTTTTTTATTTTATTTTTACTAATCAATTTATGTAAGTTGGTCAAAAGATTTGCAAGTTGGTTAAGATTTGCAAGTTGGCTAAAAGATTTGAAGACTTCCTAAAGTGTTTCATCGTCTTCTTCTGAATTAGAATTATTTGAATCATTTATTTTCGATTTGAACAATAAAAAATTATTTTTCCACACAAGATTAATATCTTCTTGTAAATATAATCTAAATAGGTTTTTGAAGTTTTCTGAAAACTCTGTTGAACTCTCGTTTGGTAAAAGAGATGGTAGGTTGTCTATCGCTATAACGCTTACATTCGGTTTATGGTAAAACGCCGGTTCTTCCCAAGTTGTTTTAGAATTATATATTGGGATGGGATTAAAAGGATGTCCATAATCACAACTAATATCAACAATAACAGTTTCTTGATTAAACTCTGTTGTTTCATCAAACCAGACAGGAATTTTTTCATTTAAATGAATGCAGTTAAATATGATATTGTATGTGTTTAAAACTGATTTATCGCTTTTTTTATCAAAGACTTGATAATCAATATCAAAAAATTGTAAAAGGTTTTGAACTCCTTTACTACATCTTCCATATCCGATGATAGCAATTTTTGTAGGAACATCTTGTTCAAATAATCTTTCTGATGATGTTTTAGACTTTTTATTTATATATGACATACAACTTGAGCAATCATTGATTAGATTTTTTTTTGAATCCCAAGGTCTATCTATAGGAAAGAATGAATCATACATACCTTTTTGAATTGAATATTGAATTAAACCCAATGCACAACCAACAAAACCTGCATATTCACCAAATGCAATTTGTCTTTTTCCGTACATAGAAAAATATTCAAAATCGTATAGAATGCTTCCAGAAGTTTTAAAATAATCCAGTAAATTTTCTGAATAAGGCTGTTTTTTATAGCAATGTGCAAAATAAAGATGTGTGTAAAAATTCTTTTTTTTCAGCATCTCTTCTGGATTATTTAACTCTTTTAAGCCAATAATCCATAAATTTATTCCATCAGCAAAATCTAGTTCGTACCATTCTAAATCTGTTATTTGAGCACCATATTTTCGGTATTCATTCTCTTCAAAAATTCTATTCATTGAAGTTTGAACTATAACACCCACATTATGAAAAATAAAGAATGGAATGTCTTTTGGTACAATTGGTGTTCTAAATTCATTTTCGTATATTTCTCTACGAATAAATATGTAATCCGGCTTTTTTATTGAATAAGTATTGTTTGGTATGTCTGATTGTAAGTTTTTGTTATTAGTAAAATTCATACCTCTAATTTATAATAATTTTTTTTTTTGAACGAATTTGATTCGAATAAATAGATAAAAAAGAATATTGCACTATGTAAGGGTGTTGAAAGAAAAATGTTAAACAATACAGTAGTCATCGATTCTAAAAATCCAGTTTTAGAAAAACACAAAAAATATGGTACTATGTATCAACCGAATGATATTTATTGGGGATTTGGTATAGAGAATGAAGTTTATCTGCAATTAGAGAAGCAAAAAGAGATAACAATGGGGTTTTTTATTGAAAACCACAAAAGAGAAAGGTATTCCGTAAATTATTATGACAATTACAAACAAAACAGGAATTTTTTAAAATATGCTTTTCAAAAATATTGGGAGACAGCAGAAAAAACAGAATCCGGTTTTTTGAATGTTCCTTTAATGATGAATTCTCATAGTTTTATAAATACTGATATTAAGAACCAACCAATAAAACGTTATAGTAAAGATGGTGGTCCAAATCCTTTATTTAGTGGAACAACATTGTTCGATGATATATTATCTGAACAAGGTTATTTTACAGAAACAAGTAATGTTGAATGGTTATTCGATGGAGACTCGATTGAGTTTGCAACCATTCACTTTTATAAGACAAATATATATGATGTTTTGAATGAATTGAACTCATTCAAACAAAGGTTTATTGATAATATTAATAATTATATAGACGCAAAAGATATAAAATTATTCAAAGAGAATGGCAAAATCAGTATAATGAGCCGTAATCATCCATTTGCTATTTATATGACCAATCTACAAAATATTGGTATATTTAATAATGGAACACTGCATTTTAATATTACTCTTCCAACAAAATTGGATGGTTCATCTAAAATAGAATGTTTTGATAAGTTCATTGAAGACCATCGAAAAGCGATCAAAATAATTCAATGGATGGAACCTCTTTTCATTGCTGTTTATAACAGTCCAGACCCATTTGCTTTTGTCGGAGATGAAGAAGAGAGAATTACATTTACAGGAGCATCTCAAAGATGTGCTGTTTCAAGATATATTGGGGTTGGTACATACGATTCTGACATAATGGAGAAAGGAAAAATTCTTACAAAGAAGATTGAAGAAATGGATTACCTACCGGAGTTTTTTTGGTACAAACGTTATCATGAAACAAGTGCGTACAATGAATTAAAAGAGATTGGATTCGACATTAATTTCAATAAACATTATTCACATGGACTCGAAATTCGGTTTTTTGACCATATATCGGATGAAAACTTATTGGAAGAGGCTTGTGAAATGATTTGTTTATTGATGGACGAAGTTCTTTTTAATTCAATCTATAAAAACCGGTTTTCAGAAAACCCAATAAAAAACAGATTATGGAATGATATTGTTGTAAAATGTATTCAAAAAGGAATGTACTCAGAACTAAACGACCAAGAGGTTGAACTTTATGAAGACCTGTTTAAAACTGCTTTGAATAACACAAATGTAAGAGAGATATATTACAAAATTTTGAATTCTCTTCGCCAAAAACATTCTATTTACGATTCAGAAAAAGAGATAGTATATTATATGGGAGAGTTTACTAATAAGTCTGTAAAATCGAGAACAATGAGTAAAGAAGAAGCAATTTCTAGAGGATACAAAATAAATAATGTTGTTAAAAATGATTCAACAGCGAAAGAAAACAATGAACAAACTAAAGATATTCAGATAAACAATTTAAATAACCAACAAAACAATCTAAACAACAAACAAAACAACAAAGATCAAACAAACAATATTCCAAACAGTCCCGATAACTTAGAAAGAGTAAGTTTGGAAAACATTGAGTTAGACGAAAACTCAGATGATATTAAAAAGAAGATTTACCAACAAGTTGATGAATTATTGGAAAAAAGGAAACAAAAATCTAATAGTTTATGTGGTAAAATGGGTTGTTGTGTTGTTTCTTAAAACCCAATCTCAGAACTCTAAAACCCAATCTCATTATTCTCGTCCATCAAACCGTGGTATGCTTGTATGGATTTTTCTTTTTTACTGTCAAAAATTTCAGTGAAGTATTTATTTACAATAAAATTGGTTTCTGCACAATTTATAAAATTCTGAAATTTTTCATCAAGTCTCTTCACAGACGAATTTAAATTATCATTCGAAATTTCGTGTCCGACACATTCTTCATTTGAAATGCTCATCAATTGGTTTCTTAACTTTAGCATGCTCTGCATAATAATATCGTCCCTAGAAGCAACCTTGTATTTCACTTTCTCATTGGCATAAACCATTCCAATATCGGCATCATTAGACAGGATTACATTTAAATTCTTTTCATTTTCCAATATTTCTGACAATAAACTTGTGTATAAATTATTATTCGTAATTATTTTTCGTTTCCTGTCATTAGATATTTTGGAAAGGTCCCAATTTCCATCAAAGGGGACAATCTGCAAATTGATTGTAATGTTGTTATTATTATTTATATTTATTGACTTATCAATAAACGTGTTTTGATAATTGTTTTGAATATTGTTTTGGATATTATTTATATTACTATTTTTATTTTGATTGAACGTGTTTGGTATAGAAGTTTCTTCTAAAATATTTTTGATAATATTATTTTCTAAAACCGATACCTCCAAAATATCTTGGTTCCTTTTTAGCATTTCATTCTTTTTCAAACATTTTTCACTGTGCCTCTGTACATTAAATTTACTAGAAAATTCTTTATAGCATGTTTTACAATAATATAGGTTATCCGTTTTTATACAGCATTTTTCAGAACCTTTTTCAGAAAAAACATCTGAGTTATCTGAATAACCTGCTTCTTTAATAATATTTTCTTGTTTGTCTGGATAATTATTTTTGTCTGAATATGTGTTTTTCTCTGAACAATTGTTTTTTAATGCTTTTTTCATTGATTCAACCTCTTCTTTTTTCATTTCAGCATTTTCTATCAACATTTTAGTTGTGTAAAATTGATATATACTATTATTTGTCAATAATTCACATTTCTTCTTTCTATTTTCTAAATGATGCACAAGATTAGACTTACGATTTGTTGTATAATCACATCTTCTACAAATATATATAACCATTTTTATAGTTGGATTACTTAAAAATACGTTTTATTTTTTTATAATCTTTTTTTTTCGTCAAAATTTTCTAAAAAACGTTCAGCCGGTCATCTAAATTTTCTCCTAAAATTACCCTCTGAACTGTTTTTTGGGGTGTTGCTGAACTCGGTCTCGCTTTTTCGGAAAAAAATTTTACAATTTTGCGAAAAAGGTTCAGCCGGTCGTCAAAAAAAATTCAGCGCCTCTTTCCTCTTTTTTTCGATTTTTTGCCATCAATGAAGATTTTTTTGAAAAAGTTTTATTGTTTAAATATCAATATTTAGAGTAAGATTCAAAAAATTAGAAAAATGAGAACCCGAAAAAGTTGCTCCAAAATGAGAAATGACGACTGAATTTTGGGGTCAAAATTCAGTCGCCCCTTCTCATTTTCTCATTTTTGGACTTTTTGAAATTTGACTCTTTGTATAAAAATAATTACCTAGAAATATATATAAATAAATAAATTTACTGAAAACGCACAGTCCAAATTTTGCTCCAAAATGAGCAACCCGACTGAAAAAAAACACTCGTTTTTTTTGAAAAAAAATATTTAAAATCGGCGCCGAAAAAAAAAAATTTTTTTTTTTCGGAGTCCGACTTCAATATTTTTTTTCGTGTTTTTTTGCGTGTTTTTTTTCAGTCGGGTTGCTCATTTTGGAGCAAAATTTGAGCCGTAGTGTTATAGCAGATTTATTTATTTATATATATTTCTAGGTAAAAAATATTAAACAAAATACAATTTCTCAAAAACGCAAAAATGAGAAAATGAGAAGGGGCGACTGAATTTTGGGGTCAAAATTCAGTCGTCATTTCTCATTTTGGAGCAACTTTTTCTGATTTTCATTTTTTGAATTTCCTTCTACTACTCGTTTTAAATGATATTTGACCAATAAAAAATTCAGTTTTAAAAAATCATTGATGACGAAAAATCTGAAAAAAGAGGAAAGAGGCGCTGAATTTTTTTTGACGACCGGCTGAACCTTTTTTGCAAAATTGTAAACTCATCCTTGCGAAAAAGCGAGGATCAGTCTAGCAAAATTTACTCCAAAATTGAGTATTTTACAATCTCTTAAAACTACTTTTTTTCGATTTTTTTCATTGAATGACAAACAATGACTTTTAAAAAATTTTTTCAAAAAAAATGAAAAAAATCGAAAAAAAAAAATTTTTTTTCAAAAAAACGTCCGGTGGTTCGATTTTTTTTTCAAAAACGTTCGGCGGTCGATTCGCCGTCCGAACGTTTTTTTCACATTTTTTTCAAAAAATAAGGGCTGTTAATTGCAGTAAAATATTTTTATTTGACGATGATTTATGTATTTTTTTACATATAGTGTGTTAATATTTTTTTTTGAGTTTTTTTGCTAAAAATTCAGTCGCTCTTTCTCATTTATGAGAATTTTTGCTCATTTCTGAGCAAAATTCAGTCGCTAAACGAAAAATACTGAAGAAATTTTAGCTCTATGTATCCACATGTATGTTAGGAATCATTCCATTTTTAAATAGCCTTCTAATAAAATTACATAACCCCTATTTTTAAACATTTTTATTAAAATTGTTTAACTTACCCTTTTTAGGAGTTTTTGGCACAAAACAGAGTTTTTCACTGATTTTAGTCGAAAATCGACTCTGTCTAGCTCCAATGCTCAAAAAGGGGTTTTTTAGAAATTCCAAAACTATGTTTTGCGACATTTTAGCCGCAAATTGACATAAAATAAAATATCAGATGCTATAATAGGTAATATAAACAAGATGCAAGAACAAAAAAGAATTGATTTATTAGAACTATATTCATTTGCTGCGAAAGTATATGGCTATACCGCTTTTTATGCATTCATATCTCAACAACCTTTGTCTAAAGCAGTTTTATATCAAATTTTAGCATATATGGCTGGAAGGAATTTTTTTGGATTAGAAGTATTATCTTTTTTTAGACATCCCTATTTTAGAAGTCGTATTAAAGATATTGCAGCACCACAGGCTTTAACTTGTGCTATACAGATTACTTTGAACTCAGGAACAATGAATATGATAGGGAATGGATACGACAAATTGTTGTCAATTCCAATTCATATACTTGCTTTTTATGGTATGCAAAAAATATTTCCGACTGAAGTACCAGAATCTATGAAACTCCGTTCATATACTAGCATTGGTTGCATTATTTGGAATCTATTTTCATAGTTTCCAATAAAAGTTAAAAGATCTAAAAGGTGTAAAAGGTGTCTAAATCATTTTTTGAGTTTGAAGAATTTTTTGAAGATTTTTATTATTTGCGATTCTGTGATAAACACTTTCACTATTCATTGAAGAAAATGTAATTGGACTCAATAGATGGAACAACTTTTTTTTAGAAGCAAAAAGAGAACCACCGATTTTCTTTTTGGCATCAGCAGTTGTTGCTTTTGATTGACGCATTGAGTTTTCGAACACTCTTTGTAAAATAACCAATAAACCAGTGGCAATAAAAGCATTTGTTCCAAGAGGAGCAATTAAATCTTTTAACATAGATGCACCACCGTGTTGTTTAGATTTTCCATTTGATTTTTTATTTGAATTGATGAATGCTTCTTCAATAGCAACTAGCAGTAAAGCAGCCCCTAAAGCGTTAATTCCAAGTGGAGCAAGGATTTGAGAAAGTGTTGAACGAACATCTGGAGCACCTCCTCTTTTAACAGATTTCTTTTTACCTAGCCCCTTGCTTTTAGCCCTAACTTCGAGTCCTTTATTGTATCTTTCTGCAACAGCAAAGTGATGAAGAAGCATCAAGGCTGCTAAGGTAATTAAATTGTTTTTGCCTAATGGCATAAGTGTTTCACTTAATTGTTGGACATATCCTCCCATTTGAACGGCTTTTCTTGGTTTTTCAGCAACAAAGTGATGAAGAAATACTAATATAATAACGGAACATAATGCACCAATCCCAAGAGGAGCCAATTCTCTTGAAACCATATTAATGGCATCAAATTGGGAAGCGGCTACTGCACTTCCACCACCTTGTTTAATCAGATTGAACATACTTTTTTCAGATGAAGCTTTAGTACCAGATTTATCATCACATCCGCAATTACCGCCTCCAGACATCAATAAAGGACTGTTAAAATCATTTCCACCATCACATCCACAATCTCCACCTCCAGCCATTGTTGCAGATGCATTGTCGGACAAAAGAGGTCCATCAAAAATGGGTCTGTAATTGTTTGAATAACGGTTATAAGATGGCATTCCAGAGATAGGATGGGAAAAATTTACTGAATAACCATCACCACCAGTCAATGGACCAGGAAAAACAGGTGTCATCTCTTCAGAATAACGGTTAATAGCAGGAGCATGAACAATTGGGTCATCTAAACTAACAGAATACCCGTCTCCACCTTTTTTGATTGATTTTCTTCTTTTAACTGTTCTTTTACTAATTGTTTTTTTGACCATATTTCTATATTTACTCAATATTCTTTTTTTTGTTGAATTTCAAAAAAACTGAAAGATAAATCTTCCTAATACGATTTTTATATAAGTATAAAGATTTATTTTAAATCCCAACTAAAAAACCTTTTTTAACGCTATAAACAGCATTAACTTTTAACCAGCACTGCTTTCAAATTAGAACTAACTTCTAATCCTAACTTTAACAATGAAGAAACAAGAAACAATTTTACAACTTAGTAGAGTTTGCAATTACTATCAGTATCCAACCTCAAAAAAAAATTACAAGATTGTTCGAAAATTCGATATTTATCAAGAAAAAGATGAAAACAAACTTTTCACTTATACTTTCAATGGATATCCAGTTAGTAAGTATATGTACAATTATCTGTATATGGTACAGATAGGACGTGAAAATAATTTGGATAACTATGAAAAAAGAGATATTCAAAGTTTTTTTCAAAGAAAATGGATTTCAATTTTGAATGATGATGTAGCTATTGATTTACCTGCTTTTGAGAAAGAAATTCAAGAGATTAAAAAAAGATCTGCTGAAGAATACGAATTGAACATTGAAAAATTCAAAACATTCTTGAAAAATGCTTCTCAGAAAACATTGATTCCCGAAGAAAACTTAACTTTCCCTGCTCGTTATGAAAAAATTTATTATACTGATGATGCACTTTTCAGTATTCTAAATAAGATTGTAAAAAATTATTCATATCTTGATATTGATATTTTTGACTCAATTTTATTTTGTATCAAAGATAAAACGATTTTGAATAAACTATTGTCCTTGAGAAATATTATTTTAGATCATAATGAATTGGTTATACTACCAAAGAAAGTTAATCCATCTGAAGTGTCTGGTCAAGACATTACTTCATCTGAAGAAAAGATTTCATCTAAGCCAGATAGAACTTCTTGTGAATCACCAGACAACTTATTAATGTTGTGTTCTGTGTCAGAATTATTTCAACCAATATCTGGATCAGAAGAAAATGATTTGAAAAGATTTAAAAAATAAAAAAACAAAAACAAAAAAAGCCATTCTATGGCAAAAAAAAATTTATAAAAACACGTCCCGTGAATTTCCGAAAAAAATGAAATATAATTTTTCAACAAATCGAAAATATAAAGAAAAACAAACAATATAAATATACTATAAAACATAGTTTTCTTATTGATATTCAATATCCGTTTTACAATGAATACCAGATTTTTAACTGATAGTACAACAAATACCCGACTTGTTAATGAACTTACAATTTTGACTTCGCATGATTTTCAAGATAATTCATCACCCATTATTAAGAGAACACTACCTATATATTGGAGTGATAATGATGAACCGGTTATCTATTATTTCAATAGTTATCCTATTCGAATAGATGAATTAAATATTTTCAAATTGTATCAAATTGAATTTGATATTATTAAAGGTGAAAATAGAAAACAAATATTAAACTCCATAAAGGAATATAATAATATTAAATTTATTGACAGACTTTCAAACACCGATATAAGGTCTATACCTGATTGTTCATTTTTTGAAGAAAGTTTCAAAAAGGCAGTTGAACATCTTTGGTTTGACTATCAGGGATTGATTATACCAATATTAGAGAGAATAAAGTATCCTGATATGGGCAAATTAGTCAATATTCGATTAGCAAAAGAGATTATCCCTGTTGAAAAAATAGAACAGGCAATCAAAAATTTAGAAGATTCTCCAAGTAAGCAGTATTTTGAGAAAAAAATAGAAGAATATTATGAGAGGAAAATGAAACTCTATAGAGAAAAGAACTTAGACAAAGAAAATAAATTAGTCAATAGCAAAAAAAGAAAAGTAGATAGTACTTGATTTTTATCAATTATAGCCATTAGTTAAAACATAATAATTAGTTAAAACATTTTTATTTATTTTTTATTATTATTTTATTGATAATTAATATTTATCAATAACAACAAAAGTAAATTCTGAAAAGATTTTTTATATTTTTATAATTTTATAATTTTTAAACACAACTTAATTGGATGCATCCAATAGAATTTGCACTTGATTAATTTTTTGCAATGAATCCATTCTATTCGATTTTCTAATAGGAATCCATTTTTTAAAGATTCTATGATATTTGCATTCTGTATAGATTGCCTTCCCAATATTAATCTTCGTAATTGCATCTTCTGTCATGTTCATTTGGTCTTTCATCCAATCTTTCAACATTTGACTTACTCCTAATCCAGGAACAGATGCAACAGAGTGTTTTTCCGGAGAGTTTGTATTACTTTTACAATAAAGTTCATAAACATCAGGC
>JACCEC010666041.1_pt1 | contig 12635 bp, 14 predicted proteins | sample 7450121 | NCBI WGS metagenome assembly JACCEC01 (sample SAMN15323455, study PRJNA562643) | freshwater metagenome | isolation source: river surface water | place: USA:Blue River Watershed | collected 2017-08-18 | reverse complement strand
GGCGATGCTCAAGGACGTGGCGCAAAAGTGCTGGGAGCAAGGCGGTGACCCCACCATGTTGTTCGTGCCTGGTGCCCTGCGCGCTACTGTGTCTGCCTTCACGGGTGCGGCTACCAAGTTCGACAAGACCGAGGACAAGACGATCTACGCCACCGTTGAGGTGTACGTGGGCGACTTTGGCCGCTATTCCATCGTCAACAGTCGCCACCAGCGCGCCCGCGATGTGTTCTTGGTTGACCCGAACCAGTTCGAGTTGCTGACCCTTCGCCCTATGAAGGCGACGCCGCTGGCAAAGACCGGCGACTCGGAGAACTACATGATCAACACTGAATGGACGCTCAAGTCCAAGCAGGACGCAGCCAGCGGCGCAATCCGCGACCTGCAGCCTTGATCTGACGCCAACCCATGAACACAGCCGCCCTTCGGGGCGGGTTTTTATGCACGCTCGAATCCTCTCTGCTACTGAAAACAGCCGCACCGTGTGGCACGACCACGGCGATGGGAAAGTCACCATTCAAAAGGTTGCGGACGTTACGAACGCAGTGGAGCGGGCCAAAGAGCTGCACAACACTGGGGCGCACACAACAGGGATGGGTGACAAGCATGTGGCCTCTATCCCGGTGCCTGCTTTGGAAGCGTGGCTACAGAAGCACGGCAAAACATTCTCTGATTGGGCGCGGGATTCGCGTCTGACAAAACAATTCTTGGAAGACCCGGAAAACGGAGTCTTTCGCATCTGGAAGGGGCGCCTGTGACTTCTCCTGTTGTCGTCCCCGTCGCCAATACCGTAGGCGCTGCCACTGCGGCGAACTTTGCAGCGCTGTCGCTGTCGATTGGCCGCTGGCTCAACCGCACCGATCTGGCCGATGTGATCCCCGACTTTGTGCGCATGGCTGAAGCTGAGTTTGCGCGCGATCCGCGCATTCGCTCCAGCTTTCAGACGGTGGTGGTGGATGGCTACACCACAGACGGCGAGATAGCCCTGCCATCCGACTTGCTGGAGTTGCAAGAACTGCGCATGGGCGGGCCTGTGCTCACACAGTTGCCACATGCAGATTGGCGCGACCGTGTGAGAGGGCCTTATTTCACCCGCATCGGCAATGTCGCCCACATCACCGGCAAGCCTGCCAGCGAGTACCGGCTGACGTACATGCAAAAGCTGCCACAGTTGGCCTTTCCATCGGATTCCAACTGGCTCTTGCGTGAACACTATGACGTCTATTTGTGGAAATGCTGCGAGCAGGGCAGCGTGTGGATGCGTGACGTAGAAGCCACGCAAGGCTACAACCAGAAATATGAAATGGCAGTGAATGGCCTGCTGACGGCCAACAACTACAACGCATGGGGCGGCGCGCCTGTGCAAGTGCAGTCGGGCGGGGTAGTATGAACAAGGTGCTGGGCTTCGCGCCGGACGCCGACCCGACCACGCCGGGATTGCTGGCTGACTGCGCTAACCTGATTCCGTCTGAGCTGGGGATGAGGCCTGGCCCGACAGTCACTCCAATTGGCGTCGCTGCTACGCCTGGAGATGTGCGCGGCGCATTTGCCGCAATTGACCTGAGTGGCAACCGGCTGGGCATTGTGGGCACGACCACAGCCCTGTGCAGCCTGACGGGCAATACCTGGAGCGATATTTCTGGAACAGGCGGGCCGTTTGCATTGGGCAACGATGAACGCTGGGCGCTGGATCAGTTCGCCAACAGTACCGTTGCATCGTGCCGCTCTGCCGGGCTGCAGATTGCCACGGGTGGCAATTTCGCCCCGGTAGCAAGCGCACCCAAGGCGAAGATTCTGGCGGTGCTCAAGGGCTTTGTGATGGCGTTCAACACGACCGACACAACGTACGGAGACAGCCCGGATCGCTGGTGGTGCTCGGCCTACCTGAACGCCAGCGACTGGGTGCCCAATGTCTCGACGCTGTGCACCACGGGCCGCCTGGTAGAGTCGGGTGGGGAGATCACCGCAGCGAACCGGCTGGGTGATGACATCATCGTTTACAAGCGCCGCTCTACCTATGTAGGCCGGTTTACCGGCCCTGCCGAGGTGTGGAACTTCACGCAGGTTGATTCTGACGTGGGCTGTGTCGGACAAGACGCGGTGTGCGATACCGGTAAGGCCCATTACTTCATAGGGGACGACGACATTTATGCGTTTGACGGCGTGCAGGTGCGCCCCATCGGGCGGGGCGTGCTGCGCGACTGGTTCGTCGGCGTGCGCGATCCTAAGCAAATGCAGAAAAGTCAGGCGTTTTGGGACAAGCAGAACCAACTGGCGTGGTTCTTTTTCCCATCCGTTGCAGGCGGTGGCGAACTGGATTCAGGGCTGGTCTATCACCCATCTAGCAACAAGTGGGGCCGGGCCAATCACTATATCCGCGCGATGGTTCGTTATGCCACGCCAGCCGCTACCTACGATGCAGGGTCTGATCTGGTGGCGGACTATGAAAACGGCCCGGCGATCGACTATGACTCGCCTTTCTGGGTGGAATCGCAAGAGTTGATGGCAGGCTTTGATGCAGCGAATAGGCTGGTGTCGTTCGCTGGAATTCCCGGTGCGTCGAGTTTTACCACTGGCGACTACGGAGACGAATCCATGTACACGCTGTGCGACCGGCTGACGTTGCGGCTAAAGAAGTCTCCGGCCACTTCCACGGCTACCGGCTTTACCAAGGACGATGGCGGCGTTGAATTGGAACAGGCATCTACAGCCATCCGTGACGATGCGGCCTTTGATCTGCGACAGCGGGGGCGGTGGCATCGCTTCACCGTGGATTGCACGGGCGATTACGCGCTGATTGGAATAGCACCACGGCTCAAACAGGCGGGGTTCCGATGAGGCTGCAGACCGACAACTACCGTTTTGGCAGTGATATGGATTCGCTGTCCAAGTCGCTGGCGCAGTTGCTGCCGGGGTTCGCCAAGCAGGTGAACGCCGTGTCGGAGGGCCGCATTACCGGCCACCACAACGCGGCAACCACAGCACCGGCAAGCGGCCTGTATCAGCGTGGCGACTATCTTCGCAATAGCCAACCGCAGGTTCTTGGCACGGCGGGTAGCCAGTACGTCATCAATGGCTGGGTGTGTGTCGCCAGCGGTGAACCGGGCACATGGGTGCAAGACCGGGGATTGACGGGCACATGAGCTATCAATTGCACATTGTCCCGCCCGCCTTTGTGGGTATCGCATGGCGTGACGGTGCCAGCCAACTCGGCAAGGCGTGCGACACATCTGGCGGCGAGATTACCGGCGACCAGCTCAAGATGATTCTTTCGCGGGGCGAACGAACTCTGATCCGCATTGATCTGGATGGCTCGGTAGTCGGCTGGGCTGTGACGCGCATCGACCAACTGCCAAACACCCGCGTCCTGCATATCTCTGACCTCTACGCGCCAGGCGGGCACTGGATCGCCTGCTTTGACCTGCTGGCCGACATGGCGCGGGCGAATGGCTGTGTGGAGATGCGCTGCTGTGCGCAACCGGCGCAGGCTCGTCTTTATCAGCGGCACCTTCCATGGGTTCCGCTTTATCAAACTCTGAAAGTTGACCTATGACCTACAGCCGACGACAACTCTACGCCATGGGCGAACCTTTGGGGGCCAGCGTGACACGCATGGAGGCGGGGCGCATGGTGTGCGGCGGCGGCGGCGGCGGTGGTGATAGCACGTCCAGCAGCGCGATTACCTACCCCGATGAAATCAAGCCACTGCTGACGAACGTGGCGAACATCAGCAACGATCTCTACGCACAGGAATGGCAGGGCTACGGTGGCCAGCGTTATGCCGACCTGAACGGAACGCAGCAACAGGCGCTGCAGATGATGAGTGACCGCGCCGTGAACGGCAGTCCTGTCATGGACGCTGCCAATCAGTCGCTGACTGGCATGTTGCAGGGTGGGCAGACAAACCCTTATCTGGATCAGATGGTTGGCAAGGCGCAGCAGTCGGTTATGGACAGCTACAACATGAGCGCGAAACCACAGATGGAAGCCGCCATGGTTGGAAGTGGCAGCTTCGGTAACTCCGGACTGCAGCAGATGCAGCAGAAGTCACAAAGCGACCTGCAGGACAACCTTGGAAACATCGCAACGCAGATGTATGGCAACGATTACAACACGAACCAGGCGAACCAGTTGCAAGCCTTGGGCATGGCGCAGAGCTACGGTAACCAGGCATACAACGACGCATCGCAATTGATGAAGGCTGGCGACACTTACCAAGACCAGGCGCAGAACCAGGCCGACTTTGGTTATGAGCAGTGGCAGCAGCAACAGGACGACCCCTACAAGAAGCTGCAAGCCATGACGGGTGTCATGAGCAACACGGCAGGCAGCACGACCACCACCAAGCAAAGCGGGGGCAAATAATGTTCTGGATACCAATGGCGATTGGCGCAGGTTTGGGCGCACTGACGAACAAAGACCCGCTCAAGGGCGCGGCCATGGGTGCCGGGCTGGGGGCTGCGACGGGCGGGCTGGGCGGGCTGATGGGAGGCGCCGGCGCGGCCTCTGGCGCGCTCAGCGGGGCTGCAGCTACGGCGGCTGCGCCAGCCGCAACTACGGCGGCGGGCGCCATCACGGGCGCAACGACTGGCTCAGGCCTGGGCCTCTCTGCGGCTGGCATGGGCGCACCATCGCTTGCCAGCATGGGCGGCGGCACCGGGTTGCTGGCCGGGCAAGGCGCGGCAGCTGCGGGCACAGGCGGTGCGCAGGGCCTGATGGCTGGGGGCGTAGGCGCCCCGGGCGCTTCCTCCGGACTGGGAGGCCTGCTGTCCAAGGAAAACCTGAAGACCGCGGGGAATGTGGCGGGCTTGGCCCAAGCTGCAGGCGTGTTCAACGACCCGCCAGCCCCACAAGCCCAGTCCGCGGGCATCCCGGGGCGTGGTGGTGTGGACTTCTCCGGCCTGCTCAGTGCTGGCCGCGCCAATAACGCGAGCGGCGCGCAGCTTCTTGCGCAACAGCGCGCAGCGCGCCGGGGGGCTTGATATGGCTGGTGAACTGATGCAAGACCAGGGCGGTCTGATGGGTCTGCTGACCTCACCCGCAGGACAGGGCCTATTGGCGGCTGGCCTGGGTGCCATGGGCAGCCGTGGCAACACCATGCAGGCCATTGGCCGGGGCGGCTTGCTTGGCTTGTCCACCTTCGGGCAGGCGCAGGAAACGCAGCAGAACAAGCTGATCGAGGCTGCACAACGCAAGGCTCAACAGGACGCCCTTGCCGCCTTGACACCAGGTCAGGATGGTGTTGTCAACGCCAGCCCAGCCACGCTGATGGCGGCGGGTTTTGCCGACCCGGCCAAGTGGGACTCGATCCGCAACATGGGGCGCGACAAAGTCAAGCAACTGGAAAAAGTCACCAACGCCGACGGCTCGCAGGGGGTGCACGCGATCAGCGAATACGGCGGCGTGACGAATACCGGCCTGTCGAATGCGCCAGAAATCAAGGTGCAAGACCTTGGCGGGAAGGTGGTCGGCATGAACCCGTACACCGGGGCACAGCCTTGGAGCGCGAACAAGAGCATGACGCCGGATCAGGTGCAAAGCTCGGTGAATGACCCATTCCGCGTGGGGCCTGATGGTCAGATCGTGGCAAATCAGGCTTATCAGGAATACGCCAAGCAGAAGGCGTCCGCAGGAGCTGCGCGCACCAGTGTGCAGGTCAACAACAAGATGGGCGAGAGCCTGGCCGGACAGATCGGCCCGATGATGAAAGACTCGCAGATTGCAGCAGACGCCGCAGTGCAACAGGTTCAGGCGGCCAACACCATCGACCAGGCGCTGGCATCCGGTGGCGTCATCACCGGGCCGGGGGCCAATGCGCGCTTGACTGTGACGCAATGGGCGGACGCGCTCGGGCTGGGCGGGGCAGATCAAAAGGCAAAGTTGGAAAACACCCGCGCCGCGCTGCAAGGGCTGGCCCAGCTCACGCTGCAAGGCCGCCAGCAAATGCGCGGACAGGGCGCCGTCACCGAGAGCGAAAGCAAACTGGCAGAGCGCGCCATATCGGGCGACCTGAGCCTGTCGCCTGCTGAACTGCGCGTGCTGACGAACGCCGCACGCCGGGCCGGTATGTATGTGCACCAAGAGCACCAGCGCAAGGTGCAGGCCGTTTCCAACAACCCAGACTACGCCCCCATGGTGCCGTTCTACGCAGTGCCAGAAATGCCGCAACCGCAAGCAGCGCCGCAGGCGCCAGCGGGTGGTGCAACGGGCGGTGGTGGTGCGCGTAGGTTCAACCCAGCAACCGGAAAGATCGAATAATGGCGCAGCTCATCGAAGTCCCCGGCATGGGGGTGGTGGAGTTCCCTGATGGCATGTCTGACGATCAGATTGCATCGGCCATCAAGGCCAATATGCCGCAGGCTGCGCCCAAGTCGAATGCCGTGCTGCAGGGCGTCGGCAACACGGCGGCTGGCCTGCTGCGTGGTGCTGGCTCGATTGGCGCCACCTTGCTGGCTCCGATTGACATGGCGGGCGATGCACTGAGCGGTAAAGGCTTGTCGCTGGAGTCCAATCGCCAGCGCCGCGCCGATATGGATGCGGCGCTGCAAACCATGGGCGCGCAGCCTGATTCGTGGCTTTACCAAGGCGGCAAGATTGGCGGGGAAATCTTGGGTACGGCTGGCGCAGGCGGCGTGCTCGGGCAGGTGGCTGGCCGGGTTGGTGTATCTGCGCCACTGGTTCAGGCCATTTCGTCGGGTGGCTTTAGTGCGGGCGGACGCACCGGCCTGGCTGGTATTGCCACGCGGGCCGCTGGTGGTGCGTTAACAGGCGGGGCCACGGCTGCAGCGGTCAATCCAGACGACGCCTCCACCGGCGCCGCATTGGGTGCTGCACTGCCGGTAGTTATGCAGGGCGCTGGCAAAGCGGCTGGCGCGATCGGGCGCGGCGTGCGCAACATGCGTGCGCCGGTGGAAACGCGGGCGGCTACCAAGATCGCTGATCTGGTCGGCATGAAGCCGGGCGCGCTGGCGGATTCGCTGGTGCAACCTGGCCCCAGCATGATCCCCGGCTACAAGCCCACTGTGCCGCAGGTCATGCAAGACCCGACGATCAGCCAGTTGCAGCGCACCCTGAAAACGGCGGGCACCAATGCCATAGGCGAGGCAGAGCGTGCACAGCAGGCGCAACTGCGGGCCGCACTGGAGCGCGTAGCTCCAATTGAACTGAGCGTGCAGGACGCGGCAGAACGCGCAGGCGGTGCGATTGATGACTATGCCAAGAGCGCCTACAAAGCCGCCGGCAAAAAGGTGTCTGAGGCATTCGATGCGGTGGACCCGTTCAATGAGTCCGCCGTCATGCTGCCATTGGATGAAATGCTGGCTGCGCGGGGCAAATACCTGGGCGCGGGCACCTTTGGCGATGGCAGCAAGGCAGCGCAGGCCATTGCCACGGCGCAGGAGGTGGGCACGCAGGCATTGCCCGCAGTGAAGGCCATTCCGCAGTCGGCAGGCCGGGTGCAGACGCTGGAGCAGGCCGTGCGTTCGCAGGGTGGCATTCGTCCTGGCGACTATCTCGGGCGGGAAATTGCCGAACTGGGCCGCAAGCAGTCCAAGACCACCGGGCTGGTGGCCAAGACCGGACGCGATGTCGAGGCGATGGCTGATGTGATGTTTGAGCGCGGCTTCATCCCTGACAACGATCCGGCCACGCTGCTGGATGTGTTGCGCAACGGCGGCGGCAGAAATAGCTATGCGAACGACGCCATGGAAGCCGGTTTCCAGCGCATGGCAGACAACGCGGCGGGCGACTTGCCGGGTGCCGAAGTGGTGCGCAAGGCGGTGCCGTTTGAGACGGTGCAGAACCTGCGGTCAAGCATTGTGGAGGCTGCGCAGCAGGCCAAGCTGGCCGGGTCAAACAAAGAGGCGGCAGCCCTGCGCGGCATGGTCGGATCCATTGACGACAGCATCGAGCGTATTGCGGGTGGCGGGGCGCAGCAGGGGGAGTATTTCGCGCCGGACATGGTTTCCCAGTACAAGAGCGCCCGCGAATTGCATGCTGCAAAAAAACTGCAATTTGAAACAGGGCCGCAGATCGGCATGTTCCGCCAAGGCGGCGATGGCGTGCAGGCCTTGCAGGGGGCGGAGATACCCGGCAAGTTCTTCAACGGCAAGCGCTCCCAGGCTGATGATGTCGCGGCTTTCAAGCGCTTGATCGGTGATCGCGCAGACTTGGCAGAAGAACTCAAGCGCTACGCTGTGACAGAGGCGGCAAGCACCGGCAACGTGGCTGGCGACCTGACCAGCAAATACCTCAAATGGATGGAGTCGCGCTCAGGTGCGGCGCGTGAACTGTTCAGCGATAGCGAGATGGCGACATTGCGCGAAGTTGGCAACGCAGTCGAAAAGAGTCTCAAGGCGGAAAACCTGGGGCGCGTGAGCGGCTCTGACACAGCGCAAAAGCTGGCAGCGCTCAACAATATGGGCCTTTTGGATAACAAGGCGGTGAGTCTGCTGGCGAATCGCATCCCTATCGTCGGTCAGTTCACCGGCCCGATGTTGTCAGGCTTGCGAGAAACCGCCATACAGCGACAAAATAAGCAATTGGCGGGCTTGCTTGCCGATCCTGACGCACTGGCAGCGGCTTTGCGCAAGAGCACGCCGGGAGATGATGGTTTGCTGCGCTTGATGCGCCCAGCTGGGCGTGGATTGCTGCAAGTGGCTCCTGTTATTTCCGCCCAGTGAAGCCCATCCAGAAATTCCATACGAATGCTGCAACGCAAAACACGATGAACTTGATCCACAGCCAATCGGTAAATTCCATCCCAACTCCTTAACCCGCATAGCGCGGTTTGATTTATCCACAACGCCACCCCGGGTGGCTTTTTTATGGGCGCTCCATGCCAGTACCTGCCAGCATAGACGAACTTTCCCCCACAGCATCGGCCAATTACCCGCTCGGCACAGAGCAGGTTTTCCCGAATCTTGACAACTACCTGCGCTTTCACGCGGCCTGCCTTGCACAACTGCGCGACAGGCTTGATTCCGAAGGCTTGCCACTCGCATCAGTGATGTGGTGGGGCGGAGCCAGGGCATCCATGCCAGCGCGATTTGCGCCTATGGACGGGCAACCACTCAGCCGCGCAACATACCCCGCATTGTGGGCCATGGTGAGCGCTGGCGGTTATCCATTGATCACCGATGCAGCTTGGGTTGGTGATGTCGGCGCGCGGGCGTCATTCTCCAGCGGCGACGGCGCAACAACGTTCCGAATGCCAGACCTCAACGGAAAGCAGGGCGGCATTGGCGCGGTCACTGTACGCGGCGACGGGACTTTTAGCGCAGCAGCGCCAGGCCGTATGCAGGACGGGCAGAACCTGACGCACACGCATGGAGCGTGGACTGACGCGGGCAATAGCGCGCACAGCCATTACTTTGAGGGCACCACGGGCGCCGGCGGCGCGCACAACCACAGCATGCCGCGTGGGGATTATGGTGGTTATGGAGCCTACTCGCTGCGGCAGGCGGAGTCGCAAGTCGCGGGCAGCGAAGTTACCAGCTGGGCGGGTGACCACATTCACGGGTTCAGCGGCGTGACTGCGGCGGCGGGCGTCCACACGCACGGCGTTGGCATGTCCGCATCCGGCGGCGACGAGGCGCGCATGAAGTCTGCCACCGGCGCCTGGGTGATGCGCGTTCTTTGAGGGGGAATCATGCAGAAATACAAATCCAACATCACCACCACCAGCGGCGCCGCCGTTCGGGGCGTCCCTGTCCTTGTCATTGACAAAGACGGTAACAATGCCGCGCTGTTTCTGGATCGAGCTGGCACGGTTCCGGCCCAAAATCCACTGACAACCGGCCCGGATGGGGTGTTTTACTTCTACGCTGTGAATGGGCGCTATTCCCTACGCACCACCGTGGACGGCGTGACCATCACTGATGACGATGTTGTGCTGATGATGGACCCTGAGGAAATTACCGTCGCAGGCCCAATCGCTGAAGCCGTGGCAGCGGCACAAGCTGCGGCCATCGCGGCAGAATTTGCCGTAGAAGCTTCCGGCATTCCTGATCTTGTCGCTGCGGCTCAGAACGCTGTGGTCGATTCCAACAATGCAGTCACTCAGACCAATTCCGCTGCCAATAATGCAGCTATCTCAAAGACCGGCGCAGACAGCGCCCGCGATGCGGCAGTAGCAGCAAAAAATGCCGCAGAGGCCGCGCTGGACTCTTTTGATGATCGCTATCTCGGTGCAAAAGCCGTAGCCCCGACTACCGACAATGACGGCGGCGCGCTGCTCACGGGCGCGCTGTACTGGGACACAGTGATTGGCGCGATGCGCGCGTGGAGCGGCTCCGTGTGGGTCACGCTGCCTGCGGCCACAAAAGCATCAGTTGGCCTTGAGAATGCTGACAACACCAGCGATGCCGCCAAGCCCATCTCAGCCGCCACCCAAACAGCCCTGAACGGCAAGGCCAACACCTCGCACACCCACGCGGTTGCTGATGTGACCGGTCTCCAAGCTGCCTTGGACGCCAAGGTATCCAAGGCCGGCGGCACCATGACCGGGCCGCTCACGGTGCCGAGCCTCAACGGCGGTCAGTTCAGCGGCCTTCGCAATTTGTTGATTAACGGAACCATGCGCACAAATCAGCGCGGAGTGCCCTCGCTAACGAACCCTGCTTCGGGGGCGTTCCTGATGGACAGGTGGCGCCTAGCCTATGACGGCTCCGGCGCTGCGCGCGTCTGGAGCTACATGGACATTACCCCTGGCGACGAGGTATTGACCGGCGGGAACATTTTCTACACGCGAGTGGAGCAGACCAGCTCGGGCGCGGGTGCAACTTACTTGTTTTTGACCCAGCGCATTGAGTCTGCGCGGACGCTGAATGGGCGGAAGGCCACCGTGTCTTTCTACGCACGGAGAGTCGCGGGGGCCGGTACCACAATTTCGGGCCGGTTCAGGCAGTTCTTCAACGGCAGCACCGCCGTAGACACGTACTTCCCCGCAACCACAGTCACCGGCTCATGGCAGCGGTATTCGTTCACGGTGGATGTGCCGTCCGTGGCAGGCAAGACGATTGGGGCGGGCAACTACCTCGAATTCTCGCTGGCCCTACCTTTCAACCAAGCATTCACCATAGACATCACGGGGGTGCAGGTGGAGGAGGGCACCTCGGCCTCGCCGTTCGAGGACGTTTCTCAAGGTCTGGAACTGATGCTGTGCCAAAGGTACTACGAGCGGCTTGCCAGCGACATTCTGACCGGCGCACAAGCGGGGTCGCAGTCTATTGGTTCCCGCGTGTTCTACAAGGTCACCAAGCGGACCTCGGGCACAGTAACGGCCAATCGGAACTACACCTTCAATGCCACCCCTTCAAGCCAAGTGTCCGCGGCCACAACGGATGGAGTCATGATATTTGCCACTTCGGCTGCGGCGGGATCGTTGCAAGTCATTGACGTGGTGGCGGTTGACGCGGAGCTTTGATATGTACCAACAAACCAAAACTGACAGCGGCGTGGTGCGCGTGATCGACGGCGCATTCATCCCCCCAGACCTATCCAACCGCGACTACGCGGCGTACCTTGAGTGGGTTGCGCAGGGCAATGTGCCAGAGCCCTTCGAGCCGCCCTTCGTTGATCCGGCAGAAGCCGCCAGGGCTGAGATTGAGGCGCTGGAGACCAAGCACCTGATGACCCGCATCACGCGGGAGACTATCCTGACCTTGGCGGAAGAGCGGGCCGCTGCGCTGGGGATTCCGCTGGAGGTGTTGTTGGTCAAGAGCAAAGGATACGCAGCGTTGAAAGCGCTGGACGTGCAGATCGCGGAACTGAGGGCGCAGCTGTGATTTACGCGCTCATCACCATCGCTGCCGTGTACCTGCTCTGGGTGCATTACGTCGCTGTCATGCGCTTGATGCAAGTGCGCGATGCTGGGCACCTGACCACTGCAATGAAGGCAATCGGCTACCCGGCGCTTGCTGTCGGATTGCTGCTGGACTTGATCGTCAATACCGTTGTTGCAACGGCGCTCTTTCTTGAGCTTCCAAAAGAGTTCACAGTCTCCGCCCGCCTCACGCGGCACAGTGAAGGTGATGGCTGGCGTCAACGGGTTGCAATCGCAATTCGCACGGCGCTACTGGACAACATCGACCCGGGCGGGGTGCACCGTGGTTGAGGAAGTCATGCCACGCACACCCGAAGAATTTAACGACTACGTCGCCAAAGAGCTGAGGGCTGGAGACAAGCGCATGAACACGCTGGCCGACGAAATCACCGTCGTGAAGCTTGAGCAATCCGAGTTCCGGCACTTGCTCAAAGAAAACACCGACGCGACCAACGCCATCAAGGCCGACACCGCCGAGCTGCTGGAGGCTTTTCACAGCTTCAAGGGTGCAATGAAGGTGCTGGAGTGGATCGGCAAGGCCGCAAAGCCCATCGGGTACATCGCTGGGCTTTGCGCCTCGGTGGCTGCATTCTGGGCCGCCATGAAAAGCGGAGTGACACCGAAATGACGCCGCGCCAGAAACTCGCCGCGAAGATCGGGGCCGGGGCGCTGGCTCTGGCGGTGCCGCTGGTCGTCACGTTTGAGGGCTATGTCCCTTGGGCCCACCGCGACCCAATAGGCCGTCTGGCGGCTTGCTATGGGCATGACGACCAGACCATGACACCCGGCAAGCGCTTCACTGCTGCTGAGTGCC
>JACCEC011191126.1_pt1 | contig 12640 bp, 9 predicted proteins | sample 7450121 | NCBI WGS metagenome assembly JACCEC01 (sample SAMN15323455, study PRJNA562643) | freshwater metagenome | isolation source: river surface water | place: USA:Blue River Watershed | collected 2017-08-18 | reverse complement strand
GTAAATGTTGCTGAATACAATAGAAGAAAAAATATTGGTCATGCGAATGTCATAATCTGCAGAAAAAAATCAGCGGATGAATATACATTCGAACATTTCGACCCACATGGTTCATATTATAATGGATATGAATGGAATACACTTACAATAACAAAAACAATTAAAATGTATTTGGATGAATTAAAAAACCAAATAGGTGTAAATTATACACTTGTTCAATCGGATCAGGTATGTCCAACCTATGTTGGAATTCAAGATTATGAAAACATTCATATAGGAACAAAAGGAGGATGTGCAACATGGTCATTATTATTCATCGAGTTCTGTTTAAGAAATCCAACTTTATCAAGTAATGAAGTTTTAACCAAAATATTAAATTATTTTAAAAACAACAAAGACAAAGTTAGATTAATCATGAAAGGATTCATAGATAAAATACTTGAAAAAATAGATAAATTTTTTCAAGAAATTATAAAATTTTATCTAAACGACGATAAAGACAAATATAACATCGATGAAATTTTTTTTAGTACGGATAACGTTAAGCAAGGATTATATCGTGCTATTACAGAGTTAGTGAATGATCAACCTAATCAAACTAATCAACAATCTGATACAACTCTTCAAAAAGTAAGAGAATTGTTACACGAAAGCGCAGAAAAACAGAAAACACGAAATGTTGCAAATAACACTTCCATAACCACAACCACAACCTCAACCTCAACCAGCGTCCCAACAGTCATCCCAACAGTCATCCCAACAGTCATCCCAACAGTCATCCCATCCGGCAACTCAACCGGCATCCCACCAGTCATCCCACCAGTCATCCCACCAGTCATCCCATCCGGCAACTCAACCGGCAACTCAACCGGCAACTCACCCGGCAACTCAACAGGCAACTCAACAGGCAACTCAACAGGCAACTCAACAGGCAACTCAACAGGCATCCCAACAGTCATCCCACCAGTCATCCCAACAGGCAACTCAACAGGCAACTCAACAGGCAACTCAACAGGCAACTCAACAGGCAACTCAACAGGCAACTCAACAGGCATCCCAACCGTCAACTCAACCGGCAATTCAACAGTCATCCCACCAGTCATCCCACCAGTCATCCCAACAGGCAACTCAACAGTCAACTCAACCGGCAATTCAACCGGCAGCAACCCAAAAACAGAAATCCAATCTTCCCTCCAAAAGCGCTTCCCCTCAGCCAAATGGTTATTCACCTTCTTAGTCAATACATCAAGTGCCGAAAGAATTTTGGTCAAGAACTCTTTTTTCGCCCAATTTATTGAACACGAAGATATAAAAAAGCTCTATTGTGATAATGATGATGATCCAACAAAATGTGATGTCAAATATTTATCTGCTGGATTTCGTTATTTTATTTATCCTTCCTCTGGTGAAGCTAAAAAGGATAATAGTAGCAACATTTCTGATGGTTCGGATACCAATTCAGAAATATCCAATCAAAATTCATTTTTTTCTGCATTGAGTTCAGCAGAATCCGACGAAGAATATGTGCAATCTTATCAAACTTTAACCACTGGTGTTCCTTTAACTGAAATCTTCACATCTGAATTTTGGACACGATGGAAAAATCGTCATGGGTTTTTCACTTTGAACGATACTACTCTATTTGATTCCCATGATTATGAACAACGTATAAGCGATGTAGATTCTTCGAAGAAAGCTCTCGATAAAAAAGATTATATTCGATTCTACGAAGAATTTGACCCTATGTACCGAATTATTCAAACTTATCGCTACCAAGTCAATCGTGTCTTTTGGACCTCCTCCGAAATGTTGACCATGCGCAATATGAAAGTCTTCTGGAAAACCCTCTTTACCGCCATCAATTCCAACCAAAATATCCGCGAAGAATTCAAAAAACAGTTTTGGGGATCCATGCTCATCATGTCAATCATGTCTGCTCCTAAATCTTTGGCGAATACAATACAACAAACGTTTAATTCTTTATACACCCAAATGATCGATAAATCATTGGAAAGCTCAGAAGAACAAATCGATGAAATTCATAAAGAATTCATGACCGAAAATTCCGATAGAAAACCAACACATATTCAAAGAGTTGGCGGCGGCGACCACGAAGAAGATGATGATAGCTTAGTAGATGATTATGATGGTGGTGGTGAGGAGCTCGATAATCAATCAGGAGGTTGGCTAGGAGACACGGGTTCGTCCGCCTTTATTCAAGATGAAAAATCTTGGAGTCTCAAAGATAAATATTTTTACGGAAAACTCATTAGCAAATTGCTGAAATTCTACGATTTTGATCCACCAGTCGCGAACGTGAATTCCATGAAATACTTGGTAGTTGATAAAAAGTTTCCCACTTATATGACCTACGAAGCAAAATTGGCGGTGTTGAATGCGATTTACTTTTTAGCGTTCAATCCAGATTCCATCATGGCTGAATATCAAAAAAAACTTCAAGAAGAAATCCAAAAGAAAGAAGAGGAAATTAAAAAAATCGAACAGAAAAACGAAGAAGATAAGAAGAGAAAATTAGCAGAAGCGGGGAAAATAAATAATCAAATAGATAAGGAAAAAGAAAAAGCTGCTAATGCTACAGCTGCCGCCGCAGCCGAAAGACAAAAACAAAAAGAGCTCAAAGAAAAACAAAAAGAGCTCAAAGAAAAACAAAAAGAGATCGAAGATCTCAAAAACAAAAAAAATGTAGCAGCTTCTAATAATAAAACAAATTATTTGAAAATATTTGGAGACGCCATATCATTTTTAGGAGAAGGTCTAGCTTTAACAGGAACCACCATACTAAATATCGCGATGATGTCATCTGGAGGCGGAAACGAATCATCGAATAAAAAAACAAAAATCGATCAAAATTCATATTTATCAAAAACACTCGATTTCAATATTTGGAAAAATTATTTGCCAAGAATTGAATATGAGTCGAAAGAAGGTAAGACACCTTCAACAAAAGAAGAACGTCATCGCATAATTAATATTATTCTTGATCCAAGACCATCAGAAAAACCATACAATAATGATATATTAAAAGATAATGGACTGAAAGAGATTTTAGACGATGTTGGATCAATCCTTCGATGGTGCAAATATTAATACAAAATTATATTAACATCCGACTCAAGTTATCAATATAAAAAAAGATTTTTTAATCTCTACAAAGGATTAAAAGGAGGAGGAGGAAGAAGAAACGAGAACGACCATGGTCCAATGATGAAAAGAACCGCGCGTCGGCATATGTTTGGAAAAATAGGAGGCAATCGAAAAAGAATTATGAATCAAACTATGAAGAAATATCATGGAGGTTTAGCCGGTATTAATGTCGCGAATAAACTTAGTAGAATTGGATATTTCTTTGAAATTGTTGATGAAGAAAGGTTTGACCAAGCATGCGAATTCATTTTCCTTCGATCTTATGAAAATATGCTTCAAAGAATGTTTGGAGATTTAATTATGTTGGCCGAAACTCCGGGTTCATTGATGAATACTCAGAAGAAAGTCGTAACACAAACACTCGATAAGAAAGACGGATTGGGGAAAATTTTGAACACCACATTCAAAAAGCACGTATTCGATTTTCTCTCGATTCTCTTTTATGTCAATGGTGAGATTTTTAAAACACTCATGTTCAGTCCTTTGTTCAATATAGTGAACAGCGGATTATCAGGTCCTCATAAACAAATCTTGACACTCACTAAGAGTCTGGTTCCGAAAAATATGGAGTTTTTAAATTATGTATTGGAAATTACTCCAACGGTGTTCACTCCTCATGTTCTCTCGGGTATAGCTATGAACATGATTGCCATATTGTATTCGCGAATATTATATAGCGATCGACAGCTCTTGACTCTCAAGCACGTCGCCAATCCCAATTTCGCTCCGATTTCTCCTTACAATGATATAATCGCTGGTAAAAAAACAGACAATCGGTATATTCTTCCAATCAATGTTGAAAAATTATTCGAGATGTTTGGACAATCGGATAGTGATATGATGAACAAAAAATACATGTTTGATTTCTTTGATGATGATGCACATTTCTATGTTCATGTGTTGGGAGTTGAGCAATCATCAGAAACATCATTTTATAAGATAACTTGTTGTCATTTCTATAAAGAAATAAATTCCAATAATGTATTCACTATTAAGATGAAAGGCGACCATAAATGTCAAATGGTCTTCCCTTATCGTGTCATTAATCACGTCATCGACGATGGATCGAAATTAGCCAACCATTTTATCACCATCAATGATAAATTTTCAGGTTACTTGGTAAGTGTGGATAATACGATCAATGAAAAAAAATTAGGGTTAGAAAAAACGACCACCAATACCATCTACTTAGAAGTGGCTTCAGATGCATATAACACCAAAAATGTTGAGAACAATCAACAAACTCGATTAATTATCCTGAAGACCAAAAATATTGGTACTAAGGAAGAAGTGCTGGATCGCAAAAAGAAAACTTGGATCGATGTCATCGAATTTTATCCCATCGAAGATTATTTGAAAGAAAAAGATACATCATCTGGGTTAACTCTCGCAAATCTTAGATCTAATTTATCTGGCACAAATTCTCAGACAGACACATCTTCAGACACATCATCAGACACATCATTATTAGATAAATCTTCTGTCGCATCTTCATCTAACCCATCTTTATTTAACTCATCCTCTGTACCATCTTCCTCTGATGTATCCTCCAGCTCATTTGTCACCGCTCATTCCGCAGCAAGTTCTAATTATTCCAACTATACTGCCACATCATTAAAAAGTAATGCCAATTCATTATTTGGAGCATTTGCATTCTAACAAAAAAAAAGTTTGATGATGATACATAACATAACACATCGATCAGTTTCAAATATGTTTCTCTATATAGACGGTATATCCATTCGGCAACACATGAGTGAATACCGGGTTGATTGTTATTTTCTTATTGTTATTGATTTGATACTTTGAATAATCCTCCTTGTCTTTGTCATTGCCTAATTTATTATTGAAATCTAAGTATGAGGTTTCCAAAGTGTCATTCACAATCATTTTATAAATCATCGGTAAAATATTTGGTTTGTTCAAAGTAGGACTCGAAAACAAACTCGGAGACGATGATAACAAAGATGAGGACGAGAAGAAGATTGTTTGTGATGGATTGACTTTTGTAGATGACATCTTTTTTTTTTATTTTTTAATATTTGGATTGGACCCATTGAAAAAAATAAAAAAAAATAAATTCAATTTTTTCGCACATCGCCTGATGATGGAAAGGAAATATATCATCGAACTCCTTCGCGTAGCTCAGGAGGTTCCACAAGGCCCGACAGCCCCCTGTCGGGCCTGCCTTTGGTCAAGGAACTACGTTCCTTGAAGTTCATGCTTCCACATTTCAAATCTGGAAGGATGAAAATAATATGCCATTAAATCCTCATGAAGTCCGCGTTTACCATGTAACATTGCTTCGTAGTCATAATCGAAAATCAATGGGTTTTTAGCTAAGTAGCAATAATACAACTGTTTCTCATTCTTTCGAAAAATCTCGCGAAACATTGGATTCGAATTCGATGACACATTCTTCCAATGAATATGTTGTGGAGCCATATTGCTCGATGACGACGACGTCGTCGTCGATGAATCGGATGCGGAATCGGAATCCGAATCTTGTTCAAAGAATTTGTTCCCCAATCGGCCATCGATAATATATTTTGCCGCATAATAATTGCTTTCGAGAGAATTGAGACATAGATAATCCATATAGGGTTTATAGCGATCAATCTGAGTCCGCCAAATATAATAGTCGATCACCTTCTCACTTGGACACATCTGCATGAACGGAATCAATAATCGGGTCACATAATATTCCATCTTAGTAGAAATTTGATCAAAGTTTTTCTTATATTCTTCCGGATCCATCGTCGTCGTCGTCGGCAAACGATCGCCGAACAAGATCATCTCTGCAGCGGTCGGATTCATCGATAATGCATGCCACGACAAGTTCTTTTTTTTTCGTTCATCGGATTCGTCGTCCGGTCCATATTCCATGAATAATTTGAAGAGGACTTTGGGAGACTCGTTTTTACAAAGATTATAGAAAATCTCATTTCGATGTTTCACGAAGAAATTGCTCAGTAGATAATTCATCTCTGCCACAATGAAATTCTCATAAATCGACGATCGACAGATATATTCCACTTCGGAGCTATATTTCTCGAGGAGATTTTTCATATATACTTTGGAGAGAGGATCGGCGTCGTCCGTGCGAAATTTTCGATAATATCGGAAAAACTCGGACAAATTTTGATGGCGTTCTTTCATCTGTCGGAGTTCCTTCTGAGCAAGTCTATAACCCTTCTTGGGAATAATATTGTTCATCGCTTCTTTCGTGAATCGGAAATTCATTTTTCTCATTTGTTTCACCAAATCATACTCATTCGAATCACAATCCATCTTCACTTTATCTACCCATCCGGCCAACTTATACATCTAATAATAGAAATGTGGGTGTGTGTATGTTTTTTTAGAAAAAAGAATTTAAATTGAAATGAATTTGGTGTGTGTTCAATTTTTTTTCTTCAAAAAAAATCCATTGTTGTTCATGGTTTCACGTACATAGTATAAAATACTGATGGTAACGGCCATATAAACGCTGTTTTTGAAATCATGAGTCGAGATATAGAATAACATCCAAAAGAGCAAGATGAGTCCACCGTTGGAATCTAGGAAGGATAATGGTGCAAGCCAGACATACAAAGTGATGAGTACAAATCCCAACCATGGATATTTCGATTGAAAGCTTTGTACAGCAAAATAGATTTCTTTGAAGGTCAGCATTCAGAAAAAACGGGAAAAATCAGAGAAGAGAAAGAAGAAGAAGAAGAAGAAAAGTTTGAAAATATGAGGGTGATTTTTTTTATATTCTACATACAATATATAAAAAAAATATTTTTCTTTTTAAAAAACAAAAAAAACAAATCGAGTTTTCATATTTTTTTCTTTCACACCAATTTTCAATCAATCATAATGGGAAGTGCCAGTGATTATATTTATTTGAAACGCATTTCGAGATCGGTTCGTGATTCGGTCAAGAAATCGAGCGATTTGACCGATCGCAAAGTCCTTAAAACCATGTATTGTGATCCTACTCATATCGATCCATATACACGCGAGTCGGTCGATGGGGCTACTTTGTACGATATTGTGTTGCCGGATCTCACTGAATGCATCGACACCAATTACGATGTCGTTCGTTCATCTTCATTTGCCGGGCTTCGTTATCAAACTCCTGTTTATAACAAGACCTCTTCTGAGAAAACCTGTACTAAGTACGCCATGACACCAAAAGGCATACAACGCACGATAACATGTGTTCGCTATACCAAGTAAGTAGGTTGATTGAGTTTTTTTTTCGAATGCACGCAATCATTCGAAAAAAAAATAAACATCCATATATAAAAATAAAAATAACAATCTTTCAAACCCCACAAAAATATATCAAAAAAAAAAAGAAATCATATTCCCAAAAACCAAAAAATATGTCCGAGTATTTAAAACAAATCGCCAATAAAAATGGGAAAACAAATATCTACGAATTGCTCGGAGTGCCTCCTCAAATCAATGCCAATCGACTTAGTACCATCTACAATTCATTACCGGTCTTTCAAAATACGGTGACGAATGAGGAAGACAAGAAAAAAATATATGATCTTCTTTTCAATTACAATGTCCGAAATGAATATGATCGTGAGAATCGACTCAATTTGACCGCCGAAGAAATCAAAAAACAAGACGATTTTTCCGAATCAGATGGAGGCTTAGTAGCGGATGGAATGTCAAACGGATTGGTTTCATCCGCCAATTTCGTCAGAAAGAACGGCGCATCCATCGCCCTCTTGGGCCTTTTGACCATTCTCGACGGCACCAAACAGTTGAGTTCCTTCTTAGCTTCCGCTCTTCGACATGGTTCCGGCACACCTGGATCTAGTAGCCCGACCGCCGATGGATCATCGGTGACGAATTTCTCCAATGTGATCACCAATATATTAAATAATGCCAAACGCTTTGAAGAGTTGGTGACGACGGACGATCCGACACAAAACGTGACCATCAAAATGGCAAAATTTGCCGCCTCCTTGGGTTATACATTCGACACCGTGCTTTTTGCTTCGAAGGATTATATCATGGATGCCATCGATCAAATTTTGGCGATTTTCCAACATACTATGAACAAATTGCTCAATACCGGTTCACAATTGGCAAATACGGCGATCGCGGGAATACCCTTAGTAGGATCGGTGTTTGCTCTTGTGAGCAGTGTTCTAAGAATCACCGAATTGGCTGGAACGACGGTCTCTGGATTTATGGGCATCAAAGATAAAGTATTAGGAGTATTTCAGACGATTGCGAGTGCCGGAAACAAACCTGAATCGTTGATGAATAAGGCTTTCTCGTCGTCCGCCGCTCTTCCGAAGAAACCGACTGATAGTAAGTATTCGAGCTTTGTAGAGAGTTTGGCGAAGGCGGAATCCCATCAACGAAATATGTTGCGCGAAACACTCTCTCAATTCCAAGATGGTCAACAAGTCGCTGCTGCGACTTCTTCAGTAGCAGAGAGCGTTCCAACGACGACAGCTACAGCGACGGCAAATCAACAACTTTCACCAGAAGCTTTGAAGAATAAAGATGCATTGTTAACTCAAATATCTTCCTTTATCGATCAATACATGGCGGCACAGGCGACAACGGCTGCTCCTACCTCGAACGAAGAAAAGGCTTCATCGACGACGGCTGTGCTGAAAGGTGGAGGTATGATGAGATCGACCAAACGAAAAATGATGATGGTGGTCAAAAAGAAAAATAATAAAAAATATTTGGATCAATTGATTCATCAACAAAAAAAATTCACAAGAAGAATTGGAGAAACTTTGAAGAGATTAATTAATTAGGTGGTGGATCCAGATTTTTTGAGCCAATCATTGAATCCGATTGTTTTTAATAAATCAAAACTGGTTTTCAAATGATCCCTACCAATATGTAAAGCGATGATTTGTTTATCATCCATCTGTTGCAAATATGCGCGCACCTTTTCTTTTTCATTATCTGTCATGGTAGGTAATAAAAAAGAATCAATATCAAAATCCAGAGTTGCCATTATATTTCCTTATATGCTTTGTAGTGGAGTGGATATTTTGTTTGTTTATGGTGGGGTTATTTTCGTTTCCTTTCAATTTTTTTTGTTCGCCTTTTTTTTCAAATGCATTGATTCACATCAACCGATCGACGAACGAAACAGATCAGCTTCTTTCCTCCGCCTCCGCCGCCGCTACTCGCATTCGATCGTAGTTCTGGATTACGAGTAATCAGTTTGGTCATTGAATGATCGATTTCATAACGATGATCTACTAAGTAGGAAAATAGGTCGGTGATTTCATCGGGTCCCATCCAATCGGTGGAATGATTCCAATTCGACGGCGCACAGAAATTATCTCTACAAAGTTGTTTCGAAATGAGCCATTTACAAGATGAAGTAGAATTTTTTTGTTGTTGTTGTTGTTGGAACTCGGAGTTCGCACGAACATGGACCAGTTTGCAATATTTACGAAGAGGTCCAGTTGGTTCTTGGGAAATGCTTAGTACTGGAACATATTGTTGCTTCTCCAAGATGATATCACTTTGTAGAGAAAAGATCGATGTTTCAGGCATTTGTTGTTTGTTTTTTTTTAATGTGAAAGGTATATGTCGGTGATTCGGTTATAAATAAATAATAAAAAAAAAGAAGAAAAAAATACAACTTATATATTAAATCAAAAAAATAATTCATATTATTCTTTTTTCCGAACAAAACCTTAAAAAAAACAAAACAATCTTTCCTTTCTTTTCACATTAAAAAATGGAACCTGAAATCATTCATATGGAAGACGAAGACGACGACGGCAAAAGTGAACCCGAATTGTTCCAGGACGAAATGAACTCTGAAGAAAGTTTTGACGAAGACGAAGAAGAGAACAACGAAGAGGCAACTGAAGAACAACAAGACGACAACGAAGAATACGAAGACGATCGAACACCGGTCTTGATTAATCAAGGAGCATATGGATGTTTATATCATCCAGGGTTTGATGAGAATAACAAGACACTTCCCGAAAATAAAATCACCAAACTCCAAAAGAAAAATATGTCTTCGGAAAACGAATTTCGAATTTCTCAAAATATCAAATCCACCATTCCAAATTATGAAAATTATTTTGTCATTCTTGAAAAGAAAGAACCGGTCAACCTTGCATCGATCGATCCTGATCTTTTAACCGGATGTAAAGTTGTTCAAAAAGCTTCGAAAGGAGGATACACCATAAAACAACCGGTGACAAAGGAATCAGATGAAGAATATGCAAATTATATGCAATCGGACGATGATGAGGAAGAAGAAGACCAAGAAGAGGAAGAAGAAGACGAATTCGAGTTATTCACGATGAACTATGTAGATTCAATTGATTTACCGAATGGATTTATTGCTGAGAAAAATTTGGGAATGACCATTGCAAACATTCAAAATACATATACTTCTCTACTAAGTGGGATTGACAAACTCCAAAAGATAAATATTGTTCATTTTGATTTGAAATGGCCGAACATTCTATTCGATCGCAATCGTCGACGTCCTTTGATCATCGATTTCGGTCTATCATTCGATTCGGAAACGATCGTCGATCATTTGAAAAACTTGGAAGAGGATGATGAAGAAGAAATCAAAGAAACATTAATAAATTCATTTGTTGCATTCGCGCCGGATTATTATATTTGGACTCCTGAAGCAAATATTGTGCAATTCATCATCTACGATTTAGATTTTCCATCAGTCTTGGATGAGTTGTTGCTTCAAAGAATTCAGACCGAATGTATCGATTCCATCATTGAACAAAATAAATGGTTTCATGTGATATATCCGAGAGAAGTCGATCGTCAACGACTTCGCAATATCTTGATCAAACACTTAAAAGAAACCTCCCAAAAATACAATGGCAACGTCTTGCAAATGTTCGCACACGAATATCTCACCGAAGAATGTTTGATGACATGGGATCTCTATAGTTTGGGCGTGATCACTTGGAAGGCGTATGAATCATTGGTATTTCAAGCGAATGGGTCCTTGAAACCTGGATCGAAATTGTATTCTCCTTCCGCTCATCCTTTCATTGAAAATGTGTTTAGTATTCTAAGAAGCAATGCAGCCCCACTTTGTAGAAATCGAATGTCGGTTGCCGAAATCAAAGAGACATATAATCAATCATTATTCTACAAAGAAGTCTTTTGAGACCACGTGTCACGCGCAAAAAAAATTTGTTAGGTAACCTGATTCATTATTTATCATTAAAAACAATTTACAAAATTTTCTTAATTATAAATAAATACTCGATAAAAAGTTAAAATATTATAAAAAATAAATATGCTTTCTTCTAAGCCTCTTCCAACGGAGTATCGACATTTTCTACGTCCATGTCGATCATCATATCTTCATCAATGTCATAAATCGGTTTCACCATTCTCTTAAAATCGTCGACAATTCTCATCTTAGTCATTTCATCGGTTATTTTTTTGGAAACATTGGTCTTTCGAAGAATGAATTCGATCAATCGAAACAACTCATCATAATGCTTTGAAGAGACTAATACTTCGTTGCCATAGGTGATACTTGTCTGATACAAAGTCAATAAATTATTGGTTAATTGATCAATTGTCTTCATTCTTTGAAGATAAGTGATGAATTCATGGGCTCCATTCGGATAATCTCTATCCATATAAAAACTCTGTATTGCCGCTATTTCTTGTTCCTTCTTGACTTTCATTTCTTCATTCGATGCTTGGATGGCTGCTTCTATATGTTGTGTATCGTCGGCATCCGCAATGGTATCGACCGCATGATGAACCGACACAGATGATTGATCTTCTAAGTAGAAGCCATAAAGTTGATTGAATTCTTCTTGAGTTATTTGATTTTGTTCCAATAGATTAAATAGAGTTTGGATTTCATGTTCAATAATTGATTCGTTGATGACTTTTTGTTCCCGTTCTTGTTGTTCCTGTTGTTGGCGATGATGATTATGATGATGAAAATTTATATTGTTGTTATCACCGTCATCGATCAATCGATCACGAAAAACATGATCAGGGGCTCGAATAGTAGTAGTATCATCGTCATTTATATTTCGTTCCATTCTTTTTTATCAATAAATATTTTATATTTTATAAGATTATTATATATTATATATATTGATACATACACATGATAGGTATAAAATCACATCAATTTTTTTACCGATTCGCGTCGATTCTTTCGGTTGCTATGTAGAGTCCATTTGGTGTCGTGGATGCCGCAGCAACATTCTTAACAGTCGGCAGATTAAATCCCATGATTTGGGTTTTGTTTTCATTCATTGGAACTCCAATTATACTATGTAGGTATTCTTTGAAGGATTGAATATTGTCTAACTTTTGATCGCCATCCACTGCTGTGGCTCCATACTTCTTATAATGGTTCCAAGCGGTTTTTGTCGATAAGGTTTCTTCCGGATGGCTCGCTTTAGCCCAGGTTGTCCACCATTTGAGAACGCTATGTAGAGCATTTTGTTGTTCATTG
>JACCEC012498326.1_pt1 | contig 12641 bp, 4 predicted proteins | sample 7450121 | NCBI WGS metagenome assembly JACCEC01 (sample SAMN15323455, study PRJNA562643) | freshwater metagenome | isolation source: river surface water | place: USA:Blue River Watershed | collected 2017-08-18 | reverse complement strand
GCCAGCGCATTGCCATCGCCCGCGCCCTGCTCAAACGCCCCCGGGTGCTGATCTTCGATGAGGCGATTTCGAACCTGGATCAGCAAACCGCCGAGCTCTTCGCCCAGACGATTAATCGGCTCAAGGGGAAGGTGACGATGATTTTTATTACCCACCAGATACCTAAAGGGTTGGAGGTGGATGAGGTGGTAAATATGGGACCGCTTGCTTACCAAATGAATTTGGCAGAGGAATCAGGAATTATGAAGGAGATGAAGTGAGCAAACATACACCCCGGGAAGAAGACCAAAAAACCGATCAGAACTCCGACCTCTATCTTGAGTCGTTCACGAACATTAAAGCGCTAACGAAATTTATCCTAAAAACCCCCGATGGGAAATACCTGATATTTTTATCAACCCTCTTTCTTTGCTGGACAGGATGGCTTTATTTGGGGGCGAACCATCAGAATCGATCTTATTGGGCGCTTGTATTTATTTACCCAATTTTATTACTGGTCATTTACCTCAGGCATCGTATTGGAACCAAAGCCTCCGACACCACGCCCATTCCCTTCGCAATCGCAAGCCTAACTGCAATGGCGCTTGCCCCGATTTACATCATTTATTGGAAATAAAAAATGGCAGCAACTGACGTTCAAATTCTAAAAACAATAGACAACATAAAATCGGGGATTGAATTAACCGACGGTCAAAATTTGACCTCTGAGGTCGCAAAACTTATAGCCATGCTCGCGACAGGCGTCGCCGTTGAGAGCGCGTTTCGGACTTACTCAGCCTTAGATGGCTTTGGTCGAGCACTTAATAGTTGGAGACTCGGAAAAGCAGTCACAGGCAGAGAAGCTGATATTGAGAGAGCACAAGTCTTAGCGGGATTGGTCGCAGCAGAACTTGTCGGTAGCGGAATCGACTATATCAATGAGTGGCGCGTGGGCTCGAGGCTATACGAGCTAATTTATTCCGATGATTTTCAAAGCAGCATCTCAGTTGCGGCCATCAAGAAGAAAACCGCCACCGCCTCCGCCTACGCCTCCCCCATCCTCCTTGACCTCGACGGCGACGGCGTCATCCGCACGCTCGGCCTGTCCGCCGGGGTGAATTTCGACCATGCCGCCGACGGTTTCGCCGAGCGCACCGGCTGGGTCGCCCCAGGCGACGGCCTGCTCGTCTGGGACCGCAACGCCAACGCCACGATCGACAGCGGCCGCGAGCTGTTCGGCTCCGAAACCCTGGATACCAACGGCCTGCGCGCCGTCAACGGCTTCGAGGCCCTCAAGGCCTTCGACGTCAACGGCGACGGCGTCATCGATGCCGCCGACCCCGTGTTTGCCCAGCTGCGCGTCTGGGTCGATCCCGATACCGACGCTCGCAGCGCCGCGAGCGAGCTGCTCACCCTGGAGCAGGCCGGCATCCGCAGCATCCACCTCCAGTACGACAACGGTCAGCTCGTCGATCCCCAAGGCAACGCCCACAAGCAGGTCAGCCACTACACCACCACGACCGGACAGATCCGCGCCGCCACCGACGTGTGGTTCACCGCAGACCCCACCCGCAGCATTCCCACCGACTGGGTCGATGTGCCCGAAGCCATCGCTCTGCTGCCGGATGCCCAGGGCTACGGCAAGGTGCGCGACCTGCACCAGGCCATGGCCAGGGATGCATCCGGCCAGCTCGCGGCGCTGGTCTCGGCCTTCACACAGGCGGACACCGTGGAAGACCGCATGGGGCTCGTGCGCCAGATCGTGTACCGATGGACCGGCGTGCAAGACGTCGACCCGACCAGCCGCACCAACGCAGGCTGGGGCAATGCCATCGGCGATGCGCGCAAGCTTGAAGCCCTGGAAGAGTTTCTGGGCGAGGAGTGGCGGCAATACACCTGGGGTGCCAACCCAGGCCGCGACGCATCGCGCGCCCTCAGGGAGGCCTATGACGACCTGGAGGCCCTGGTCTACGGCCAACTCATGGCTCAAAGCCACCTGAAGGACCTGTTCCAGAGCGTGGCCTATCGATCGGACGCCGAGACCGAGCGTATCGTGGGCGATCTCTCCGCTGTGGCGCAAACGCTCGCGGCCCGGATCGAGGGCTCACCCGAGGCCGGTCTGACGGATCTTTACGACTTCCTGCATTCGCTCAAAGGCATGGGGCTCTTGAGCCGCCTGGATGTGGCGGGCTTGAGCGCCGCCCTCTCGCCGCTGGGCCTGGAGGTGGCGCAGACCCTGAATGCTGCGTTCGCGGGCTGGACACCCGGAGGCCCGACGGAGGGCGATGATGCGATGCCAGGCACCGAATCCAGCGACCTGCTGACGGGACGGGGCGGTAACGACCTCCTGCTGGGACGCGGCGGCAACGACGCACTCGACGGAGGCAACGGCAACGACACGCTCGATGGCGGCGCGGGTGACGATGCATTGCGCGGTGGCGCGGGCGCGGACCTCTACGTCTTTGGCAGGGGCTCCGGCCACGATGTCGTGAGCGACGCGCCGGAATCCGGCATCCGCCGCGACAGGGTTCGCTTCTCAGGCCTGATCCCGGCAGACATCCAGGTGACGCTGGACGCGCAGCGGAATCTGGTGTTCCGGATCCGCGACACCGCCGAAACCCTCACGATCCCGCGCGATGCCAGCCACCCGGCCACCAACGGCATCGACCGGTACGTGTTTGCCGATGGCACAGCGTGGAGCCACGACGAGGCGCTGCGCGCCACCGTGACGCCGGCCACACCGGGCGACGATGTGATTCACGGATCGTCGATCGGGGACACGCTCACCGGCCAGGCGGGCAACGACACGCTGGTCGGCGCAAGCGGCGACGACATCCTCGACGGCGGCGAAGGAGACGATCGCCTGATCGGCAGCGTGGAGTGGAATTGGCGTTTCGAAAACGGCACCCTCCGGATCGATCCCACCACCCAGTCCAGCCCCTCGGACAACGGCAACGACACCTATCTCTTTGGCCGAGGCGATGGCCAGGACACGGTGATCGACAGGGACCACACGACCGGACATACCGACACCCTGCGCTTCAAGCCAGGTGTGACACGCGCCGATGTGAAGTTCACCCGCACCGTGAACGACCTGGTTCTGACCATCCGCGGCAGTCGCGACGAAGTAACGCTTCAGCAGTATTTCGGGGTCACGCAGACCGGGGCCAGCCCGGAGTCCCTGATCGAGCACATCGCCTTTGCCGATGGCACGGTGCTGACCTTCGACGACGTGCAAGCCCTCCTGTTCGGGGGCAGCGAAGAGGCGGACACCATCATGGGCTCGCAGGCAGACGACAGGCTGACCGGCCAGGGCGGCGACGACGTACTGCTCGGTGGCGGTGGCGGGGACACGCTGGACGGCGGCGCGGGCCATGATGTCCTGCGTGGCGGGGGGAGCAGCGCCTGGGGCGATCAGATCTCCGACCGGCACGGCGAGGGCGATACCTATCGCTTCGGCCGGGGCGATGGACACGACCTCGTGATCGAGGATTCGTGGATGGAGGCTGCCTCCGACCGCATCGAGCTCAAGGCCGGTCTGCAGCCCTCCGATGTGCAGCTGGAGCGGGTAATAACGGTCCAGGGATGGAAGGTCAGTGACGATCTGAAGATCACGATCCTCGACACCGGCGAGACGCTCACCGTCAAGAACCATTTTGGCGACGGCCATCGCCATGCGGTCGAGGCCATCGCCTTTGCCGACGGCACGCTGTGGGACGTGGAGGCAATCCGGTCCCGCACCCTGGTCGGTGGCGCGGTCGATGACACCTTGCGTGGCTTCGAGGATCGTCACGACCCGATCGAAGGCGGGGCCGGCAACGACACGCTGATCGGACTCTCCGGCAACGATACGCTGGACGGCGGGGCAGGCGACGACGTGCTCGAGGGTGGACCCGGCGCCGATACCTACCGCTTCGGGCCGGATGGCGGCCGGGATTGGATCGAGGACGGCGACCTCTCGGCCGTGGACACACTGGAGCTGGCCCCTGGCGTGGCGCCATCCGACATCGCTGTGCGCTGGACCCTGCAGGGCGACATGTCCGTCACCCTGCCCGATGGCAGCCGGCTGACCGTGCGCGGGCAGGCCCCCAGCTGGTGGGGCGAAAAAGGGGTGAAGGAACTGCGCTTCGCCGATGGCACGGTGTGGGGACGGGCCGAGCTGGCGGCACGCGCCGTGGCGGTTTCTGACGGGGACGATGCGGTCGTGAGCAGTGAGCAGGAAGACGTGCTCGACGGCGGACGCGGTAACGACCACTTTGAGGACCTGGGTGGCTACGACACGTATCGCTTCGGCGCCGGGGACGGCCACGACACGATCGCAGACACCTATGGGCGCGTGCTGTTCAAGCCCGGCATCGGCCAGAACGACATCGCCTGGCGCCGTGACGGAAACGATGTGGTGGCCACAGTAGCCTTCTCTGGCGACTCGATCCGCCTGCGAGACTGGCTGGGAGATTGGCGCCGCCTCGACTCGTTCGAATTCGACAACGGCGCGCGTCTGACCGGGGCGGATGTTCTCGAGAAGATCGGTGCCAGGGACAACCAGGAAATCCTCCACGGCTCTCCGGACGGCGACACCCTGATTGGCTCCGAGAAGGACAGCACGCTTTACGGCCGTCAAGGCAATGACGTGCTCCTCGGCGGCGCGGGTCGCGACGAGCTTCACGGCGAATCCGGCGATGACACGCTGGATGGCGGCGCAGGCCGCGACGAGCTGTATGGCGGGGAGGGGCAAAACACCTACGTCGTCGCGCCAGGCATGGGACTGGACACGGCCATCGGAGACAACGCGATGATGGCCAGCGACACCGTGGCCTTTGCGCCAGGCATTCGACCGCAGGACGTTTCGGTTCAATTGGGCGACACGGGATGGGGCAGCCAGGGGGGTGACATCGGGTATCAGGAACTCGTGCTTGGGATCGGTGGCGATGACGCCCTGATCGTTCGCATGTCCCAAGGAGAGGACCTCGGTCGCGGCGCCATCCAGCAATTCCGCTTCCACGATGGCACCCCATGGACGCTGGCCGAGGTGGTGGCGCGTGCCGATGGCGGAAAGATGGGCTGGCAGTTTGCACGGGAGGAGGCAACCGAGGTTCTCGGCAGCGAGACAGACGACGAGATACAGGCCTCCTCTGACAAGTCGGTCACGGTACGGGCGCGCGGCAACGACGATTCCGTCGCGACCCGGGCTGGCGATGACCGGATCTCGGCCGGCAGCGGAAAAGACTTCATTTTCTCGGGTGCCGGTGCGGATCTTGTGGCCGGCGAGGCAGGCGACGACACGCTCATGACCGGCACAGACGACGATGCAGTGGTCTTCAATTACGGCGATGGCCACGACATGCTGTCGCCGGGCGAGGGGACGGATACCCTGTCCTTCGGCGCGGCAGTCCGGCCGGCCATGCTTGCGGTGGCACTGAACCGCGAGGGAGCCGTGGTGCTGTCGATCGACGCTGGCGCAGGCGGATCGATCACGCTGGACGACAGGGACCTCCGCAACCTGCCGGGCGACCTGGAACGCATCCAGTTCATCGATGCCGAAGGCAAGGCACGCGTCTTCGACTTCGCGGCGTGGCTGCAGGACCACGCGGGGGCCCTGCGGTCCGCCACGGCCGCATCGCCTTTGGCGTTTGACGGCACGCGCTTTGAGCTCACGGGGAAGGCCTCACCAGCCGGCGGACTGGAGGCGGTAGCCTATGCGCAGACTGGCGATCTCTTCGCCCCCGCGCGGCTGGCCAGCAACACGCCGACTCTTGGTGATGACGTGCTGTACGGGACCCCCGATGGCGACACGCTCGACGCCATAGAAGGCAATGACATCACGCAGGGCCTGGGAGGGGACGACACTCTCCAAGGCGGCGACGGCAACGACGCGCTCTACGGCGGAGCGGGTGACGATGTGCTGGCCGGCAACGCCGGAAACGATGTGCTCTATGGCGGCCGCGGAACAGACCAACTCTCGGGCGGCGGCGGCAATGACCAGCTCTTTGGCGAATGGGGGGGCGATACCTACGTCTACCAAGCCGGCCAGGGCGAGGTGATCATCGACGACGATCACCGCTTCCTCGACGGGAGCGACAGCGACTGGTGGGAGGGCTGGGAAGGCTTCGGCTATGGCGGTGCCGCCGTCGATGATGCGCCCAACGTCCTGGCGTTCGGTCCGGGTATCCGGGCGCACGACCTGCGCTACTCGGAGCAGGCGGGTGACCTGGTGATCGAGTTCGCGCATCGGCCCGGCGACCGCGTCGTGCTTCGCGGCCACGATCCCAGCCGGGCGACGCAGACCCGATCGATCGACATCATCCGCTTCAGCGATGGCACGGAGGTCGCCGCCGAGACCATCGAGGCCAAGGGTCTCACCGAGGTCGCTGGGGATGGGGGCGGCTGGATCGGTGGCACATCACGCGCAGACACCCTGATCGGCGGCGACGATGATGACGTATTCAACGGGAACGGTGGCTGGGATCGTCTGGTGGGCGGCTCGGGCTCCGACACCTACCGAATCCACAAGTCCGAGGGAACTCGTCCGGCCGAAACCTGGATCGCTGAAACCTGGCGCCAGGCCGACAGGAACCGGATCGAGATCACCGGCGAGGTGCATGCGGACGACCTCCACCTGAAGTTCGACGGACACGACCTCCTGCTGCAACTGACCCCGGAGGGTGACGTCATCCGGTTTGCCGGCTTCGATCCGCGCGCAGACGGCATGCAGGCCCCGATCTCGGAGGTCGCGCTGCCCTGGCTCGGTGTGACCCTCCCGTTCGATCAGCTGATGGCACGCGGCGTGCACATCGTCGGCACACCTGGCCCCGACGCGCTGACAGGGACGGCGCTGGCCGACAGGCTCGAAGGCCGTGGAGCCGACGACACCCTGAGGGGCGGATCAGGCGGCGATCTGTACCTCATCGACGTCAACGCGGGAAGCGACACCATCCTCGACAGCGAAGAGGGTGGAGCACCCAACACGCTGGTGCTGCCCCAGGGGACCACGCGTGAGGATGTCGCCGTGTCCCACGACGGCGAAGGCTTCCTGGTTCTCCGCCTCGATCAGAACGGCAACCAGGTGAGGCTGTCGGGTTTCGATCCACGGAATCCGCTGGGATCGCGCGCGGTGGATCGCTTTCGCTTCGGAATCACCGGAGAGGAAATCTCCTACGAGGAATTGCTCGCCCGCGGTTTCGACATCGTCGGTACGGTCGCAGGCGACACCCTCAAGGGAACCAGCCTGGCGGATCGTGTCCGAGGCGGCGATGGCAGCGACCGGATCGAGGCAACGCCTGGCGGTGACCGGCTCGCGGGTGAAGGCGGAAGCGACACCTATGTCGTCAACCTGGGGAGCGGCATCGTCACCCTCGATGACACGGCGCAACCGGGCGCTGGCAATGTGCTGCGCTTTGGCCCTGGCGTGGACCCGGACGCGCTGCGCAAGAGCCTGAGCTTCGAGGCGGACGGCCAGGACAGTCACGCCCTGCTCCTCGCGTATGGCGGGCCGGGCGACATCGTCAGGCTGACCGGCTTGCGTCCTGGAGATGTCCTGGGCCATCGGGCGGTGGACCGCTTCGAGTTTGCAGATGGCACGGCTTGGGATTACGCCACCCTGGTCGCGGAGGGCTTCTCGTTGAGGGGCGACGATCGGCCGAACGTGGTCCGCGGCAGCCAGCACCCGGATCGACTGGAGGGGCGCGAGGGGAACGACACCCTTCACGGCGAGAGCGGAGCCAATGAGCTGGATGGCGGGCGAGGCGATGACCTCCTGATCGGCGGCGATCAGGTGGACGGTTATTTCTTCCAGCGCGGCGACGGGATCGATACGATCATCGACGGTCCAAGCGACAACTTCATCGTCTTCGGCCCTGGGATCCACAAGGCGGACCTCGCCACCGCATGGGATGGCGATACGCTGGTGCTGCGCTACGGCCCTGGTGATGACATCAGGATTCCCGATTTCCATGCCAAGACGTCGAACGGCACTGCGCCCATCACGGCCATCCGGTTCGATGACGGGGCGATGGTGTCCATTGCGTCCCTGGTGTCTGGGGCGGCGGTCGTCGAGCTTGAAGCAGCCGAGCTACCCGCCGCCACCGAGGATGCGGCGTATCGTCACCTCCTGGCCCTGGAGAACTTCGACCGGCCCGGCGCGTTCGGAGCGGCACGGATGCTGACCCTGGAGCAAGCCGATGGAACGCCGCTGCCGAGCTGGCTGACCTTCGATGTGGAGCGCGGCCTGATCCGAGGCACGCCCGCCAACGAGGACACCGGACGACTCGACCTGCAGGTCCAGGCCTGGGGCGACTACGGACTGGTGGCACAGCAGAGGCTGAGGCTATCCGTCACGAACACCCATGACGCCCCCGAAGTCGGCGTCCGCCTTCCCGACCTGCTTACCCCGCAAGACAGCGCCTTTCAGTTCACGCTACCTGCAGGGAGCTTCCGTGATGTGGACCCAGGCGACGTGCTTCGCTACGAAGCCACGCTGGCCAACGGTGATCCGCTGCCCACCTGGCTAGGCTTTGACGCACGGACCGGCGCCCTCTCCGGCACGGCAGCCACGGCTGGCGACCATGTCGTTCGGATCACGGCCACCGACCTGGCGGGCGCACGCGCCAGTCAGACCTTCACCCTGACGGTGCAGGCTCCCGTCAATGTGGCGCCCATCACGGCGCCGGATGCGACCCACGTGGTGGAGGACTGCAGGCGGCTGACCTGGGGCAATGTGCTCGCCAACGACCGGGACCCCGAGGGCGAGCATCTGCAGGTCGCCGACCCAGGCATCCGTCAGGGGGAATACGGTGTCCTGGCCCTGCTGGCCGATGGCGCTTACGCGTACCGGCTCGACGATGACACCCGCAAGGTGCAGGAGCTCGGCGCTGGCGAGACCGTCACCGAGACCTTCCGCTACCTCGCCAGCGATGGCACACAGCGTCGTGAGGGCGCGTTGACGGTCAGCGTGCAGGGGGTCAACGATGCCCCCTATCTGGCGAGACACCTGGCGGATGTGCAGGTCGCCAAAGGCCAGGCATTCTCGTGGCAGATTCCCGCGGGCAGTTTCGCGGACGCGGATCGCAACGACGCCTTGCGCTACACCGCGACTCTGTCCAACGGCAAGGTGCTCCCGAACTGGCTCCGGTTCAACGCCGGAACGCAGACCTTCAGCGGCACCGCGCCAGCGAACGGCAAGGGGAGCCTCGAGGTGCGCGTCACGGCCAGCGACGGCCATAGCGAGCGCGCGGCCGCGTCCGATGACTTCAAGATCCGCTTGGGCCACAAGACCGTGGCACCCGCCGCCACGGAGGGCTGCGACGGAGCGGTCGGTGAAGCGGGCGCCTTGCCGAGCCAACCGCGCCGTGTGCAAGGCCCGGACCGCGACAACGACCTGTTGCGGCGCTTCCTGGACGGGTTCCGGCGTGATGCCCCACCCGGCCAGTCGCTCTGGCCGCCGAGCCGGTCGCACCTGGATCGGCATGGGTTTGATCACGGGAGCGTGCGGTCGCCCGGTTCCGGACAGCCGGACAACGGTCAAGCCAGCCGCGATCTCGAACGTCATTGGGCGGAGTTGATCCACGCCTTGAACAGGCTCGACGCCGAGCGGATAGGGACACCCGCCTGGAGTCGCGCCAGCCAGGGGGCCGACCTCTCTGGCCTGTTGAACTGGCTGCCAGGGGGCGCGCTGGCCGCACACCGCGGGATCGACCCCGTGTCGCTGGCCTGTGGCACGGGCACCCATCTCAAGGGCTTTCATGGCATCCAGGACGGTGTACGCCGCGTGACATGCTGAACGGAGAGGCCCGTCGATGGCACGCATCCTGATTGCGTGGGAGCTCGGCGAAGCCTTGGGCCACCGCGTACGCTGCCTGCATCTGGCGCAAGGACTTTTGAGCCGCGGCCACCATGTGACGCTAGCGCTCAAGGATGTTCGGCTGCCCATCCGCCAGGGACTTGCGCCCGCGCTCTGCGTGCTGCCAGCGCCCCTGACACGACAGGGTGGAGCGGCCGGCAGTCCGCCGGTCAACTACGCCGACATGTTGCGCCTGAGTGGTTTTTCCGAAGCGCAGGATGTCGTTGCACGGCTGCAGGCATGGCGGGGGATTTTTGACTTGGCGCAGCCGGATATCCTGGTGGCTGACCATGCGCCGACTGCCTTGCTGGCCGCACACCTGGGCGGCACGACGGGGCTGACCATCGGCAATGGTTTTGCGATTCCGCCACCGCAAGCCCCCTGGCCCTCGATACGGCCCTGGACCCCGATCGACGATCAGGCCCTCACCCACGCGGAGAGGGCGCTGGACCGTGTGACCGATACAGCCCAGAAGGCGCTGGGCCGGACCCAGCCGGTGCGACTGCGCGAATTGTTCGGCCGACATGACATCCTGGACACCTTTGCCGAGATCGATCATTACGGTGCACGCCCGGATGGACGCTACGTCGGCCCGATCGTGACGGTACCCGATGCCCTGCAGGTGAGTTGGCAAAGCCGGGATGGCCCCAGAGTGCTGGCCTATCTGCACCCGGGGGTCCCAGGCTTCACCACCCTCCTGAAGGCGCTTGCCCAGCTGGATGCCGAGGTGCTGTGTGTCGCACCCGGCCTGCCCCCTGACGTAGCGAGGCGCATGACGACACGGTGTCTGCGCATCGCGCTCGCACCCGTTGATCTCCCGCCCCTGCTCGGCAATGCAGACCTGGCGGTCGGCTACGGCAATGGCGGCTTCTCCAGCCAGGCTTTGCTGGCAGGGGTTGCGATGGCGATGCGACCCCGCCATGTCGAGCAGGCGCTCCTGGCGCAGCGGGTGCAGGCGCTGGGTGCCGGCCGGCTGCTCGCGGGGCGGATCGACGCCGACAGCGTCACGGCGTCACTGCAGGACCTGCTGGACAGCGAGGGCCCCCGGCAAGCCGCGCGCGCGTTCCGAAATCGCCACGCCGGCTTCTCGGTCGATCAGGCGGTCACGGCGAGCGTTCACCTGATTGAGCAGGCGCGGCCTGGCGGTGACCCCGCAGCGTCCACCGCCATGACCCAAGCGCCCCAGGAGATCGCCTCGGCATGCTGACCTTGAAATCGCTGACGCAACACGCCCGCATCGACCCTCACGCGTTCGATCCCCCCATCGTCCGCTTGCAGCAACAGGCGCCCGATCCGCAGGGGCGGCGCGTGCTGTGGCTGATGCTGGGCTTCTTGGCCTTTGTGCTGGTCTGGGCCTGGACCGGCCGCCTCGACATCGTGGCGGTCGCCGAGGGCAAACTGGTGCCAGCCACTTACCTCAAGATCGTGCAGCCCTCGGAGGGTGGCATCGTCAAGGAGATCCTGGTGCGCGAAGGCGAGACGGTGCGTGCCGGTCAAATCCTGATGCGCATGGACGCGCTGATCAGCGACGCCGATCTGGACGCCCTCTCCACGGAGCACGCCCGCAGACGCCTGGCGCTGGCGCGTATCGACGCCGAGCTCACAGGCCAGCCCTTCAAGCCAGACGCCCCCGCGCCGGCAAGGCTGATCGTCGAGACGGTGGCCCAGTACCAGGCCAACCGCGATGCATTGGCTGCGGCGCTCGCCGAAGAGCGAAGCCGCCTCGCCAAGGCGGAGACGGAACTGGCAGCGGCCCGGCAGCAGAAAGAACGGTTGGAGGCTGTGCTGCCGCATTACCGCGAACAGGACAGGGCCTATGCGCAGTTGGTCCAGGAAGGGTTTGCTGGCGGCTTGATGGGCTCAGACAAGCGGCGCGAGCGTATCGAGAAGGAGCAGGAACTGGCCACACAGGCCCACCTGATCGCCTCGGCGCAGGCCAGCATCGTGCAATCGCAGAAGAAGCTCCTGCAGATCCAGGCCGATTCTGTGCGGCGGTTGCATGCCGAGCGTAGCGAGACCCAAGCGCAGTTCGACAAGCTGGCCAACGAGCAGGACAAGCAGCAGCACCGGCGCGCGCTGCTGGATCTCAGGGCGCCGCAGGACGGCGTGATCAAGGACCTGGCTACCCACACGGCGGGCACCGTGGTGCAGCCCGGCACCGTGCTGGCCAGCCTCGTGCCCCGGCAGGACAAACTGCATGCCGAGGTGTGGGTCTCCAACGAGGACATCGGCTTTGTTCGAGCGGGTCAGTCCGTCAAGCTCAAGTTCGCTGCCTATGCGTTCCAGAAGTACGGCATGGGTCACGGCGTCGTCGCACACGTGAGCGCGGATGCCCAGAGCGAAGAGGAAGCACGCGACAAGGGGCTGCCGGGTGATGGTCAACGACCCCTGAGGTACAAAGCCCTCGTGAGCCTGTCGAACCACACCCTGGAACGCGAAGGCGTTCAATATCCGCTCACCCCCGGGATGCAGGTGACCGCCGAGTTGCTGCTCGGAGATCGGACGGTGGCGGACTATCTGCTGTCGCCTGTACAAAAGGCCTGGCACGAGTCGGGGCGAGAGCGCTGAAGCGGAGCGCCCCACAGGGCCCAACAGGGAACGAATGATTCGCTCCCAGAAAGACAAAGCCGCGCGGGCAGTGCCGGCGCGGCTTTGTGGTGCGGTGCAGCAGTCGATTAACGCTTGCTGAACTGCTTACGACGGCGAGCGGAGTGCAGGCCGACCTTCTTACGCTCGACTTCGCGGGCGTCGCGGGTGACGAAGCCGGCAGCCGACAGGGCGGGCTTGAGGGCGGCGTCGTAGTCGATCAGGGCGCGGGTGATGCCGT
>JACCEC011936557.1_pt1 | contig 12642 bp, 7 predicted proteins | sample 7450121 | NCBI WGS metagenome assembly JACCEC01 (sample SAMN15323455, study PRJNA562643) | freshwater metagenome | isolation source: river surface water | place: USA:Blue River Watershed | collected 2017-08-18 | reverse complement strand
TACAAGAAGGTATTTATTTTTTACAAAATACTGAGGGGGGTAATATTTTAGATTTTTTAGTCGAAAAAACCACAACTAACAAAAATTTTACACTCACACTCGAAACCTCTTTTTTCAATCCGATTGACTCGGCGAAAGTCTCGCGCTCGGCTGCCAATGAGTTGTATTATGATTACATGAAAAAAAATCGTAAATTATTGGTGGACATCAAAAATGCCCGCGAAGCAATTGAACGCCTGCGCGAAATGACCACCGATGCCGAAATTATGGGGAAACAAAATGAATTTTTACAAACAAAACTAAAAAAATTAGATTCATTAAGCATTGATTTTCAACAAAAAAATCCTAATGCCTTGTTTTCCAAAGTGTTACACGCCAATACCCCCCCCTCAGTACCTGCCGATTTGAAACCTACCAACGCCGATAAAAAACCAAATCCTGCTTACGTACATTATTATCGGCAACATTTTTTTGATAACATTGATTTTTCGGACGAGCGATTATTGCGAACTAAGGTATATGATGCCCAATTATCGCGTTATTTTCTCCAAATGTTAACGCCGAATACGGATAGCATTAAACGTGCTGCTGATGCGTTATTGTCGCGTTTGCGCTCAAATAAAGCATTTTTTAACTATACGTTGCGCCGTTTGTTGTTCCTTTTTGATGTGACGGAAAAAAATATGGCTTCGCTTGCGCGTATTCCCGATGCAGACGCGATTGTGGTTTATTTGGTAGATACCTACGCCAACGATTTGGAAGCAGCAACTGATTTGGCAATGGCTGAACGTGCAAAATATCGCGCAAATTTATTGCGTCCGATGCTTATCGGGGCGACCTTTCCGAATGTGACGCTGCCCAAAGTGAGCGACAATACCCCCCTCAGTAGCTCGGCTTCGAGCAGCAAATTTACATTAGTTTTGTTTTACGACCCTGATTGTAGCCATTGTAAGGAGGCTTTGCCCTACGTTGAAAATGCCGTTAATCAATTCATTAACAAAGGATTAAATATTTATCCAATCATCAATGCGCCGAGCGAAGTGGCAAAAGATTTTATCAAAGGGCGTTCAGAAATGACCGCTTGGCAGCACGTCTATCCCAATAGTATGGAAGCGCAACGGCTTTTTGATGGCTATCTTTTACCTGCAATGTTTTTGTTAGATAAAGATAAAAAAATCATTGCTAAACGCATCAAAGGCGAACAGTTGGAAAATATATTAGAAAAATTCATTAAACAATAAATATAACTCTACGTATCGGATATCTTAAAGGTATCCGATACGTTTTCGCACTCAATTTTTTGAGTTTCATTTAGCAACGGTATATATCATAAATTTTCAAAAAATCTGATATATATCGTAAAATCGAGACAATATTTCAACAACGTGGAAATTTTTTTGTAGCAATTTGCAGAAAAGTCGTTAATTTTGTATGACAACACAAAAGTATTACGAACACTAACCCCCCACTACAAAAAATATGTTGATAATCAATCCAATATACGATGTTAGTTTCAAATATTTGTTAGAAGATGCAGAAATTGCAAAAGAATTGTTATCGCTGTTGCTTGGCGAAGAAATTGAGTCTTTAACTGTTTTTTCGCAAGAAACGACTGCCGAATCAGAGGACGGAAAAAGCATCAAGATATTTAGGCTCGATTTCCGCGCTATTGTCAAAATCGTTTCAGACGAATATAAAAAAGTTTTGATAGAAATTCAAAAAGCGAAGCGAGAAAAAGATGTATTGCGATTTCGGCGTTATTTAGGGCTTAATTATCGCGTTACTGATGAGGTGAATCAGCAAGACGGCACAAAACAAACAGAAGTATTGCGCATTGCCCCAATTTATTTTTTAGGCTTCAAATTGCCAGAAATACCGCTTTTAGCCTTCAAAAGCAAGCAAAGTTATTTTGACTTAGTGACTCAACAACCATACGAACCTAAACAAAACTGTCGTTTTGTAGATTTGTTAACGCATGAAAGTATTTTTATTCAAATTCCACGATTAGAAAATATGACTGCACAAACGCGCATACAAAAAGTATTAAAAATATTTGACCAGCGTTATTTAACGCAGGCAAATAGGCATTACTTGGATTATCAAGGGGATAGAAATGACCCTTTGTTAGACAAAATGTTGAATCGGTTGAGTTTAGCCTACTTGGAAAGCAAGGTGATTCGGCAATTAGAAGCGGAGGAAGAGTTAGAATTAGAAGAAGAAGCCAATAATAAACTCATAGAGGATTTGAAGCAAGCCAAAGAAAAAGCCGAAAAAGCAAGAGAAGAAGCCGAGCGCGAGCGAGAACAAGAGCGACAAGCGCGGGAAAAACTCGAAAAAGCGCAAATGACGTTAGCAGTTGAAAGGTGGAAAGCAGAAGCCGACAAAGAGCAAGAACGACAAAGCCGCGAAAAAGCAGAAGCAGAAAAAGCGAAAGCAGAAGAAATTTTAGCGGCTGAAAAAAAACGCAATGAGGCATTACTTCAAAAATTGGCAGAATTGGAAGCAATGATGAAAAATAAATAAAATACACCCCTCAGTAAGTAGTTGCTGAGGGGTATTTTATTTACAGCGCATTTCGACAAGGTGGGTTAACTTTCTTTTAGACATACCATTTTCCCAAAAATTCGGTGCAATAAAAAAAGCATTTTGCCTTATTTTTGCATTTTTAAAACTTCACTTAAAGTTGTTAGGTATTTGTTATAAAATAAACGCTGCTTTTAAATGGTATAATCAATTGATTTTCAACGCTTTAAAGTACTCTCCTTTTGGGGAGGATTTAGGTGGGGCTACTTAAACAAAAAATTTTTAAAATAATTAAAATTTTGATTACTAATTAGTTATCAAATAGCAAAAAAATAAGTATAAAAATGGCTACAACTGCAAAAACTTTATTTGAAAAGATTTGGGAAAAACACATTGTAAAAACCATTGAAGGCGGTCCGAGTGTGCTTTACGTTGATAAACATTTTATTCACGAAGTCACATCGCCACAAGCCTTTGACGGTTTGGCAAAACGTGGTATTGGCGTTTTTAGAAAAGACAAAATCGTGGCAACTGCTGACCACAATGTGCCTACAAAAGACCAACATTTGCCGATTCGGGATATGCTTTCGCGTATGCAAGTAGATAAATTGATTGAAAATTGCGCCAAACATCATATAGAATTATATGGATTAGGGCATCAGTTTCAAGGAATTGTGCATGTAATTGGTCCAGAGTTGGGGGTTACACAGCCGGGCATGACCATTGTTTGCGGCGACTCGCACACTTCCACGCATGGCGCATTTGGTACAATAGCTTTTGGCATTGGCACTTCGGAGGTCGAAATGGTGATGGCAACCCAATGTTTGATGCAGACCAAACCCAAGCTCATGCGCATCAATATAGAAGGCGAATTGCAAGCAGGGGTCGTGTCGAAAGATATTATTCTTTATATCATATCAAAAATTTCTGCTTCGGGTGCAACAGGGTATTTCGTGGAATATGCAGGCTCAACCATTCGCGGTTTGAGCATGGAAGCACGTATGACTATTTGTAATATGAGTATCGAAATGGGGGCAAGAGGCGGTTTAATAGCCCCTGATAACACAACTTTTGACTATATGAAAGGCAGACTTTATGCACCGCAAGGCGCAGAATGGGACGCAAAAGTGGCTGCATGGCGTGAACTTTACACCGATGAAAACGCCTTTTTCGATAAAGAAATCAACATCAATGCCGCCGATATTGAGCCGATGATTACTTACGGCACAAACCCGGGCATGGGCATTGGCGTTTCGGGGGCAGTACCCCCCCTCAGTAATATCGCCGAAAATGAGCGTCCGAGCTATCAAAAAGCCTTAAATTACATGGGCTTGACAGCAGGCGAAACGCTTTTGGATAAACCTATTCAACACGTTTTTATTGGTAGCTGCACAAATAGCCGCATCGAAGACCTACGCCTCGTGGCAAATGTCGTAAAAGGTAGAAAAAAAGCAGACGGCGTTAATGTCTATATCGTTCCGGGGTCGCAGCAAGTAGATAAGCAAGCACGTGCCGAAGGTTTAGATAAAATTTTTGAGGCAGCAGGTTTTGAATTGCGTCAAGCAGGTTGTTCGGCGTGTTTGGGCATGAACGAAGATAAAATTCCTGCGGGCGAATATTGCGTTTCGACCTCTAACCGCAACTTTGAAGGCAGACAAGGCGCAGGCGCACGCACTTTGTTAGCAAGCCCTTTGACGGCAGCAGCAGCAGCCTTGACAGGTCGCATTACAGACGTAAGAAGTTTGTTAAATTGATTGTATTTTGCGTATTCTTCCTAAAAAAAGCGTTTCACTTGCAAGTGAAACGCTTTTTGCCATTGCCAATTTAAACTTTGATGATTTTTTAGATAATACTATTTTGGGACTATAAAATTGAAACAAACTTATAAAATACTACATACAAATATTTTTATATTCATTTTATAAATAGTTTATAAAACATTGTATTTCAATTAAAAAATAGTATATTTTAATAAAAAATTATATGTAAACTATTTTGATGTAGTATGAGGTTTAAATAAGATTTAGGTTTAGAGAATTAACGGGCTTGTTGAGTTTTTATTTATAAAATTTTGATAATAATTTTTTTATAAATAATGAATATTTTTTTATGAATTTTTATGCAACCAAAAGCATTTTTTTTTATTTGGCAAAATTATAGTTATTTCAAAACGTTAATGAAGGTAAATTTACGAAACGTTGATTAGGGTTCACGAAACGCTCATTTAAGCACACTAAATATCAAACTTGGGAAAATTCATATTTACCAAACATTAGATTAGGTTCAGATAAAATCTATTTTTAAACTGCATGAATTGTATTATCATTGACGATGAGCCACTTGCAAGAGCGATGCTCAGGGCGATTTTGGAAGAAAACTGTCCACAAGTGCGTATCCTCGCCGAAGCGGAAGATGTGCTTTCGGGTCTCAAAGCTATTCAGAAGCACCTGCCACAACTTGTTTTTTTAGATATTGAAATGCCCGGCTATTCGGGTTTTCAATTATTAGATTTTTTTGACAAGCCTAATTTTCAAATTATTTTCACGACTGCACACAGCGAATTTGCCCTTCGCGCTTTCCAAGTGTCGGCTGCTGACTATGTTTTGAAGCCGCTCCAAATCGCACACGTGGTGCGAGCAGTCGAAAAAGCGAACTTACTGAGGGGGGAGTTTACGCAATATCACGAGACGCTCAACGTCTTGAAGGATAATTTGAAAGAAGAAAAAGAGGGGAAAATTTCTAAAATTGCTTTGCCTATTTCGGGCGGTTTGATGTTTGTTAGCCCCGAAGATATTATTTCGTTGACCGCAGACGGGGCTTATACCAAAGTGACCTTAGTAGAGGGCAGCCGTTTGTTAATCAGTAAAAAACTTAAAGAATTTGAAGACGTGTTAACTGCTCACCCACTTTTTTTTAGAACGCATCGCTCTTATATGATTAATTTCAAATTTGTTAAACAATTTAATCGGCGCGATGGTGGCATTATTATTTTGAAAAATGATGAAGAAATTTTACTTGCCAAAGAACGCCGCGATGAGTTTTTTCAACGCTTCGATGCGCTCATGCTTTAATTTTCAAATTTCTATAGCACTACTGAGGGGTACAAAATGATTTTTTTGTACCCCTCAGTAGTGTTATAAAAATAGTGGTAATGGGTCGAATGAGTTGCAAATTCTAAAAAGAGCAATCAACCACTTTGACCCACTGCCAAAATAGTTATTTTTTATAAAAAAAATTAGTAAGTAGTCCGAGCTAAATCTTCTCCAAGTAGAGGACTTTAAAATCTTGAAAATCAATTTTTTAAATATAAAAATTTTAGCGCGATGATGTAGGTCGGTGCATTTTTTCGCGGTCTAAAAATTTTTGTCTAATCACCTCGCTCACGTGTCGCCCTTCAATCTTGCTTTCGAGCCAAGAGATGATGTCGAGATAGATAAAAGAACGCCGCTCAAATGGGTTTTGCGAAAGTTCGATGAGCCGCTCGCGCAAATCGGCAAACGCATTGCGCAAATCTTTTCGTCCGAGATACATGGCTTTTCTCAAAAATTTGAGTACTTCGGTCATTACACCGCTCAAATCTTCATTTTTAGCAATGAAACGATAGACGGATTTAATGAGGTATTCGAGCAGTCCGAAATGCCCCTTTTCAAAATGCACGATAAGTTGCAAAAGTCGCGCAAAGCATTGAATATCAGCGCGTAAGTTGCCAAATTTATAATTGATAATTTTATTGAGATAATCAATTGTTTTATCGTGGTTGCCTGCACCGAAATAAAGAGAGGCGATTTTATAATATAAAATCAAGATGCGATGTTGGTCGAGTCGCAATTCGTATTCTCGGAATTGTTCTTCAATTTCGGGAATAATTTTACACCCCTCAGTAAATGTGCCTTGCAAAAAATGTAGGTTGAGTTTGGCAGAATACAAGTGATAAAAAGCTAATGTGCGCGTATTTTCATCAAGCGTATCAAAATGTTTTTGAATATAACTTTCTGTATTTTGCAAAAGCCAAGTTAGGCGGTCATTTCGCAAGGTCATAAAATAACCAATCAACAAATTATGAACGCCTTTAAGATATAAACTCGTGTCATTGAGTTTCATAATGGCATCATCTTCAAAAAGGGAGACCCATTTGTAGGCGGCGCGGCAATAGTTGAGCCAATCTTGCGCGATGTACGTTTTCCAAGCTAAGGCTTGATACAGATAAATTTTTTCAAAAAAAGTTAGGTTGCGCTCGTCAATATGCCCTTTTTCATCGGCGATATTGAGGGGTAAATTTTGTTGAAAAAAAGTAGCAATATGATTGAGGTCATCAGCATTTCGAGCGTGTCCGAATTGCAAATAAAAATTATACATCTGCAAAGAAAGCGTGGAGAGTTGACTTGTGCGCAAAAGTTGCGCCTGAATGCGTTGTGCCTCTTGTGCCAAAGCATCGGCGCGCCCCGTCACAGCGCGAGTGATGTGACGCGACTCAATCAGTTTTTCAAACTCTACAATTTCGAGCATCAAAAAATTTTGATGATAGGTTTGCGACATACCTTTGGCTTTATCTAATATTTTTAAAGCCTGAATATATAAGCCTTTGTTATAAAGCACCTTAGCATAGTCAATATGTTCTCTGATTTCGATGTCCGTATTTTTTTGCTTATGCAAAAGGCGTAGGCTTGTCAGCAGTTGTTTGTAGAGATGTGCTTTCAGATTAGAAAGTTGCTCTTTTTTGATGTCTGGCACTTTCTTAAAAATCGTCTCTTCCTCATATTCTCGCTGTTTGTCGAGAACATCAAAAAGGCGAATAAATTTGAGGTCTTCGCTCGATTGATTGCGCGTAACATAAAGGCGAAAATTGCGCTTTTCGGCTTTAGAAAGCGTTTTGATGAGCAGAAACAAATGGTCAGACGATGGTGTTGGCATCGTAAATGCTTTTTTTACAAAAAATTGAAAATCAATTTTTTATGTTTTTTTTGAAAAGTATTGAAGTCCGTAAGACCTCCCAAAACTTGCGACAAAGGAGGCACAACGAATAATTAACTTTGAATGTTAATTTATCAAGTTTTGCAATTACTCAATATTTCAACTATCACAAAAGGCAACAACTTGTTAAAGGTTTGCCTTCTTTCTAAACTTGATATCATTTATCAACCTTTCGGCAAAAGTAAGATTTAGTAAGCGAAAATACGCTATTAGCAGCCTTGATGCAAAATTTTTTTATTTTTTACATAAAAATCAAAAAATATATCAAAAGGCAAAAACGGAAAGATTGGCAAAAGTAGCGCATTTTTTTTGCGTTTTTCTAAAAAAAGTCGGGGTTTTATTACTTTTTATTTTATTCCGCATTTTTTAAAATTCAACATCTCAATCAAGCATACAATAACAAAATTTTTTTATTTCTGATAAATATTTCCATACAAAAAAAATTGATTCTCAATGTCTGATACACATATTAATATTTTTGATACAACACTTCGTGACGGCGAACAGGTGCCAGGTTGCAAATTGAATAAAAATGAAAAAATTGAGTTGGCACTTGCCCTCGATGATTTGGGGGTAGATGTAATTGAAGCAGGGTTTCCGATTTCGAGCCCAGGTGATTTTGATGCAGTTTCGGAAGTAGCAAAATTGGTAAAAAATGCAACAGTTTGTGGGTTGTCGCGCTCTGTCGAGAGCGATATTCGATGCGCTGCCGAAGCGGTGCGCCATGCCAAACGCCCGCGTATTCATACGGGCATCGGCACTTCGGATATGCACATTAAATATAAATTTGATTCAAACCGCGAGGAAATCATTGAAAGAGCTGTAAAAGCCGTAAAATATGCCAAAAGTTTTGTAGAAGATGTAGAGTTTTACGCCGAAGACGCAGGAAGAACTGATAACGATTATTTGGCGAGAGTGGTGGAAGCGGTCATTAGGGCAGGTGCTACTGTGGTGAATATCCCCGATACTACGGGCTACTGTTTGCCTGATATGTATGGAGAAAAAATTGCTTATCTTGTCAATAATGTACCCAATATTGATAAGGCTATCATTTCAGCACATTGCCACAACGATTTGGGGCTTGCTACTGCCAATGCCATTGCCGCGGTGCGCAACGGGGCGCGACAAGTCGAATGTACTATCAACGGCATCGGCGAGCGAGCAGGTAACACGAGTTTGGAAGAAGTGGTCATGGTTTTGCGTCAGCACGCTTATTTGGGCTACTCTACTAATGTCGTTACGCAACAACTTTACCCCCTCAGTAGAATGGTGTCGGAGAAAATGCGCATGATGGTGCAGCCAAATAAAGCCATTGTAGGCGCAAATGCTTTTGCCCATTCTTCGGGGATTCATCAAGATGGATTTATCAAAAACCGCGAAAATTACGAAATTATTGACCCACACGATGTCGGGGTTTCTGAATCAAAAATTATCCTTACGGCAAGAAGTGGACGCGCAGCCCTCAAATTTTGTTTGGCAGGTTTGGGCTACCATGTCAACGGCGAACTCAACGAAGTCTATCAAAAATTTATTGAAGTTGCCGACCGCGAAAAAGAAGTGAAGGAAGAACATCTACACGAATTGATGTTAACATTCAAATAATTCACAATATATAACATCGGTGGAAAGCAAAAATCCTTTTGCAAATCGTAGGAGATTTGCAAAAGGATTTTTACATTATTTTTAATTCCTAATCATCTTCACCAATTTCTACTTTTACGGGTGCATCTTCGAGGCGAGCGCGAATTTCTTTTTCGATTTCGGCTGCTACTTCGGGGTTATCGCGCATAAAATTTTTCGCGCCCTCGCGTCCTTGCGCGATTTTCGACCCTTTATAACTATACCACGACCCCGATTTGCCAACAATCTCGAAGGAAACGCCTAAATCTACAATTTCACCTAATTTTGAGATGCCTTCGCCAAACACAATTTCAAACTCTGCCACGCGGAAAGGAGGAGCTAATTTATTTTTTACAATTTTCACTTTTACCGGATTGCCTGTAATGTTGCCTTCTTTATCTTTGATAGCAGCACCCGATTTGCGAATATCTACCCGAATCGAAGCGTAAAACTTGAGCGCATTACCGCCCGTAGTCGTTTCGGGATTGCCAAACATGACACCGATTTTTTCGCGCAACTGATTGATAAAAATACAACAACAATTAGTACGCCCAATAGTAGCCGTCAATTTGCGGAGTGCCTGCGACATCAAACGCGCTTGAACGCCCATTTTCGAGTCGCCCATTTCGCCTTCAATTTCAGCACGTGGCACGAGTGCCGCCACCGAGTCAATCACGATAATATCTACTGCACCAGAACGAATTAAATTATCAGCAATTTCGAGTGCTTGTTCGCCGTTGTCGGGTTGTGAAATCAACAAATTATCAACATCAACGCCCAAACCTTCTGCATAAAAACGGTCGAAAGCGTGTTCCGCATCAATAATTGCAGCAATGCCGCCTACCTTCTGACATTCCGCAATCGCATGAATTGCCAAAGTAGTTTTACCCGATGACTCAGGCCCATAAATTTCGATGATACGACCTTTCGGAAAGCCACCGATACCGAGCGCAATATCTAAAGCAATCGAACCCGATGAAATAGTTTCTACTTCTTCAACCTGTTTTTCTCCAAGTCGCATGACCGTACCTTTGCCATACGTTTTATCTAATTTATCGAGCGTGGTTTGCAACGCTTTAAGTCTTGAATCCTTTTCGACTGCCATTTTTATGGTTTTAATTTTTTATTTATGAATTTTATGTAAATGTATTTAAAATTTTTTGTTCTAAAAATTTTTACAAAAATAAACCTTTTGTTTATGGTGTGCAACTTTTTTGTGAAAATTTTTTCTACTTTTTTCACTTTTTTTTGATTTTTCACGAAACCAAATTGTTATAAAACAAAAAAAGCAACCAAAAAGTTAGTTAAAACGAGGGTTACTGAGGGGGGTAAGCGTAGGGCAAAGATAGGAGTTTTTAAGCGAAGGTTTTGCAAAGCACTTGCAAAGTTTTTATATTTTAATTTAAAAAATAAAATATTTTATCAATTGATAATATTTTTTATTTAATAAAAATAAAAAAACAAACAATTTGGATATGTTTTTATTTTTATCGAAACCTTCACGTTAAGCGAAGGTTTCGATAAAAAAGTAATGTATCATTTGCGAGTTCGGATATATTCTAACAAAGCTCTTTTATTGCCTTCATACTGCATGACATCGGCAACTTGGTAATAATTTTCGCGGTCAAGGGCATAGTCATAAGCGTATTTTGTGAAATCAAGTCTATTGCTATCAAAAGTATGGATTTTAGCAATTTCAATAATTTGTCGGCAGTTTAAGCGAGTGTTGCCTGTCAACACCACTTTTACTTTATCCATTTTTCGATTATCAAAAGATTCTTGCCGAAGGCTGGCTAAAAATGTCGCAAAATCAGAGTCGCTCATGCCAAAACGTCTATCATCGCGGCGGTCATCGCGCCTATCATCGCGTCTATCGTCTCTGCGGTCATCGCGTCCGCGTCCCCCTCTGCGGCGGTCAAAATCGTCATCATTGTAATAATAATCGTCATATTCGTCAAATACTTCGCGTCCGATAGGTAGATTTTCGCGGCTCAAAAATCGGTAATATGCCTCTTGCGCAGCGCGGCTACCGAATACCGTTCCGAGACGATATAAAAACTGCGGATTTGCCACTCTGCCTTCGCGCACCACAAAATTAAAAAATTCTGATTTGTCGCGGTCATTCGCATAAAGCATGGCTAAATGGCGCAATTGTTCGATGTGCAAACAATTTGAGCGAACATAGCGGCGAATTTCGCGGTCTCTATCGAAGCCTGCGGTACGCAAAAAGATTTCATATTCATTATTAAAAGCATACATACTGAGGGGTCGGTTACAAGTAGCGCAACCCGATGAGCGCGAAGGATTGCGTAGGGCATTGCCACCTTGTGCAAAAACATGAATAACAAATAATGACAATACAAAGAGGGTGGCAGTCGTTTTTTTTAAGTAAACAGTATGTTTCATTTTGTTGATTTTTTAATATTGATTAAAATTATTTAAGTATATTCTGTTGTTAAACAAAGTTATCACAAAGATAAAACCTTAAAACCAAAAACTGCTTGACAGTAAGGCGGTTTAGTTTTTTTTTAACGAAGGTAGCGAGGCTTTTAAAAAAATTTTAAGAAATGAAGTCAGTTCGCCCCTATCGCAGAATCAAGTGGAATTGTAAAATCTTGCAAATCAATTTGTCATCAAACGCATATTTCACAAAATTTTTAGTGGCTGTCTGTCGTTTATAAAAAATAGGCTCACCTAAATTAAGTACTTGTTATAAAATAAACATTCAATTGAAATAGTATAATCAATTGATTTTCAACATTTTGCAAGTCCTCCCCTTTGGGGAGGATTTAGGTGGGGCTACTTAATATTTGGAAAATAGCAAAAAAATGAGTAAATTACACTTCAGTTTCTATCCTCTTTTTAAAAAGTTAAAAAAATTTTATCATTGAGAAAATCCACTAAAAAATGAAACAAATGTTATTAAAATGGGGAACAGCTCTTGTGTTTAGTGCTGTTTCGGTAACTGCCTTTGCGCAGCCTATTGAATTGCGCCCTGCTTTTAAGTTGCGCGAAGCAAAAGCAAATGCGACTTTGAAAACGGAATTGGAAGCGCAGCGCAAACTCATTATTGCGCAAAAAGCGCAATATGTAGTAGGCGTAACTTCGGTGAGTCATCGTCCGCTTTCGGAGATTATCGGCGAAAAGGGGGAAGCGACTGACGCACCTCAGATTAAAACTAAAATGTTGAAAATCAATGAAGGGTTTAAATTATTGAAGTTGCCGACAGGCGATAATTTGGAGGGGGGTAGCAATGCGCCGTCTTGTGCGAACCTGCCTAAATACGATTTGCGCACCCTCAATTTGGTGACACCTATCCGCGACCAAGGTGGCTATGGTTGTTGCTGGGGTTTTGGCGCATTGGCAGCTTATGAGTCAAACTATTTGAAGGTCAATGGCGGGTCGCCTAATGCGTTAGACCTTTCTGAACAACAAGTTTTGACTTGTTCGGGTGGTGGCAACTGTCTGCCCGGGGGCGGCGGGCTTGCCTATCGCGTATTTGATTGGTTGGTTGACCAAAATAAATGG
>JACCEC011832939.1_pt1 | contig 12645 bp, 9 predicted proteins | sample 7450121 | NCBI WGS metagenome assembly JACCEC01 (sample SAMN15323455, study PRJNA562643) | freshwater metagenome | isolation source: river surface water | place: USA:Blue River Watershed | collected 2017-08-18 | reverse complement strand
GGACAGGAAATCGAATAATGCCCCGCGGTTATGAGCCTCGCCTCAACCGTCAGGCTTCAAACTGGGCGCTGATCGGTATTCCTGTTGCCTCTGTGATGCTTGGCTCGCTTACCGTGCTCATGCCCGGCATCGTGCTCTCGCCGATATTGCCGCCTTTTGGGCTGCTTTTCTTGTTGGCATGGCGAACCCTTGTCCGCGATCTATGGCCGGCCTGGATTGGCCTGCCACTTGGCTTTTTTGACGATCTGTTCAGCGGCCAACCTATGGGTTCTGCTATGCTGCTTTGGACGCTTGTTTTTCTTATTCTCGACGTCTTTGATCGGTGGATGATGTGGCGGGATTATCGTCAGGATTGGGCTATTGCAGGAAGTCTGATTGCCGTTGTGCTCCTCGCGGGCGTTGGTATTGCCAATATGACAGGTGGTAGCACTCAACTGGTGCTGATTGCGCCCCAAATCATCGCGTCCATTCTCTGCTTTCCTGGAGCTGTGCGCATCTGCGCGAGTTTGGATCGGCTGAGGTGGTCAATATGAAACGCCTCTTCGGCAACACCCATGTCACCGAGGCGCAACAGCAATTCACCTTTGCCCGGCGGTCTTTTTTTCTCGGTGCCGCCCAGATCGGCATCGGCACGCTTCTGGCTGGCCGGATGGCTTGGATCTCCCTTGCTCAAAATGAAAAATATGCTCTTTTGGCCGAGAGTAATCGGGTCAACCTCCAGATCATTCCGCCTCGACGAGGTTGGATCCTTGACCGCAAGGGCCGGCCGATCGCGCTCAATAAAACGGCTTTTCGCGTCGATCTTATCCCTGACCGCGTACTAAATGAGGAAAAGGTCATCACCCAACTGCAGGGGTTGCTGCGCCTAACTGGCGAAGATGTGGCGCGAATCAAGGCAGATCTGAAGAAAGCCGCTGGCTTTCAGCCAGTTCCCGTCGCCGAAAATATCGATGCAGAGAGCTTCGCCGCTGTCAGCCTTCGGACACCAGACATGCCAGGCGTCGCCCCAACCGAATATTTCATCCGATATTATCCAGAAGGCGCAAGCGTTGCCCATCTCATCGGCTATGTCGGCGCTGCATCCGCAAAAGACTATGAGGAAAACAGGGATCCATTGCTGATCACGCCGGGCTTTAAGCTTGGCAAGGCTGGGCTAGAGAAAACTCAAGAGGCTGTGCTGCGCGGCATGCCTGGTGCAAAGCGCACCGAAGTTACCGCCCGGGGCAAGTTGGTCCGTGACCTTGCCACGCGACCCGACGTTCCTGGCAAAGCCATCCAGCTCACGATTGATGCTGGTTTGCAGGATTTTGCGGGCCGTCGACTTGGCCTAGAGTCAGGATCTGCTGTGGTCATCGATTGTCGAAGCGGAGGAATATTGGCCCTCGCTTCAATGCCCGCATTTGACCCAAATAGCTTTTCAGACGGCATTGGTCGCCTTGAATGGAAAGCGCTGCAGGAGGATGATCACATCCCCATGCTCAACAAAGCGATGCAGGGGCTTTATCCTCCCGGTTCAACTGTCAAACCGGCAGCGGCGCTTGCTCTATTGCATCATGGCGTCGATCCAGACGATGTTGTCGTGTGCAATGGCGGCTATCGCTTAGGGAACCGCACCTTCCGCTGTCTAGGCCGTCACGGCCCCATGACAATGCGCGAGGCGTTGATGAAGAGTTGCAACACCTATTTTTACGCAATGGGGCATCGGATCGGTTATGATCGCATTGCGCCCTTTGCTCGAGCACTGGGGCTTGGAAAAGAATTTGAGCTTCCTATGCCGTCGCAACGCTATGGCACCGTCCCCGACAGCGCATGGAAGCTTCGGAAATTCAATCAGAAATGGGCTCATTCGGATACGCTAAATGCCACGATCGGCCAAGGATATGTGCAGTCCAGTCCATTACAACTTGCGGTTCTGGCTGCCCGTATTGCGTCGGGCAAGCATATTGATCCGTATCTGATCCGTGGGCAGCAGAAGCCAATCCGTCCGCTTAATATGCCGGCGAGCCATCTGCAGGTCATCCGTGAAGGCATGGATATGGTCGTCAATGGCGCCGGCACAGCAGTGGCAAGCCGCCTTCCCTTTCCAGACATCCACATGGCAGGCAAAACTGGCACCGCTCAGGTCCGCAAGATTGCTGGCGCGCAGCGCGGTCAATCCGGTGATTGGAAATACCGCGACCATGGGCTTTTTGTCTTTTTTGCACCCGTAGAAGCACCGATTTACGCGGGGGCAGTCGTCATCGAACACGGCATGGGAGGGGCTCGTGCGGCTGCCCCGGTCGCCAAAAGCATGATGACCTACATGTTCAATCCCGCGCTAGCCATGGAAGAGCTTTTGGCCCTTGAAGCGAATTGGGGCGGCGATGTGAACAGCCGCATGGCGCGAAAAGCAGCCCAATGGAAGGCCGCCAGCCGAACGGGCTCAGCTGCCAAATTCGGGGCGCAAGGCAGCGTCGAAGACGCTGAAGTGCGTCAATCGAGCGAAAGCGCGACCATCACACCACTGCCCGTCAATCGGGACACAGCGGCGACCCCTGAGCCAGAAACAGCGAACGAGCCCAGCCCTGCCCCAGCCCCAACGTTAGGATCGGACCAGCCATGACCGACGGGTTTGTTCCTGCACCGCTCAAGCAATTACCATGGCGGCTCTTGTTTCTGCTCATCGGCCTTGCCGGCTTTGGAGCTATAATTCTCTATTCGGCAGCCGGCGGCAGTATGACACCATGGGCTGCAAGCCATTCTGTGCGCTTTTCCATCTTCCTGCTCATGGCAATTGCAATGTCGCGCGTGCCGGAACATGTTTATGCGCGCACCGCGTTGCCGGGCTATATCGTCGTGCTGATCCTTTTGATCGGTGTGGAACTCATCGGGGCAATCGGGGGAGGCAGCCAACGTTGGCTCGATCTAGGCTTTATTCGGCTTCAGCCTTCAGAATTAATGAAGCTGATGATCGTACTCGCCACCGCGCGTTTTTACGCTTTGTTGCCCGCTGGCGAAATTCGAAAATGGGCCGCGATCTGGCCTGCTGCGCTGCTTTTCGGCTTCCCGTTTCTGCTCGTTCTTGTGCAGCCTGACCTTGGCACAGCGACCATGATCGCTGTCGGCGGCATTACCGTGATGTTCCTCGCGGGCGTACCCTTGCGGCTTTTCATTGGCTGTGGCGCCGCTATCGCGGCAGCGCTACCCGTCATTTACAGCCTGTTGCACGAGTATCAGAAAAAGCGGGTCCTTATCTTTCTAGATCCGGAAGCAGATGCCTTGGGCTCTGGCTATCACATCACCCAATCAAAAATTGCGATCGGTTCTGGAGGCCTTTTCGGCAAAGGCTTCCTCAACGGGACGCAGAGCCATTTAGATTATCTCCCCGAAGGCCATACGGATTTTGTTTTTGCGACCATGGCAGAAGAATGGGGTTTTCTTGGGGGCCTCGCCATCATCATCGGCTTTGTGCTTGTTGGTCGCTGGGGACTGAAAGTGGCGACCCGCGCCAGCACGCGCTTTGGTCGACTGACCGCGGCGGGCCTTTCGATGACGATCTTCTATTATGTCACCATCAATCTCCTCATGGTTATGGGCTTGGCACCTGTGGTTGGCATCCCCCTCCCCTTGGTTTCTCATGGCGGTACGGCCATGTTGACAGTGATGCTTTGCCTTGGTGTCCTGATGTCAATTGACCGACACAGCCGCGCCCGAACCGGCCTCTAGATTTCACGGGAAGAAAGCGGCGATTTGGGCATTGCATTGCCAGAACCCCGCTGCTAATGGCCCGGCCTCGCGGTCATTCTCTCCTGATTTCGGGAGGCAATCAGCGATACGGACGCATAGCTCAGTTGGTAGAGCAGCTGACTCTTAATCAGCGGGTCCTAGGTTCGAGCCCTAGTGCGTCCACCATTTTTCGAATATCTCTCTCGAAGCTCGGCTTAGTTAATGCCTCGAGTCTTTGCCCAGCAAGCATATGCCGATCGTGGAGGTGCGCTGAGCCCTCTCCACCCAGCACCATAGTCCTCTAGCCAGCTATACGGTGGGTGGCCATTTTGACATCAGAAGTGGCCTGACGTTCTTGATCGAGCAGACGAAGGTCCGTTGGGGCCGATAATTCCTTGCGCCCTAGCATGACAGAGAGAATGTAGATGACAGATCCGCGATACAAAAAAGTTCCAACGGCAAGATTTTCGCGGATGGCATCGTTCGGACAGCTTGCTGGCGGCATTGCGAGTGGGATGCTGGCAGAGGGTGCCAGGCGTTTAGCAAGCGGCGAACGACCGAGTTTGTCCGACATGCTCCTGACGCCAGCCAATGCTCGCCGTGTGACCGACCAATTGTCTAGGTTGCGGGGAGCCGCGATGAAGCTGGGGCAAATGATTTCGCTGGATGCAGGCGACATTTTGCCTGCCGAGTTGACGGCCATTCTCGCCCGCCTTCGAGACGCTGCCCATTTCATGCCACCCGCTCAGCTGAATGGCGTTTTGACGCAGGAATGGGGGGCGAATTGGCGAACGCGGTTTGCCCGGTTTGAAGCAACGCCCATCGCGGCAGCCTCCATCGGGCAGGTCCATCGCGCTACCCTTCCCGACGGCCGCGTGCTGGCCATTAAAGTTCAATATCCAGGCATTGCCGCCAGCATCAATGCGGATGTTGACAACGTTGCGAGCCTTTTGCGGATGTCCGGTCTTTTGCCCGATGGATTGGATATCAACCCATTATTGGAAGAGGCGAAACGGCAGCTCCATGAAGAGGCGGACTATGTTCGCGAGGCTGGCCAAATGCGTCATTATCACAGCCTGATCGGAGACGACCCAGCATTCATCATTCCAAAACCCTTAGAGAGCTTGTCCAGCGAACGGGTTTTGGCGATGGATTTCATCTCGGCCCGCCCGATCGAAACGTTGCAAGAGGCGCCCCAAGAGACGCGAGATGCGGCAATGAAAGCCTTGCTCGACCTTGTTCTTCGGGAGTTGTTCGAATTCGGCCATATGCAAACTGACCCCAATTTCGCGAATTTCAGATGGCAGCCGGAAGCGGGGCGCATTGCCCTTCTCGATTTCGGGGCGGCGCGGCCAATTCCGCAGGATACGATAACGGCCTACCGGGCGATGATGGAAGCAGGTCTGGCGGAAGATAGGCCCGCTCTCACCAAGGCCCTGCTATCGATTGGGTTCATCACACCCCGCTTATTGGAACGGCACAGCGCGTCCATGGAGGCTATCATGGAGGCGCTGCTCGCTCATCTTGGCAAGCCCGGCCTTTTCGACTTTGCGGATCGCAGCTTTGTTGAGCCACTGCGCCATCATGGGGAACGTATCGCAGCGGACCGCGCCACCTGGCATATTCCGCCCACAGATACGCTCTTTGTCCAAAGGAAAGTCAGCGGAACAGCCATGCTGGCGGTAAGGATGGGAGCCCGCCTGCCTTTGCGCGATATGGTATGCGAAGCGATTGCGCCCACAACGGCTTAGCCCAAGGCGATAGCCTGCTGCGCGAGCAACAGCGCGCCTGATATGCCGGCATCGTCCCCCAAATGTGGTGTGCGGATGACGTGATGCATGTGGCCGGGCAAATAGCCTCTATCCAGCGCGGCAGCTTGGGCCTTTACGCGGGCCAACAACTGGGGCGTTTTCATAACGCCGCCGCCAAGAACAATGGTCTGGGCGGCGCTCATGGCAAAGAGGCTGTGGCAAAGCTGGGCGAGATAGCCGGCAACAATTTCATGTGCCTCATGATCGGGGGGAAGGTCAGACAAGGGAGCGCCCCAGCGCGCGAAGATGGCCGGACCAGAAGCCAATCCTTCCAGACAATCGCCATGATAAGGGCATATCCCCTCAAAATCCTGGTCGCGTGGTGATCGGCGCGGGAAAATATGCCCTAGTTCCGGATGCGCCGCGCCGTGGATTGGCGATCCCTGCACAACAAGCCCACCGCCGATGCCCGTACCCACTGTCACATAAGCAAGGACACCGGATTTCGAAAGTTCAACCGCCGTCGCCTCCGCCAGCGCTGCTGCGTTAACATCTGTGTCAAATCCGATTGGGACGTTCATATTGGCAGCGAAAAAGCCTGCTAAATCGCATTGCGACCATTCTGGCTTGGGGGTGTCAAGAATATGACCCCAATTTGCCGCATCAGGATCAAGGCCCACAGGGCCGAAACTTGCAATGCCAAGCGCGGCCAGCTTTCCCTGATCCGCGAACCAGCTGGCAATTTCTGTCAGCGTCTCGGCAGGCGATCGGGTGGGCAAACTATGCCGCGCATGAATGGCATTGGGGCCCGTGCCGACCGCGAGAACACATTTTGTGCCGCCCGCCTCAATCCCTCCAAGCAATGGCAGATCGTCGCCCATCAAGCTGGTAACAATTCGACAAGGCGACACCGTTCGCCATCCAGCGCAAGGCGCAGCAACGGCGCTGGAACACCCCCAAATTGCGAACCATCTGCCCCCCATTGGTCAACAAAGCTGGCAACGACAAGATCGGCAGAGACAAACCAGCTATAGGCTTGGGTTGGCGCCAATTCTGGGTTGGCAAGCACGAGGCCCGTTCCGTTGAGAGGGCGATACTCGCCAAATAAATGGTCTGAGACCATTCCGTATAGGCCGTTGGGGGCGTGCCTTAATTGAGGATCAAAAGTCCCGCGTTGGGTGACCCAGAAAACATAATAAAGGCCATTGGCTGCAACGATATGAGCACGCTCTAGCTCATTATTGACGCCATCGGCGTGGACCAATGGTGGCAATAATTCCCAGCCATTTGCGCCCTTACGGGCGATACCTACTGCCCCGTTATAGTCACTTACACTGCCGGCAAGCGACGCCGTAAACACAAGATACTCAGCCTCGTCTGCTGGGTCTCGAAAATAAGCGGGATCGCGGAACGCCTTAATCTTACCCGCTTCGCCTTCATGCGTATCAGCCGCCATATAAAATGCTGTTGGCGCATTTATCGACTTTTCAGGAAGCGACCAGTTCGCAGGTTGGCCATCTGCCCCAAGCCACGCATGCGCCTCATACAAAGCCTGCTGATAGCCATGGGGACGATCTGCAACGCCTGCCCCAGTGAAGTAAAGCGACACGCGATCGCCCTCCAGATACGCGCTGCCCGCCCATTCGCGTTCATAGGGCACGGGAGCGTTGGGAAGAACAGGACCGAGATCAACCCAAGACCCATTGCACCGTTCGAGCAAATGTATCTTGGCCTCAAAGTGCCGTAGCCCGGGATCGCCCCTGTCCGGCGCGGCAAGGACCATCCAAAATTCCCGCCCATTCACCCGTGCAATACGCCCATCGGGTCGCTGCAATGGCCACATATCCCAATAGAGAATATCTGGAGACAGATCCGACCGATCTATTTCAGTAATGATCGGGACGACCGATATCTCGCCAAGATCAATTCGGCGCACATCTTCTGCAGTCCAGGGCGTGGTCATGAAACTTCCATAAATAGCGCAGGTTAAAAAGGAAGGGGCCAGCCGCGATTGGCGACCAGCCCCTTGCCAAAGACTTTAAAAGTCGAAGCGGATCGAGGCCGAAATCGTGCGGCCATTAATAGAGCGGGCACGGATATAGTTATTGGTGTTATCCGTGATGGACCCCTCCTCGGCCTCGGTTATGCCTGTCGCGTTGAACAGGTTGTTCGCGTTCAGCGACACTTCAATCCGGTCGACAGGATTGAAGCTTACAAAGGCGTTGACCTGCGTATAGGCGGGGAAGACCAGCTGGTTATTGTCCTGCGCATAGGCCTTGGTGGTGCCTACAAGGTTAAGGCCGAAACGTGCCTTTTCCACCTCGATCGCGGGTGTCAGCTGGTAGATCAGCTTGGCCTGACGACGCGGCGTATTGCCTTCATTTGCCGGCGTGATGGCATCTTTGGCGATTTCCGCATCCGTCCAAGTTGCCCCTGCACGAAGATCAAAAATGCCTGAGCGATAAGCAGCCTCTAGCTCAAGACCCTTGGCCTCATAGGTGCGGTCAAGGAAACGCTGAGACGTCGCTTCATAGTTCTGCTCTTGCGTCTTGGCGAAGAAGGCCGTCGCAAAGAGGCCAAGGCCTCCGCTACGATATTTGACGCCCAGCTCATACTGGTTGACGAAATCAACGGCGTCTTCCTTGCGAACCGACCCATCGGGCTTCACGACGCCATAGAGCAAACGATCAGCATTGGCCCGGGCACCGCGGCTCGCGCGAGCGAAGATCGCCGCGTCGGGCGACAACCGATAATTCGCCCCAACTGACCAAGACAGATAGTTCACGTCATAATTGACGGGGCTCGCAGCTGCACGGTTGATGAGGGAAACGCTCTTCTCGGTGGGCGAAATCCGTCCATCGCTATTTACGTCCACATTGGTCGCCTGAAGGGTCGCTGCATAGCTGCCTCTTGCTGAGACATTGTCCCAGCGGGCGCTAGCGTCGACCGACAGATCACCAGCTTCGTAGCCCGCAGCCAAATAAGGTGCATTGATGTCATAGCTGACATCGTAGCTCCGCTGACAGCAATTGCCCCAGACCGGCACACCATAGGCATAAAGGCCATTGCGGGTAAGCACTTCGCCACCTTGGGTTGCCACATTGACCAGCGCGGCATTTTTGCCCTGAACTTCCATCAGGAAGCTGTCCCAGACCCAATCCATGCTAATCGTCTGGCGTGCCTTGTAGAAACCTGCGGTAAGAGAAGCATCACCCACCGTCTTCAGGATCTTGAGATCATTGGCGAACCCGCCAAGATCGTTGATCTCCGTATTGAACAGGTGGACCTGCATCAGCAATCCATTGGCATTGTTGAAGGCACTGCCCGCCTTCGGACCATTGGCATAAACAAGCTTGTAGCTGCCCGCTGTACCAGTCAGCAATTCCCCAACGCTGTTGCCAATGCCAGCGGCAGTGCCGACATTCGCCGGGAAAGGCGAAACAAAGCGGCCCGAGATGTCCGACCAGCGGAAGCGTTCCTCGACCGTAAGGCCGTCGGCGATCTCGAACACCGCCTCTAGGCCCAGTGTCGTAACAACTGGGTGCATCCCGTCTGTGATGTCTGTGGTGCGGCCATTATTATTGCCATCCAAGCCAAACGCACTGGTGAAATAGGCGCTATGCGGCGTGTCCTTCTTGATGTCGAAATTGCTGAAGGACTGGAATTTCGGGTTGGCATTTGTGCCCGTGACCAGCGTCGGCATCGGGAGATAGCCGATCGCGCGGTCATTCAGGTGCTTCGCGTATAGGCGGACATAACCTGAATCAAATTCCTGGGTGATGTTCGCCTTGACTTGATAACCACTAGTGCCGTTATAGCCGGCACTCCGGGGACCTTCACCATCACGCCAGAAGCCACCGATATTGAAGCGCGTCCGCTCCCCGATTTTAGCACCATAGTTGAAGTCTAGACGATATTCTTCGTAATCGAGGCCGACCGTAGCCGCCACGGATCCGCCCTCCTGACTGCCATCCTTTGATATGAAGTTGATCACCCCGCCCGGTGCGTTGGATGCAAGAGTAGAGGCAGAACCTCCGCGGACCGCTTGGATTGAGCGGACCGTCTGATCGGCACGAAGAAAGATATCGGCATTCCCGAAAGCGATGTCACCAAATTGCAAAACAGGCAGACCATCTTCCTGAAGCTGGAGGAATTTGGCGCCGCCCGAGGCGACAGGCAGACCGCGCACGGCGATGTTGGCATTGCCGTCGCCGCCTGTGGATTCAGAACGGATGCCAGGGATTTGGCGGAAGATCTCAGCTGTGGTGCGCGGTGCGGCCTCGGCGATGGCCGCGCTATCGAGCGAGCTGACCGAGACTGATGTCTGAAGCCGGTTGGCTGATTTCGCGACCGCAGTCACGACGATTTCGTCCAGGCCCAATGCGTCCTGCGAGGCATCATCGGCTGCCTGCTGCGCAAAGGCCGGAACGGCGAGGGTCGATAAGGCAACCCCAAGGATAAGTTTGTGACGGACTTTCATTTTGGCTGAACTCCTCTCCTGAAACGAGTGGCACGAGGTCTATTCAAATTGCAAAGGATTGCAATAAAAATTTGCAATCGTTTGCAAACGTGCTGTTTTTGTGACAAATTGGGCATAAAGGCGCTGAAATGACGCTGTGGGAGAGAGGCAAGGATCATGACAGAAACCGCAAAGCCAAGATTGTCGCTGCTGCGAATCGCGGAAATGAACATCGGCTTTTTCGGCCTTCAGTTCAGCTTCGGTCTTCAACAAGCCAATATGGGCCCTATCTACGGCATATTGGGCGCTGATGAAGCGACCATGCCGCTCCTCTGGCTTGCTGGCCCCGTCACCGGCCTTATTGTGCAGCCGCTGGTTGGTGCGCTGAGCGATCGCACCAATAGTCGGCTGGGGCGTCGCACTCCGTATTTCCTGATCGGCGCGATATTATGTTCGCTCAGTCTTTTCGCCATGCCCTATTCGAGCGCCTTGTGGATGGCCGCCTCGCTGCTTTGGATTTTGGACGCAGGCAACAACATCACCATGGAGCCTTATCGGGCTTATGTTGCAGATCGTTTGCAGCCAGACCAGCGGGCAACCGGCTTCATGACCCAAAGCGCCTTTACGGGCCTGGCGCAGACATTGTCCTATCTGGCCCCTACCCTCCTAACCAGCATCATTTCTAAGGATGTGCTCGATGCGCAGGGCATTCCTCTCATCGTCAAAATTGCGTTCATCATCGGTTCTATACTGTCGCTATCGTCAATCCTCTGGTCCGTGCTCCGCGTGCCTGAATTGCCTTTGGCACCGGCTGAAAAAGCAGCATTGGCAGAAAAACCAATGACCATATCTGCCACGTTAAGCGAAGTAGGCGCTGCCATCCGGGATATGCCGAGGCCTATGCGCCAACTGGCCGTTGCGATGCTGTGCCAATGGTATGCGATGTTTGCCTATTGGCAGTTTATCAGCTTTGCGGTCGCCCGCAGCCTCTTCAATACTGCAGATCCAACCAGCGCCGCGTTTCGCGAGGCAACGCTAACGACCCAGCAGGCAGGCGCGCTATATAACGCCATCGCCTTTGTAGGGGCTTTGGGCCTTATTCCTGTCGTACGGCGCTTTGGCGCGCGAAATGTCCACGCGGTTTGTTTGGTTCTTTCGGGTACCGCAATGCTGATGATCCCCCAGATAAGTTCTGCTGCCGGGCTATTTACGCTGATGCTTGGTATAGGGCTTGGCTGGGCTGGGATGATGGGTAATACCTATGTTATGCTCGCAGGTTCTATCCCTCCTGAGCGGAACGGCATTTACATGGGAATTTTCAATATGTTCATTGTTGTACCCATGCTGATCCAATCATTGACCATGCCTTTGATGTACGACCGGCTATTGGCGGGTGATCCCCGCAACGTGCTTGTGCTTGCCGGGTGCCTGATGATCTTGGGGGCCGTCGCAACATTATGGGTCGATGCCGGACGCCCGCATCGAAAAGGAAAGACCGTCTAATGGCAGACGGAACCCTTACGCCATCGAACGAGGCGCAAGATGCCGAGACCGGGCATCGACCGATCCGGACGATCACTGACCTTGCTCAAATGGCCGGGGTGTCAGCGGGCACCGTGTCACGGGCGCTGGCCAATAACAGCCTTGTCAACGAACGGACGCGCGAACGCATCCAAGCGCTTGCCCGTGAACATGGCTTTCGGCCAAACCAAATGGCAAGCAATTTGCGACGCCAGAAAACGGGGGTCATCGGCGTTGCCATTCCGCTGGGGCACGACCAGCAGCAACCTATTTCAGATACCTTTTTCATGACTTTATTGGGGCAGCTTGCCGACGAACTGACAGACCGAGGTTATGACCTCATGCTGCGCCGGGTGATCCCAGGCCGGGACGAAGATTGGCTGGACCGCTTCATTGGCCCCGGCATGATTGATGGCGTGATTGTGATCGGCCAGTCAGATCAATTCGCACGGATCGAAGACGTCGCCGAAGGCTATCGCCCCATGGTCGTGTGGGGCAATCATCAACAGGGCCAGCGGCATTGTGTTGTTGGTACAGATAACCATTTAGGCGGGCAGCTGGCGGCCGAACGCCTTATCGCGTCGGGTGCAACCCGAATTGTCTTCTTGGGCGATACAGACCCCATTGAATTTGCCGCGCGATACGCCGGTGCACGGGAGGTTGCGGAGAAGAGGGGCATCGAGATCCACAATCTGCCGACCCATTTGTCGCAAGAAACCATGGCTCGCGATTTGTCGCAGCACCTGCCCGATCTTGTCGCCTCCTATGATGGTATTTTTGCAGCAACCGATGCAATCGGTGTTGCTTGCCTGCACGCCCTTGGCCATCTTGGGATCGCCGTGCCCGACAAGGTTCGCCTGATCGGCTTTGACGATCTGCCCATCGCCGCGCAAACCAATCCGCCGCTAACAACCATCCGCCAGGATATTGGCGCCGGTGCGCGGGCTCTTGTCGACCTCCTGATGCGCCGCTTGGCAGGCGAAGACACTGAAAGTTTGGTCATGCCTCCCAAGCTTGTTGCGCGCGGCACCGCCTGATCTTCAACGGTCACCGAGGTACCCATCAAACCGAGCAAGTGCCTCAGAGTTTAAGCGCGTTCAATCTTGCGTTAAGATTGGCAAAACAAAGAGCGCCAAGAATCTGTCGCGGCATTGTTAGGGGGGGGTGATGAAAAACCAGCGTGAAGATGATTGGCACTCATTGCCGCAG
>JACCEC011442839.1_pt1 | contig 12645 bp, 2 predicted proteins | sample 7450121 | NCBI WGS metagenome assembly JACCEC01 (sample SAMN15323455, study PRJNA562643) | freshwater metagenome | isolation source: river surface water | place: USA:Blue River Watershed | collected 2017-08-18 | reverse complement strand
TGGGTGCCGTCAGAACGGTGTTTGAAGATTTTCTTCAACTTGCCTTCAGCTATGAGGCGGACATCATTGGCGGCGATGCCAACAAAGCAGGCCTGAGATACTACAACCGCCAGATCATTCAAGACCCCTGGAATAGCACTGTCTGTGTTATGATCCGTCGCTATGTGACAGAGTTCAACAAAGACAAGCCTATTCACCGACAGATTGGTGTTCAAGAGTACAACAACACCAAACCTGATGACTTGGTTGCTCTTGAAAATCTCGACTGCATGTGGGTACACCTCCTGTCATGGGGTAAGACGGTTACTCAACAAGCCGTCAGAACGGTGATTGAGAATGAAGGAATTGAAGCTGCCAGAAATCATCGCAACTCTGAGATCAGGAAAGGGGCAGCAACATTTCCGCTTGAGTGGAAGGTCAGCATTAACGAAAAAGCTATAGCTCTAGACAGATACGAGCTAGGTATCGGCCCTCGTGATAATGACAGCCACCGACCACTCCTCCTGTTTGTTCAAGAACAGGCCTTGTCAAACAAGCGTGATCGCACAGCATTCTCTCAATACTACCGAAATCTGGCTTATCAGACAAAAACAGCTGCAGAGAACATCGATCTGAACTGGCAACAAACACGTAAAGCTATTTCCACACAACGCCAGCTTGATGAAGAAAGTGGTTGGCAACATCCTCATACAAAAATCCAGTACAAGAAGGAAGTATCAAGGCCACCACCACCGTCAGAGCGGTCAGCCAGACAACCAGAATGGCAGCAGTACGACAGCGGTGCTCGTGCATCCACTGATCGAGCTCCCGCTGGTGAGACTGGAGGCACTGGTTATTCCTCTCGTCCACGTCCCCGCTCACGGTCTCGTCCACGTTCACCAGACGGACGATGGGAGTGGAAATGGAACTGGAACACTTCCTCCTGGACTTGGACCTGGACCGCAGCCACAGCTTCTGGTTGGTCAGGATGGCAAACTCGAGGTCAGGACCCTGAATCAGAATTTCCTGATGATCATTTATCATGGTTCACCATTCTGTTGATCATCGTTGGAACGATGTGTGTTTTGAGCATTGCACACAACTTGATCAAGGGAGCAACATCCAGATTGTTGAGTATTTTCACTTCTCAAGGAAAAAGATCAGTATGTGTTGATAAAGCAATCCAAGTAGGAGATTGTTCACATGCTCAAGCACATGTTTTTACCACTGCTCAGGGTGAATGCATTCATCTCTTTCCTTCATGCTCCTCATTGACCGCCAACAGGACCACTATCATTCAAGATCGTACTCTATGTTCAATCTGTAGTTCTCAGTTTGATCAACATTTTGCTTCTCGTAATCCTGAAGCGACATTCTGTCGTTTGTGCAAGATATGGCTAGAAGATGATCAAGCCTATCTCAACCATCTTAGTTCAACTGTCCACAGGAACAACAGCTCAGCTCGACAGCGCAGACGTTAGAACGTCTTGTGAACTTCTCACTGCTTTTGATTGTCACAGTTCCTTTAGTCAGTTATTGCTCATTGATCTTTGGTCCTGGTGTTTCTAGTGATTTTTCTTTTGTCAGCGTTTGCACTTTCCAGTATATGGAATGGAAGCCTGTACCTCCGTAGGCACATATACTGACCACAATTCATTCCTTGCTTACTTGCTTCTTTTATTCGGCAGTTTTCGTCTGAACGATGTTTCTCTGCACACAGCCAATTTCTGAAGTGATCGCTGTACAGATCTTTGAAGCTAAAAGGCCAAAGAAAATAGCGGCTGATTGTTTTTAGTTTTACTGATGTACTGCACATTTCATGTACATTATGACCTTTATGCTATCTACTCCTGTCCAGCGGTTCTGGGTAGTATAGTTTCCCTGTATACTTACAGTGTGACTGAGCCATAGTCCTGAGAAAGGAAAACACTAGCTTTGCCAGTGCTGTGTCAGTTACTGATAACCGTGATACACTTCGTGTAAGCACAGATCCATAAACCTTTGTGGTCTAACATAAGTTTGTTAAGAGCCCTGTTGAGAGCGATACTCTGTCTTTACTGTAACTACAGTCATTCGCCACTCTCAAGTGGTAGCGGAGCATCTTTCGAGCGTGGTTTTCATCAGTACTGCATAGCATTCCGTAAGAATGGAACTTACTGGTGAAGGATATTTGGAAGACTCTTTTAAAACAGAGGAACTTCCAGCTGGTGCATTGTTCACTTCAAAAATAGCCCCAGCTTTCAACGGTCGAACAAGTTGGTTTGCTTATGAAGAACTCATTGAAGAATTTCTTGACATCACAGTTCTTGATGATGAGAAAATAGGGCCCGCACTTCGCAGCCGCTTGATCGGCGATGCTGCAGTCTATAAGCCACTTTTCGACCGAGAACAACTAAAAACAGGTGACAAGGAAAGAGTAGTAGAGTACTTTAAATCAGTACTCCGTCCCAATTTTGTCAAGGGGTCTCAACATGTTTTTCTATGGCGATTCTTGTCTTTGTTCAAGTTAGCACGTGCACACCAAGAAATGATCAAGTGGATAGGTCGCTGGACAGTAGCAGTCAAACGATTAAAGGATGCATGGATGGATCTTTGTAACGAACCATCAGACATGAATGATCCAACGTACTTAACAATAGTTCAACGAGAAAACACCAATAGACAAGCAACAAACCGACCTCTGATAGATCCAACAAGCCTAGCAACATTTCGAGGATATGTACAAAGACTCAAGGAGAATCATTCAACCAATTTTCCACTGAATGACAATCTCATGACTTTAGTCTTCATTGTTTTGTCAGACCTTAGTGAAGATCAAAGAGAGCGCTTAGTGACAGCCATGGAAGTCCGACAAATCTCATTGCAAGATTACACTTTTGAAGTCATTCGTGCAAAATATATCGAACTGTTTTGTGCCCCGAAAAACTCATTAGAGAATCCCAACATCCGGATGACCGGAGGCATGCAGACCTCAGGAAAAACAGCAAGGTCATTTTTGATCATTGAAACAGGCATCCTGGATGATGAACATCATGGTTTTTGGGTTCAAGATGAAGAAACAGGTGAAGAAGGTTTTATCCAAGACACCGAAGATTCTTTTTGGACACTAGATGAAAATGAAGCATGGATTAGCCGGGGAGTCCCAGGTAGGCAACTGCGACGTGGCCCCAAAGGTAAAGGCAAAGGAAAGAAAGGCAAAGGCCGCGGGTTCAAAGGTAGACGTTACTTCCGTCCATACTCCCGTAGGTCACTCGGACATGGCAAAGGTTATCTTATAGAAGAACAAGATGATGGTTTTGACCGCGAAGAGAACGGAACCACCCAGCAAGGTTTTTACGGCAAAGGCAAAAAGGGCAGAAAAGGAAAAGGAAAAGGAGGAAAATGGCAGCAAGCTGATGCATTCAAAGGGGGAAAAGGAAAGAAAGGCAAGAAAGGTCAAACAATCCCTCAATCAGAAGGTGCTAATGTCGCCTCTGAAGGATCGGAGCATCAAGATTCCTCAACCGGTTGGTATTCAAACGACTGGTATGCCGACAGCTGGTGGTTAGAAGATTATGGTGAAACATGGAGCGGATTCATTGTACATCATATATCCACAACCATGGAAGAACATAGCGCTTTGATCATGAAAAGCATGCAACATGTTATTGATGTACGAAAGAATCCAACATATGTTGTCATGGATCTAGGTTGCACTAAATCCATGGGCAGTCGTCCAGCCATTATGGAATTTGTAAGAGCTGGCCGACAGAACGGTCTCACCTTTGAGTTCAAACCATGCCGTACATTGTATGCATTTGCCAACAGTCACCAATCATATTGCCATGAGTGTCTCGTCGTTTGGTTTCCAACCAATCCACCTTGTCATACAGAAATTGATATTCTAGAGGAAGGAACTGTTCCAATTTTGTTGTCACTTCCTCAGATGAAGAATCTGTATATGACAATTCATTTGACACCTCATTGTGAATATCTTACGTGTGCTGCATTTGGTTTGGATTACACTCCTTGTGATCGTTCAACATCAAATCATATGATTCTTGACCTGACTGAACTAAAGTTGAATCCTGTTAACACCGCACGAACGGTCGGTTCTCCGTTCAAGCACCATGTTCAACAATCATGGGTAGCAGGAGTATCAAAATCCTCAGGTTCAAGGTCATGTCCAAAATGCGGTGCTATTGGCAAACATGAATGTCCATCATATCGCAAGGATGAACAACAAGTATCTCCATCAGAGGATGTTGATACTGCTGATCCTGATTCTGATTTGTTTGAGGATCATCCATATGATAAGCCTTTAGCACCTGTTCCTACTAAAAAGGTCAGTTTCAAAGAACCTTCAACCGATGGAACGGTGACTGCTGACCCAGAACCGCTTCGCAGTCAGCCTGTTCCTCCAGAGGGTCATGAACCTAGACCTCTTCCACGTAGACTAAGACGTTATGATCCAACAAAACAACAACATCAACAACAACAACCTTCAACATCATCTTCATCTAGTTCATCATCATCTAAACCAACCACAACAACTACAGAACTAGAAGAACCTCAACCAAAACAAACAGAACAGGAAATCCAAGAAGAAAAAGAACTCACTGAAGCAGAAGCCAAGTTATCACTTCAGCGTTTACATGCTCGTTTGAACAACAAGGAAGAGCTTCTCAAGTTGCATCTTAAACATTATCACATGAGTGCTCGTCAGTTTCAGTTACGAACAAGTGAACTCAAACTTCCCAAAAACATCTATACCATGTTTAAGGAAATATGTGATAAGTGTGAAACATGCCAAAAACACAAACCTCCACCAACTCGTAGCCGTATTTCAGGTCTACGAGCCACTGAGTTTGGTGACCTTGTGTTCATCGATCATGGCTCTGTTAGAGTGGAGAACCTTCTTTTTCAGTTCATGATTGTGTTAGATGCTGCCACTATGTTTATTCAAGCATATGCTGTTAAGGGTTTAGGAGCAGAAGAATCCATATCATACTTGCGTGAGTATATGGACACCTACCATTGTACACCAAGAACAATAGTAAGTGATGCTGGTTTTCAAACAGATGAATGGCAAAATTTCTACCGAAAGACCGGTATCAAACCACTTGCTGTTGGAAGGTACACTCCTTGGCCAAACAGAGCAGAGGCAGCAGTTAGGTCTTTCAAAAAGCAATTTGGCATTCTGTTGACATCTATTCAACATGATCCTGATTTAGGTAACTCAACACCCAGAGAACTTATGCGTATGTCTTGTTATGCACGAAACACTTCCATAACCTATGGAGGCAAGACACCGGTAGAATTGGTGTATGGTAGAAGGCCTAGAGACATCATAGATGTAGAAAATGCTACCATAGAACAACTAACTACTGATAGTTCTCACACCGAACACCGTGTAACCCGGTTACGCAACCTGGCAATGAAGGCTCATCTTGAGGCAAGACAAAGTGAAGACCTCAGACGGGACCTTGCATCCAACCTCCGTTTTGTGACCGGAGAATACAACATAGGTGATAAATGTTGGTTTTGGTATGAAGACAAGGCAAAAATAAAACTGGGTAAAAAGGCAGGAACATGGGAAAGAGTAACAGTAATTGCCGTCGAAGGATCGATGATCACCGTAAATTCCCAAACAAAAGGGGTGATGAGAATCAACCAATCAAAACTGAGAAAGGACGCTGATGAGTGGTATGATGTTGATTTACCTGTGCTTGATGATAGTGATCCAAATGTCCTACCATCCGACAGACCGGAGAGTGAAGAACAAGTTAGCGGTTATCTTGAATACGCCAACATTATGTGGGAGGTAACCTGTGTAGGAAAGATTGATTTCCTTGAACTCTTCTCTGGTTCTGCTCGTCTCAGTGCAGCATGTGCCTCTACGGGACTTAAGGTAGGACCTCCAATTGATCTGAAAACAGGCTTTAACCTTAACTCCAGAAAAGGTCAAGCGCTAGCTATGCAATTAATCCTTGAACTAGAACCAGAAACTGTTTTTATGGCACCAGTTTGTAGTCCTTGGTGCAGCTGGTCAAACATGAAAACACCAGAGGCTAGAGAACACGACAGAAAACAAGTTTTACCGATGGTTGAGTTCTGTGTTCAAGTAGCATGGCATCAAATAAAGAACGGTAGAAAGTTCATTATTGAAAATCCTGAAAAATCACAGCTGTTTTACCAGCAAGCAGTTCTACGTTTGTCAAAACATCAGGATGTTAGTTTTCTTCTGTTTGATCACTGTCAATTTGGAATGAAGGATCCCATCACCAACAATTACTACAAGAAAGGAACCTATCTCATGCACAATTTCCATTTCTCTGATTTATCTCCTATCGCCAGAAAATGCACTGGAAATCACAAACATCAATCTGTCGAAGGAACGATACCAGGATTTGGAAACAGATCAAAACTCACTCAAGTTTACACATTCAACTTTTGCAAACGTCTTGCATCATGTTTGCGTCAACTTCAACCAATCAAACCAAGAAACCGTCAGTCTTTTCTCTTAGAAGATCTTCTTGATCTAGGGCAGTTCACTGAAAGATCGGTGTGTCATCTCTGTTCTCTTTCAGAGCAACCAGATGTTCTGACTGGTACAGGTTTCTCAGCCACTGCTTCTGACAGTATTGTTTTGAACCTACCTTCGGTTGATACCACACCTGATGTGAGACAACGTTTGAATGTTGTCAATGCTCTGTCCTTAGGCACTGATGTTTATTTGCATTATGATTGGTCATCGCTGCATGATACTCTGGTTCCAATCACTCGTTCACTCAGAAAACAATTTTTCCCAAATCAACAATTTGACTGTTGTAGGGTACTAAGAGGTAATGTTGGAGAATATCAGGTACCGCTAGTATCACTTAGTGCAACATCATATGTTTTGGCCTGGAGGAAAAGAGATGTTTCAAGGTTGTTTCTTGGTTTGGTAACCTCTTTTCAATGGCAGGAAGATTTTGATCCGAAAGAATGGAGTTTCATTGTGTATTACAATGAAGGAGCAAACAGCAAGCTAGATGATCCATCTGACAAACTGAGTACAATTTCAAGTTTGCTCCATCCTCCTGGTGAAAATAATCCACCATCCTCCATCAGCAGCATGTCTGGTCTAGATGTTTCTTTTCCTACAACGCCATCCTCGTCTTCTCTCCCAGAAATGGATGTGACACATCCAGATCCTCCACAACCTCCTGCTGATGTGCCGATCATAGCTCTTCCTGACATGCCTGTATTTAGGCAACCTTTTTCTAGGTCTAGATCAAGATCAAAAGCTTCTGAATCATCTGTTTCAAAAGCAACAACTGAAAAATCCATGAGTGAAACTGATTTTGATTTTGAGCAAGACAATGATCCAGAAAAATCTATTTCACGCCCTGCTGTTTCCACTTCTGCGCAATCTGAGGATGCTACAAAGTTGGAGAAAATGGATGCTGATGCTTCTCTTCGTCCCCAAATTTCGACTTCATTTTCAACTCCTCCCAGCTCTTCATCACAGCAAACTACGCCACAATCTCAACAACCACAATCTCAACCTACACCTCAACCTCAACAGTTACCCTCAATACCTGATGATGATGAAAGCGAAGAAGAACTTGTTCCTCACTCAGGCCTACTTGAACTTCGAAGAACTACATCAACCAACTCTTCCAATACACTGACTATGGAATCCGACAGAACGGAAGTTCAAGAAGCAGACCTGATCATTTTTGAAGATGAATGGAATTACATGACAGAGGAGCAAAAACTTGTATCTTCTACTGGTTCTTTTTCAATACCAACTTATCTAGACAGTGGCAACTCAATTGATGTAAAAGGTATCAGTGTCACACCAAAGGTTTTTGATTCATTCTATGCTAGCTCTTGGAGCACAACAAATCTCCTAGGTCGTTCAACAAAAAGTGATATCATTGAAGATTTTAGTGGTCTGTGTGAATCAGATAGATCTTTACTTGCAGAGTCACTAAAACAAGCCCATAGTTTTGTAGCAGCAAACAACCGGTCAAGAAAAGAAGCTTCGTCGATAGAACGACGACAGTACGCTAAACAATTTCTTGAAGCAAAAACTACAGAATACAAATCATGGGTGGACAATGATGTTTTTGAACTGATCAAGGTTAAGGATATCAAAAACCTTAAAAACTATGTGACCGGTCGGTGGGTGTTAACTGTCAAACGTGATAAAGATGGTAACTTTGTCAAATGTAAGGCAAGATGGGTTTTACGAGGTTTCCAAGATTCACAAAAGGATCAACAACAAACTGACAGTCCTGCAGCAACAAGACCTGGTTTTCGTCTTATGACTTCTGTTGCTGCGACCAATTTTTGGGATCTAAAACATCTTGATCTAAAAACAGCATTCTTGCAAGGAGAAACGTTTGACGATAACAGGAACGTCATGTGTCAACTTCCTCCAGAAGCTGGTCACCCATCCAACGTAGTTGCACGCATGAAACGTCCCGCATATGGTCTAAATGATGCACCTAGGAGATGGTTCAATGTAGTAGACAAACATCTAGTTTCTTATGGTTTAACTCCGACTAGAGCGGATCGTTGCTGTTATGTGCTTTACAAAAAGAAACAACAATCTTTCCCGTCACAAAACCATAAAACTGAAACTACAAACATTTTTCCTCTTGAACAAGCTCTTGAATATTTACAGGATCCTATTCAAGGTTCACCTGCAAAAGGAAAAACAGTTTCAGGTATTATCTGTCTACATGTTGATGATCTTTACATGACAGGTGATGCTGCATTTCTTAAAACCGTCATTTCACGTCTTCGTAAGGATTTTCAGGTAGGATCAGAAGACACAAATGACATTGAATTTTGTGGTCAACGAATAAAATGGAAACTTGACAAACAAGGAAACAAGTCTCACATAACTGTTGATCAGAAGAAATGCATTGATGAACTGCATGAACTGTCATTTGATAAAAGTCTTGCTGACGGAACGGCGTGCACACCGCAGTTACACACCGGTTATCGTTCTGTCTTAGGTATGCTCAATTGGTTACAGTCAAGGACCCAGTTTCAGATTGCATACTCCTTTAGTAGATGTGCCTCAGCAGCAGCTTCACCCACAATAGGACATTGTCGTGCGCTAAATAAGGTGGTCAGACAAATCAAGGCCTCTCCCGTCATGCTTCACTTTTGGCCACTAAGTATCAAGAATGGACCTTTGCGTATTGTTGCCTTTCCTGATGCAAGTTATCGCAATAATGAAGACAAGTCATCACAAATGGCCCAAGTTGTTTTCATTTGTGAGGCCAGAGTATCCGGTAGACCGGACGTGAGAGGGACTTTGATTGACTATGAAAGCCATAAAATCAAAAGAAGCACGCAATCCACCACTGTTGCTGAACTTACTGCTTGCATGCGTTCACATGGTCACTCTCAATTTATACGTGGTTTATATATGGATCTAACCGGAGATGATCTAGAAATCCATGTTAGAACGGATGCCAATAACCTAGTCACTACAGCTAAGACCACACACTTACCAGAGCAAAAAGATACCATACACATGATCACAATGCTCAGAAAAGAATGTAATAGTGGTTCCATACATGACATGTCTCACATCAAGACAGAATTCATGTTAGCTGATTCATTGACTAAAGCATCCGCAAAACCGGAACAACTTGTTAGAGCAGTAGAGTCTGGCACACTCCTTAGCATAGATGTGCATCCACCATTCAGGTCCTTGATACAACATAAGGCATATCTCATTGACTGGGTAATAAACAACATTAAGAACCCATTGCATATCGTTTCCTTCTTTACTGAGGACATAAGAGAGGATATTTTACAATGCTGGATTGTTGCTTAGACAGCACTCAAGCGCCTGAACGCTTTTGCCCTCAGCAACCTTCCTCGTCGTTGTTTTCTTGCAATGGCTTCTTCTTCTTCTCAGTACTGGGTCTGGGATCTTCCTGAGAACAGTGACCCAGCCGCAAGAGTGGCGCAACCTCCTGTTTCCAAGGCTTCAGGAATGGCACCACCGTCTGCTTATCCAGCTGCAAGAGCGGCTCAACCTCCTACCACGACACCTTGGCGCTCTGGATACTCAGATCCACCGGTGACCTCCAATGCCCAGTGGAAAAACAAGAAGCACTACAAACAGGACAAGTTAAGGCTTCCTGGAGGACTTTATCCACTGTCATGGCAGGAGTGGTCCAACCGCCTGAGCGGTGTCTTCCTTGGAGGAAAAGTTGAGCCTGAGCTTCTTTACAATGCAGACTGGAGCCAAGATGGACAAAATGGACGTCCCTTAGGCCTACTTTGCCAGATAAGCAAGTTTCTCTCATACCAGCTGCGCTGGAACTTGCCGACCTACGAGTCCTACAATAAGAGGACAGGGACTGTGTCGCTGAGGGAGCTATTCTCAAAGAAGGACCTCAAATAGATGAAGTCTGTTCCTGAGCTCTTCTATATGGCCTGTGTCCATAATCCTAAAGGTCGTTTTGACCTCACCATGGTGCATGAAAGGATGGGACAGCCAGAGGACTGGCTTATAGGGGCATTGCAGGGACACTCTGCAGAGGCAGCGCCTGACAAAGAATCGACGTGTACCAAACTCACGTCGGAGAATCTTCAGCACAGCACTCGTTGGGTTATCCATGGGACCTCAATGAAAAACGCATTGTCAATCATCAAAGACAAGCACATTTTCCCTGGAGGTCTAAATCCAACAAAGCTTGAGGATTCACCGCAAGAGCGGAAGCACACCAGAAAAGACGTTCACTGGTCATGGTCATTTCCTCAGTTGCCGGGAGAACAGATCACCGGATTGAGGGCACCATCCGAAGTTTATATTTTCCTCAATTTGCCCAAGTACCTGGCATCCAATGAGGCTTGGACCACTGCCAACAACTTGGTCCTTACAGGTTCGGTGCATATTAATGATCTTTGGACAATCCTGGATGCTTCCACTGGTACCGACGTTAGAACGTCGCGTTTCAATGCCTATGATGTTCCTGATCACATCCTTGTCCAATTTCACACCTTCAGAGTCAATACCTTCGATCCCAAGGGTCAGGGCTTCAAAGAATCAAAACAGTGGATGCTTCGCTGGCAGGAACGGCGTTTGCAGCGGCCAGCCGAGTTAGTCCCTTCTGCTGAGAGTTTACCTCCTCTAAACGAGAAAAGACTTCAAGAGGGAGAGGAGGCCTTTGAAGTTGACTCAGATGCCGTTGAGGAGGAAGAAATGGAAGAACTCCTTTTAACAGCAGAAGAAGAAGCACCTGACTGGGAACCAGATCTCTCCTCAGTTCCACCTCCATTACTAGTCACTGAGGAAATGGCAAAAGAAATGGTTTTTGAGCCTAGTGAGGCTGTAGATCTCAACTCAATGACTTCTGACGAGAAAATGACCTTGATGTCCTGGAAGAAAGACAGGATCACACAAGACTACTTACAACTTGACTTCGAGTCCTGGTGGGATGATCTCCTGAATGAAGTCGAGGAGGAAGCCAAAGCTGATCCAAGTAGCAGCTCTATCAAGACCATAGCCGAAAGACTGGATCAAACCATCACTGTTGCAGTTGAAACAATCTATGATCTCGGAGATGAGCTACAGGATCTCACTGAACAAGTCAATCAAAATGATCCAGATGTTCCTCCTGAAGTCGCAAGAACGGCTCTAAATCAACAAGATGTGGAGCCTATCTTAGAGAACATGAAGAAGAATGCCATCAATCGTCTTAGGTCTCTGATGCGACCAGGGGAAGTGAGCTCATCATCCATGCCTAGAATTGTTGATCCAGTAGATGGCTTGGCAAATCCTCCTGCGGCACCGAAGGAACGGTCAAGTGTAGTAGTCCCAGAAATAGTTCTCGAGAGAGCAAAGAAACTGCAAAAGTTGCAGAATGACGTCAGAGCGTCAGGAGTAGATCCAACTGCAAGATCTCCTGAGGCATATCAAGCCGTGGCTTCTTCTCTACACCAGGATCTTCGTTCAAGATTCCTCACAATGGTTGCCAATTTGCCAACCAAGGGGACCATCTATAGGATGGGAGAAGAACAAGATATCGTCAACAAGGACAGCCTGCAGTTCAATGTCCTACTGGCTAATTTCGGGAACATTTTTCGTCACGGTCAGATCGGCGAGTACCGGACAGAAAATAACCCAGATAGAGCCGGAAGAACGGCGGGTGTAGAGTACAAAGGAGGAGAGTTCAACCTTCTTTACAGGATCTGGGCCGACAATATGGCAACTTTGATCCTTACCTGTGAAGCCAATGGATTAGATCATCCTGACGTTCAACAACAATCGGAGTGGTTCGGCCTGAGAGGAGCTTTCTCTGAACATGTGCACAAGACCTCGTGTCATGTTCGACACGGATCACGTGGAAAAGTCAAGCTCCTAGCTGAATTCCTTCGCCAGACCGAAGATTCAAAATGGCAGATGTACGGCGGAATCTTCGAAGTCACGTTTGGCGAGCATTCCGACCCGAAGGAACGGGGACGACTCGTTACTCGGGCAGGCCTGGAAAAAGTGATCATTGCCGTTTATCACATCCACAACGATTTCTGCAACAAGATGGGTGCCGTCAGAACGGTGTTTGAAGATTTTCTTCAACTTGCCTTCAGCTATGAGGCGGACATCATTGGCGGCGATGCCAACAAAGCAGGCCTGAGATACTACAACCGCCAGATCATTCAAGACCC
>JACCEC010224968.1_pt1 | contig 12645 bp, 6 predicted proteins | sample 7450121 | NCBI WGS metagenome assembly JACCEC01 (sample SAMN15323455, study PRJNA562643) | freshwater metagenome | isolation source: river surface water | place: USA:Blue River Watershed | collected 2017-08-18 | reverse complement strand
GGACTATTTGTTGTCGCGTTCAGTTGAGGAACGGGGTTAACAACAACTGTTGTTGATCCTGAACATGTAGCAGCTCCTGTAGCAGTAACAGTGTATACTCCAGCGTTCGCTACTTGAGCAGAGGGAATTGTCACCGATTGACCAGTCGCTGTATATCCATTCGGTCCAGACCACGTATAGTTCGTTGCTCCGAATGCATTTGAGGCGGCAAGCGTAACTGTTGCCCCTGCACAATTATTCACGTTCGTACTGGTATTCGAGGCGGTTACCGCGCAAATAGGAACACCAGAAATAGATGTAGATGGAGGTAAAACCGTTATTGGATTTGCGTAGTCACATCCATTACCACCCCAACTTCCCCAATATCCATCAGCAGCAGCAGAGACTGAAACTGCTAAGTTTCCTGCAGCTGGTGAATTCGCAACCGTGAGATTAACACAAAAACTCCATGTACAATTTCCCGCGTCACCCCAGTCGTTTGAAGGATTCCCGTCAATGGGGCCTGTTGGACCCTCGTAAAAATACCCTGGTCCCACAGGGCCTACAGCAGTGTTGTTTGTAACCAGCCAAATCCAACCTTGACCACCACCCGCTGTCCCGCCGCAATCGGCTGGAGGCGTAACTGGCGAGACATTTGTCCATCCTGGACCAAGATTTAAATCGAAGCCCTCGAACCACTCGGCCGATCCACAACCCCCAAAACCGGTCATTGTAAAACACATAGTAACAACCATTCCTGTAGGATATTGACCATTGATTGGCTGTGGGTTTAAGGTGTAGGTTGTTGGTCCTGGCTGCGCCTTTGCGGCAACGGATAACAAGACAGCTAAAGCGATAAGTAAATGTTTTTTCACAACTGTAGGTTTTGGTCTGAGCATAAGGAATTTCGCCCTTATGAACATAAGACTAACAAAAGTACAAAATAGTTGCGAGAACGATGTAATTCCTTTTTTGAATTTTTATCGAATTAGAATTACTGAACCGACCTTCCTAAATGGAACTTCACCTGCCCTCAACTGAAGCGTGATTTCGTAAACATAAGCATCTGGTTGAGCATAATAATTTCCATTTTGGACATTGCCAGTCCATACTTCTGTTGGGTCATTGGTCTCAAATATTACCTCACCCCATCGCGTATATACTCTCATCGAATATTCGTAATCGCTCGTAAGCCCTGCAATAACCGGGGCAAATACATCGTTCGTTCCATCGGCATCTGGAGTAAACGAGTTAGGAACAAAGACATACGATTCACTACTCACAACTACTGTGTAACATTGTGAATCTAGGCAACCTCCGGCACCTTCAACTTGCAAACAAGCCTGAAATTCTTCAGTTATTCCAGATGGCACATTGTAGGTTACGCTCTCTCCAGATGCACTTTGACCGTTAATGTCCCACGAAAAAATTGTCCCACCTATTGACGTGTTTTCAAAATTTACAACCCCACCGAGCATCGGCTCCAAAGGAGACCAAGTGAAAGATGCTGATGGGTTGGGATTTACGCAAACTAAATCTGTTTGCGTGATGCTTTGGCTACAACCATTTCCGTCGGTAATCAAAATTCCAATGTCAGCACAAGAACTTCCTGTGAAAACTTCACTAAACGTGTTTCCATTTCCTGCTGGCGTGCCGTCTATATACCATACACAATTGCTTCCTAGAGGATTTGATGTGTTCGTAAAGGTCACAGATAGAGGTGAACAACCGTCATATGAACTTGCGGTAAAACTCGGCTGCGGCAGAGCATTTACAACTACTTGAACGTTGTCGCTGCTGAAGCACCCGTTGTTATCGATGTCATAACTAAACGTATATGTGCCAGGACCCAATACACTCGGAGAAATTTGTCCTCCGGCTGTAATTGCTCCAGTTCCACTCCAAGTGCCGCCTGGACTTGCTGAAGTCAAATTAAAAGGAGCATCGTCTGCGCAGAACGGACCAGCATTAGCCACAGAGGCGTCTATATTTTCAATAACCTGAACGACTTCGGTAAAAACCTGGGTACACTGTCCTGGGGTGGTGTAAGTTATGGTATAATTCCCAGCAGGTGTATTTGCTGCACCGAAAGATCCTGTTGCTGCGTTGGTTATCCCTGTTCCGCTCCATGTTCCGCCAGTGCTTGCGGCAAGAATTGTTTGCGGTAACGCATTTTGACAAAATGGTCCAGCGGGAGTAATTGTTCCGTCTGGAACTTCCAATACTGTAATGTCTTGTGTATCCGAATCCGGACAAGCTCCACCAATAGAATAAGTAATTGTGTAGGTGTTTGGTGTAACTGAATTCGGGGTAAACGTTCCTGACGCGCTCACGCCTTGTCCGCTCCAGGTTCCGCCACCGTCAACTGAAGTTAAATTAAATGCAGGCGCATCATTACAAACATCTGCAACTGCAGAAATAGTAGCGTCAACGTTAGCGTTCACAACGATCGTTGTCGTAAATGCTTCTGAGCAATTTCCTTGAGTTGTATAGGTGATTGTATACGTATTCGCAGCTAAAGATGGCGAGCCAAAATTACCGGAAGAGCTATCGTTAACACCTGTTCCGCTCCAAGTTCCACCTGCGCTTGCAGCCGTTAGATTAATGGGTAAATCTACTTGACAAAATGGTCCTACAGGCGTGATTGTTCCATCATAAACGGCGTAAACAGTTATGTCTTGAGTGTCAGAACTACTGCAGGCTCCTGGTATTGTATAAGTAATCGTCTCTGTAGAATTCCCAACTATACTCGGATCAAAAGTGCCCAACACGGGATCTGTAATTCCAACTCCGCTCCATGTTCCACCAGGATCTACAGCTGTTAGGTTGAATGGAGCAACATCAGAACACAGTGGACTTACGTTAGAAATTGTAGCGTCTACATTCGAATTTACAACGATGGTCTCATTAAAAACTCTTGGGCAGTTACCTCCGGTTGTATAAGTTACCGAATAAGAATTTGAGGCTAAAGTAGTGGCGCCAAAACTTCCTGTAGAAGCATTGTTTATTCCTGTTCCAGACCAAGTGCCTCCCGAAGTGGCAGCAACTAATGTTACCGGAAGGTCCGACTGGCAAAACGGACCTGCTGGGGTGATTGTTCCGTCAAAAACTTCGTAAACTTCAAAGTTTTGAGTATCTGAATCAGGACAAGCGCCTGATATGGTGTAGGTTATGGTTTGAAGGCCTGGGATGACTGCGGCTGGATCAAATGTCCCCGCGGCAGGATCTGTAATGCCGTTCCCGCTCCAAACTCCTCCTAAATCCGCAGCCGAGAGGGTAATTATCGCCGCGTCTGCACATAAATTGGACTGTGGGGTTATTGTTGCATCAACGTTTCCGTTCACAACTATCGTCGCAGTAAAATCACTTGCACAACTGCCTCCAGTGTTGTAGGTAATTGTATATGTGTTTGCCGCTAATGTTGCAGACCCAAAACTTCCTGTTGTTGTGTTGTTAATTCCTGCACCACTCCATGTTCCTCCAGCAGAAGCTGCTGTTAATGTAACTGGTAAGTCTGATTGACAAAATGGACCTGCTGGTGTAATGGTGCCATCGGGAACATCGTTGACAACGATAGTCTGCGTGTCGGAGCTCGGACAAGGACCTCCAATCGAATAAGTAATAATATTGTTACCAATGTTAGCCTGGCCTGGGTTAAATGCGCCTGTCGCACCATTCGTGATTCCGAAACCAGACCACGTACCCCCTGTTTGAGCTGCTGTTAAAACTACAGGAGCCTCATCGGAACAGTAAGGACCAGCCGGGGAAATTGTAGCATTTGTATTGGCATTGACTACAATCGTTTCCGTAAATGTTTGGGCGCAGTTTCCGCCGGTGTTGTATGTTACAGTATATGAATTAGCCGCCAAGGTCGTGGAACCAAAACTACCTGTGGAGGTACTATTAATTCCTGTTCCACTCCACGTTCCTCCTGCGCTTGCAGCGGTAAGCGTAATCGGCAAGTCTGATTGACAAAACGGTCCTGCCGGAGTAATTGTTCCGTCAGGGACTGAGTTAACTACAATAACCTGTGTGTCTGAGCTCGGACATGGGCCACCAATTGAATAAGTAATAGTGTTGTTTACAGCGGTTGTATTTGCCGGGTTAAACGCTCCGGTTGAAGCGTTCGTTATTCCTGGACCACTCCATGTTCCTCCTGTTTGAGCTGCGGTCAGAATTACCGCAGCATCGTCTTGGCAAAAAGGTCCTGCAGCATTAATTGTAGCGTTTGTACTCGCATTTACTACAATGTTTTGGTTGAATGTTCGTGGACAGTTGCCAGATGTGGTGTAAGTAATTGTATAGGTATTAGCCGCTAGAGTTGTTGAGCCAAAACTTCCGGTAGTCGCATTATTAATACCTGTGCCACTCCAAGTTCCACCTGGCGTTGCGGCTGTAAGTGTCACCGGAAGAGCTGATTGACAGTAAGGTCCAGCTGGAGTAATCGCTCCATTTGGTACGGCATAAATCGTTATTGTCTGAGTATCTGTGCTCGGACAAGAACCTCCGATTGAATAAGTAATTATGTTTGGTCCAACATTCGCCAGCGCCGGATTGAAAGCTCCTGTTGATGCATTGGTGATTCCTGTTCCACTCCAGGTTCCTCCGGTTTGTGCAGCAGTTAAAACAACTGGAGCAACATCAGCACAATAGGGGCCAGCAGCATTAATCGTAGCATTGCTCTGGGGCAACATAGTAATAACGACATTGTCTGTGGAACTGCAAATCCCAGAAGTCACAGTCAATGTATAGGTCTGAGTGCTATTGGCCGTGTAGGTTGGGGTAAGTGTTGTTGTATTGGAAAGATTAGTCGTAGGTGTCCAAGCAAAAGTCTCGTTTCCGGTATTTGAATTTGTAAAAGATCCACTCAAATTGACTGTTTGTCCTTGACAAACACTTTGATTCACACCCGCGTTTGCAACAGGAACACTTATAACCTGTATCTGGGTTACATCTGAGGCGGGACATTGGTTCGCCAAGTTTAAGGTATACGTAATCGTGTGTGTGTTTGCTCCAGCGGTCAAAGGATTAAACAACCCACTGGTTGTATTTATAATACCTGGTCCAGACCATACGCCACCAGGAGTAGCCGCGGTGAGGGTCTGGAAACCAGCGTTTGTGCAAAAAGGGCCGACATCGTTAATTGTAGCGCTCGGCGCATTATTCACCGTAATAGAAAAAGATACTGGCGTACCAACGCAATTTCCTTGAGACGGGGTGGCGGTTATCGTAGCTATTGTTTGGTTAGTCACTTGACTTGTGGTGAATGCAGGAATGTTTCCCGTACCGGAAGCAGGAAGACCAATTGCTGGGTTAGAGTTGGTCCAACTAATTGTAGAACCAGCGCTTGCTCCCCAATTCACACCTGGAAACTGCGCACCTTCGCAATAAACATTCGAAGCTGGTGTCGTTAAAGCCGGAACAGGATTAACCGTAATCGTAAAATTACTAGCCGTGCCGTTGCACGAGCCGAGGTGAGGCACAACGGAAACTGTTGCCACGATTGGGTTTGCTGTAGAGTTGGTGGCTGTAAATGAAGGAACCCCACCCGAACCACTCGCAGCTAAGCCTATTGAGGGTTGATTATTTGTCCATGTAAAAGTAGCGTTGGCAGGATTTCCAGTAAAGTTTACTGCGGGAACCGTAGAGCCAGAACAATAACTGGAGCTTGGTGTGGCGGTAACAGTAGGCGCCGGGGTAACCACAACAGGAATAATTTGCTGCGACTGACAGCCGTTTTGAAGAACAGTTACTGTATAATTTCCCGAATTCGTCAATTGGGCGCTGGCAATTGTTGGATTAGGATTTAGCGCAGCAAATGACGGGCCTGTCCATGCGACCAAAGCTCCGGCGGGCGCTCCGGAAGTAAAGGTTAGAGGACTCCCTACACAAACCGGACTGTTCGTACTTGGGTTCATCGTTGGAGTTGGATTTACAACAACAGTGGTAGATCCAGAACAGGTCGCTGCACCTGTTGCTGTAACGGTATAAACACCTGCCATTGTCGCATTGCAATTCGGAATAGTAACGTTTTGACCTGTTGCGGTGAATCCATTTGGTCCCGTCCAGGTGTATGCCGTAGCGCCATTTGCAGTAGTGGCGTTCAGCGTAATTGTAGTTCCTGTGCAGTACGGGCCAAGGTTGGAGGCTGTTACACCACAAACCGGAACACACGATAAAGTTCCTCCTCCGGCGGCTTCTGAAATACTTACCGATCCTGAACATCCCCCAAAATTCGTCAAAAGCATAATGTAAATTTGACCAACGGTGCCTGTTAGAGTGAACGAATTATTCGCGGCGGTTGTAAAACTGCAACTAATTGGAGCAGCTGTCAACCCGGCACATGCGGCGGAAAGTGTGTTGAAGGGCCCCCAAACGGCATAGTCCTGATCACATGGGCCCGTTTGATTTATAGAAATTGTACCCCCTGTTCCAATAGTTAGTGTGAACCAAGATTGGTTTGGTTGGGCGCCAAGACAGCCATAATTATTTCCCGCCGGAACAGTCCCGCCTATGGTAGCCGGAAAAGTTGTAGTAACACTTGAACACAAAGGAGTTGCTCCTAAACAATTCGTCCCCTGTCCATATGAACGAATAGAAACAGCCGTTAAAAAAATTACTGCAAAAAAAAGAATATGCTTTTTCAAAATAGAAGGCTTTTATGTAAGGTGTAAGCTAAAGACGTATCAAAACCAAATAGGGTTGCTCAAATGACTTTGCTCAATCGCAAATATAATTTACAAACACTCAATGAACAATGCTTTCTACGTGTAAAACTTGCGCGTTTTCATTGTAGCTCGTGACCGTCATTTTACCGTTCATGATTTCAACTACCATAAACCCTAATGTCGATTGCGCAAAATGAGTGAAATCAAAGGGTGTTTGTATGGCCCGCTTATCACCTCCCGCACCTGACACAAAATAAGTCACAGTTCCCGCGGGCTTATGAACTTGAAGATCGTGCTCATGCCCACAGAAATAAGCATCAACGTGCGTCTCGTTGAATAAGCCTTCGAACTTGCGCATGTCTTGTGGCTGGTTTTTTCGAACTCCGCAGGTATAAAGTGGATGATGGCCGATGACTATTTTCCAATCCGCATTTGAATTGCGCAGGCCTGTTTCAATCCAACCGTTCTGCCCTATGGTATCCATTCCATTCAACTCAGGGTACGAACTTCCCGAGGAGAGTAAATCCTTTTGATACGGGTTAGAGTCCATAAAAAACAACTCTACCTCCTCATTACTACCTGTTACTACGTGTTCTTTAAAATGCTTCGATGGCATTCTCCATCTGCCACTAATGCCAGAATAAGCGATTTCAGCCGACGGCGCACCTCGATAATCATGATTTCCTAGAACTGCATACCATGGACATTGAAGATGTTGTCCGGTGTAGACATATTCGTAAGACATGTTCCACAAAACATCTCCCGTCGAATCCACTCCCGCGTCGTAAAAGTTATCTCCGGTACTCACAATAAAATCATATGGACATTCTGCTCCAATTTTTTCCATAGCTGCGGCTACTTTCATTTGATTGGGTTGACCCCAGCGCCCCCAATCGCCAATTACAGCAAATCGTATCGCAGAGTCTCCTCTGCATTCAGGAGACATGATGCATTCAGGTCCATTCTCTCTGCAACTCACTAACGAGGAAAATAAAAGGACTGCCGAAGTCAGCGTTGTTAAAATAAGCCCGTTGACCTTCATTGAAAATTTATTCATACCACTCTCGATTCGTTTTTTTCAAATTTAAGACGCATTCCCACTAATTTTGAAGCGCTATGTTAAAACAAGGCCTTCATTTAAAACAACAACAGCGACTTTCGCCTCAGCAAATTCAATTGATGAAGATGTTGCAAATTCCTACCATGGAATTAGAGCAGCGTATCAAAGAGGAAATGGAAAGTAATCCAGCTTTGGAAGAAGGCGAAGAGGAGCGAGAAGAAAGTGAACGCGATGAAGATAGCAATGAAGAGGAAAACGATAACCAAGAAGTAGATTTCGATTTCTCTGAATTCCTTTCCGATGATGACGTTCCCGATTACAAATTAAGCGTCAACAACAATTCAGCAGATCAAGAGGATCGAGACATTCCCATTGGCGCTGGAAAAACTTTTCACGATTTATTGTATGCGCAAATTGGCCTTCGCGATTTAAACGAAGAACAGTTGCAACTTGCTGAATACATCATTGGAAATCTCGATGACAACGGCTACCTCAGAAGAGAACTGCAAGCCGTTGCAAATGACCTTTCTTTTTCAATGAATATCATGACTTCCGTTCCTGAATTGGAAGAAGTTTTGAAAGAAATTCAAGAATTAGACCCTGCCGGAGTAGGGGCCCGTGACCTCAGAGAATGTCTTTTCATTCAATTAAAACGACAAGAAAAAAACTCGCCTGCAGTAGAACTTGCCAAAGTGATCATTCAAAAATATTTTGAAGAATTCACGAAGAAACACTACGAAAAAATTTCAAAAAAACTTGGCATTTCAGACGAAGAACTAAAGCCTTCTATCGAACTTATTTTGCACCTCAATCCAAAGCCAGGAAACAGCATGCAAGAGTCGAATCGAACGGTACAGCATGTTACTCCAGACTTCATGTTGGTTGTAGAAAACGATGAACTACGACTACAACTGAATTCGAGAAATGCCCCTGAATTAAAGATTAGTCGTGAATACAAGGGAATGCTTGATCACTACGCAAAACTCAAAACGAAAGATCAAAAAGCCAAAGAGGCGCTTCAATTTGTAAAACAAAAAATTGAAAGCGCGAAGTGGTTCATCGATGCCATTCAGCAAAGAAATCAAACACTCATGATTTGTATGGAAGCCATACTTACCATGCAGCGCGAGTTCTTTCTTTCAGGAGATGAAACAAAGTTGAAACCCATGATCCTCAAGGACATCGCAGACCGTGTGAACATGGATATTTCAACCATCAGCCGCATGGCAAATAGCAAATACATTCAAACACCATACGGCACTTATTTACTGAAATACTTTTTTGCTGAAAGCCTTTCAACCGACGAAGGAGAAGAGGTGAGTTCGCGCGAGGTGAAACAAATATTGAAAGACGCCATCGGTGCTGAAGAAAAAAAGAAACCGCTTACCGATGAAAAATTAGGTAAATTGCTGAACTCGAAAGGATATAACATTGCGCGAAGAACAGTGGCTAAATACCGCGAACAGCTTGGTATTCCGGTTGCGAGATTAAGAAAGGAAATGTAATGAGAGAAAAGTTTATTATTCAGTTTTCGAAATTCCTTTCGTTGATATTCCACCCGTTGGGAATGCCAATGGTCATCTACCTTCTTGTGCGCTGGATAGACCCTTATTACATTGCGCCCGCTGAAGCCGATTATTTCGTTTTCCTTTTACTCGGAATAAACATTGTGGCTCCTGCTGCAAGTATTTTAATCATGATTAAATTCAAAATGGTGTCATCCATTGACTTGCATGATCGAAAGGAAAGATGGGCGCCTTACTTACTTGTTATTTTCTATTACATTTTATCGTATGGGCTGCTCAGATATTACGGACCCACTCTTCCTACAGAAGTCTTTTCCTTTATCCTTTCGGTAATTGTTTCACTGTTACTTTCACTCGGGATTAATTTCTTTTGGAAAATTAGTGTGCACATGCTCGGGCAAGGCGGTGTGTTTGGATCGCTCATTAGCTTAAGCATTCTTCACCGTGCAGACGTTTCCATTATTATCATCTGCTGCTTAATTATGGCGGCCCTTACTGGATTTTCAAGACTGCGACTTAACGCACATACACATCAACAAGTATACGCAGGATTCATCCTGGGTATGGTTTGCAATCTTGTTATTTTGTGCGGAGAATGGTTTATTTAACTTGAGTCTTGGTCCAGTTCCAAGCGTGTGCAAGCGCGTCATCAATTGTCAACTGACATTTCCAACCCATCTTCATTTCTGCGTAGTCTGGAACAGCCCAAATAGCAGGAACATCACCTGATCTTCTTCCAGTAATTTCTACATTCAACGTAACGCCATTTATTTTTTGGAAGCGATCTACAACTTCTTTCACGCTGTAGCCTTTTCCAACACCTAAATTGAAAATTTCCAACTTGGCTTCTTTTGAAAGGTTGAGCGCTAAAACGTGTGCCTTTGCTAAATCAACCACATGAATGTAATCACGAATACAAGACCCATCAGGCGTGTCATAATCCTCTCCAAACACGAATAGTTTTGCGCGCTTGCCCGTTGCAACCTCACAAACCAATGGAATCAAGTTCGTTGGAGCGTCATTCGTAGACTCCCCAATTTTTGCCGAAGGATGAGCTCCAACTGGATTAAAATATCGCAAGACTACAGACTGAAAAGGAACGTGATTCGACGCTTCAAAAATTAAATCTTCACAATCTTGTTTTGTTTGTCCATATACCGAAGCCGCAGGTAATCGAGGCGTTTTTTCACTAACAGGATTAATTTCCGGCGTGCCATAAACCGTGCAAGAGCTCGAAAAAACAAATCGCTCTACCGAAAACTCTTCCATTAATTGCAACAACACTTTCGTTGAGCCAACGTTGTTGTGCATATATGCTTCTGGCATTTTTTGCGATTCTTCAACCGATTTAAATGCGGCAAAATGAATAACAGATTGAATGGAATGGGTTGAAAAGACACGACGCATTTCCGCCTCGTTCGTGCAGTCCACTTGCTCAAAAGAAATCGATTTTCCTGTAAGCTCTTCCAAACTTGAAAGTCTCTTCAGACTTGAATTTGCCAAATTATCTACAATTACAGGTGTGAACCCTGCAGCAATCAACTCTACAACTGTGTGCGAGCCAATGTATCCAAGGCCGCCCGTTACCAAAACTGTTCTATTCTCCATATCGCTGACAAAGATATCAATTTAATTCAGGCCGCTTTGAAACCTTTGAACCGCGACTGACGTATCAAAAGAAAAAATTAAAATGAACCCGTCTATTCTCCCTTCAAAATCAGTTGATAAAAACTATTTGCTTCGATTGTTAAACGGAAACACAGAAATGATGGGTGTTGTCCTCAATGAAATCTTTCATAACATTCCCAATTGCCTGAACGAAATTCATTCAGGTTTAAATTCGAACGACTCTTTGAGCGTAGCTACTTACGCTTCTCGTGCTAAAAGTGCTTTCACTATCCTTCGCGAAGACCAACTCGCGAAAGCTTTTCTTCAAATTGAAACAGCTGCTCGTTCAGGAAATATGAATGCAGCTACTGGCACATTCACAAGCGTTTTAGAAGCTTCTCTTTCTCGAATTTCTTCAATCAAAGAGGCGGCTTAACGTTTATTCCGAAAACTTCTTTTCTTTTTATTTAAGTTTGTTGGTTCTTTCTTTTCAACATGAAAAATAAAATTGAACTAGCCCTTCATTTGTTGCATTCCAATAAACCCGCACAGCTCGTGAGACACTGCAGCGTTGGAGATGGCATAATTCAATTAGACGGCTCCTTATTATTGGATGCTATTCAAAAATTTGAAAAGAATTACGTTAACATTAAAATTGAAAAATTTGTCCCCGCATCCGGAGCAGCAACACGCATGTTCGCTCCACTCAGTGGTGTAGATTTATTGAATCCGAACGACGAAGCAGAATACTTTTTTCTTCATTTACGTGACTTTCCTTTCTTCAATTCGATTCTTCTAAACTTCGAAAAAGATGCGTTGAGTTACGACGAAACCACTGGAATCGAGAGATATTCTCGCGTATTAAACTTTCTATTCAACAACGGCTACGCCACCCTTCCGAAAGGCGCTGTTCCCTTTCATTCATATGATGAAGAAGAGCGCACTGCATTTGCTGAACACTGCGTTGAAAGTACTTATTACATGCAGCAAAACGGAAGTCACGAAATTCATTTCACCATTCCCGATGAACACAGAATGTTGGTGGAAAATATCTTCCATTCTTTTTTTGAAAATCAACTCGATAGCATCAAAAAGATTTCATTCAGTTCGCAAGACCCAAACACGCACATTCCAGCACTCGATAAGAACAATATGCCCGTCCTAAATGAAAACGGAGAAGTGTTCTTGCGTCCTGCAGGCCATGGTGCTTTACTTAAGAACTTGCAAGAATTAAAGGGAGAGTGTGTCTTCATTCAAAACATTGATAACATCACAGAAGCCTCTCACCACGCCGATGTTGCAGCTTACAGGAAGTTAATGGGCGGGATACTTTTAAGCCTCGTTGAAGAGAGAAATCAGTTGCTCACAGATCTTGAAAATAACATTGAAAATGCTGAGGCGCGTGCGAATGCATTTTTACAAAAATGGTTTAAATCCCCTTCCAACAACACCCCTGTTTTCGATCTTCTAAATAAACCTTTACGCGTATGTGGAATGGTTGAAAATACTGGAGAGCCTGGAGGTGGACCGTTTTGGGTGAAAGACGATTCTGGTTTCGAATCGAAACAAATCGTAGAAAAAGCACAAATCAATAAAGAAGACGCTGAGCAATTAAATGTCTTCGAGAATTCTACACACTTCAATCCTGTTGATATGGTGTGCAACTTCCAAGATTACAAGGGAAACAAATACAACCTTGAAGATTATCGCAATCCAACCGCTGCTTTGGTAAGCGAAAAACTTATGCTCGGAAAAAGAACCAGCGTCATTGAACTTCCCGGATTGTGGAATGGAAGTATGTGGG
>JACCEC013070517.1_pt1 | contig 12648 bp, 9 predicted proteins | sample 7450121 | NCBI WGS metagenome assembly JACCEC01 (sample SAMN15323455, study PRJNA562643) | freshwater metagenome | isolation source: river surface water | place: USA:Blue River Watershed | collected 2017-08-18 | reverse complement strand
GTCGGCGCTGTTCTTGTCGACTGAGGCCTTGTAGGCGTGCGCCCGATTCAGCAGCCCCTTGCCGGTGACGCAGGTCAGGAACCAGGTCAGCTCGGGGATCTCGGGGATGTCGGACTGGCGATAGAAGAAGACCCGCTCCGGGTCCAGGCCGGCGGCGATCCAGCAGGCGGCGATCTCCAGCGTGGAGCGCTGGATGCGGGCGGGCTCGTCGCACTTGATCAGCGCGTGGTAGTCGGCCAGGACGTAGAAGTTCTCGGTGCCGGCCTTCCTGCTGGCCTGCACGGCGGGGCGGATGGCGCCGACGTAGTTGCCCAGGTGGGGCGTGCCGGTGGTGGTGATGCCGGTGAGGAAACGGACGGGAGCGGTCATGCGGCTCTCAGGGGAGGAAAAGGGAAACGGGGGTCAGCGGAAGAAGGCCTGCAGCGGGGCCAGCAGCAGGCCGATGGCGTCGTAGCCGAAGGCGATGAGCGGGCGCAGCCACAGGTTGCCGACGACGCCGACCAGGACCAGGCCCATCACGATGAAGAAGCCCCAGGGCTCGATGCGGGCCACGGCATAGGCCTGGCGCGGCGGCAGCAGGCCCACCAGCACACGGCCGCCGTCCAGCGGGGGCAGGGGGAACAGGTTGAAGGCGAACATCACCAGGTTCACCAGCACGCCGGCCTTGCACATCTCCAGGAAGAAGCGCTCGGTGATGCCCGAGCCGGCCAGCACGGTGTAGGCGATGGCCCAGAGGATGGCCTGCACGAAGTTGGAGGCCGGGCCGGCCGCGGCCACCCAGATCATGTCGCGCTTGGGCCGGCGCAGGCGGCCGAAGTCCACCGGCACGGGCTTGGCATAGCCGAAGAGGAAGGCGCCCGAGGTCGCGAAGTACAGCAGCAGCGGCATCAGGATGGTGCCGATGGGATCGATGTGCGGGAACGGGTTGAGCGTGACCCGGCCCATCATGCTGGCCGTGGGGTCGCCGAAGTAGCGGGCCACGTAGCCGTGGGCAGCCTCGTGCACGGTGATGGCGAAGACCACCGGCAGGGCGTAGATCAGGACGGTCTGGATGAGGGTGTTGGTGTCCACGGCGGGATTGTCTCAGACGGCCGTCAAAGCCCGAGCAACCCCACGTCGCCGCGCCCTTCGCGCAGCACCACCGCCTCGCCGCCGTCGCCCATGGGCGTGAGGTCCACCACCGTCGTCGGCGCCAGCGGGCAGGCGCCGGCGTCGATCACCGCGGCCAGCGGGTGCTCGAAGCGCTCGCGGATCTCGTGCGGGTCGTTCAGCGGGTCGTCCTCGCCCTGCGGGATCAGCGTGGTCGCCAGCAGCGGGGCGCCGTGCAAGGCCAGCAGCGCCTGCAGCGCCTTGTGCTCCGGCACGCGCAGGCCGATGGTCTTGCGCTGCGGGTGGCTCACGCGGCGCGGCACTTCCTTGGTGGCTTCCAGGATGAAGGTGAAGGCGCCCGGCGTGGCGGCCTTGAGCAGGCGGTACTGCCGGTTGTCCACGCGGGCGTAGTTGGCCAGCTCGCTCAGGTCGCGGCACAGGAGGGTGAGGTGGTGCTTGTCGTCCACGCCGCGCACCTGGCGCAGCCTGTCGACGGCGGCCTTGTCGTCCAGGTGGCAGGCGAAGGCGTAGCTGGAGTCGGTGGGCACGGCGACGATGCCGCCCTTGTCGAGCAGGGCCGCCGCCTGTTTGAGCAGGCGCGGCTGCGGGTTGTCCGGGTGGACTTCGAAGTACTGGGCCATGCCCCGAGTATGGCCGCTGCCGTGCCCGCGGGCCCGTCAGCGCCTGCCGGGCCGGGCGTCGTCCTGGCGCTGCAGGGCCTCCAGGGCCAGCCGCACGCTGCGGCTCTCGTGGGTGGCCAGCCAGGCGCCCGCCGCCCCGCACACGGCGATGAGGGCGATGCCCGCCAGCGCCAGCCCGCCGGGGACGTGCGAGAACAGCAGCCAGCCGGTCAGCATGGCAAAGCCGATCTGGGTGTAGAGGTAGGGCGTGAGCGTCATCGCCGAGGCGCGGCGGTAGGCCAGGATCAGGAAGAAGTGCCCGGCGGAGCCGCACAGGCCGCTCAGGAACATGACGCCCCAGACCGGCCCGAAGGGGACGGCCTGCCAGGCGAAGGGCAGCACCAGGGACGCGCCCAGCACGGCGACCCAGCCCGTGTACAGGTGCATGGTCAGGGGGTTTTCCGTGCGCGCCAGGCGGCCGGTGAGCAGCTGGAAGGCGACGTTGCAGGCCACGTTGCCCAGGGGCAGCAGCATGGCCCAGACCGGCAGGCTGCCGTGGCTGCCGGGCTGGATGATCATCAGCGTGCCGATGAAGCCGCCGGCGACCAGGACCCACCGCAGCGGCGAGACGCGCTCACCCAGCACGGTGGCGGCGATCAGGGTGATGACCAGCGGCGCCGTGAGCATGATGGCCGTGAGCTCGCCCACGGGCATGTAGACCAGGCTGGCGAACAGGAAGGCCGTGCTGCCCAGGAGCAGCAGGCCGCGCATCGCCAGTTGCAGCGGCCGGCGGGTGGCCAGCACCTGGCGGCCCTGGGTGGGCAGGATCAGGACGGTGGTGGCCACGGCCTGCACCATGTAGCGCGCCCACACGCCCATGAGGATGGGGACGCCGGCGTTCACGATCAGCTTGCTGGAGGCGTCCACGCCGGCGAAGAACAGGGTGGCCACGACCACCATGGCGATGCCGGCGAGCGGGTGGCGCGAGGGGGCCGCGCTCACTGGATGCGTTCCGCCAGCAGTTCCCAGACCGGGGTGAGTTCGCCGGGCAGGTAGGGCAGCTGACCCAGGTCGGTGTGGCTTTCGTCGGGGCTATGGAAGTCGCTGCCTCGCGAGGCGGCCAGGCCGAACTCGCGGGCGGTCTGCGCGTACTTCACGGCCTCGGCGGCGGTGTGGCTGCCGGTGACCACCTCCACCGCCTGCCCGCCATGGGCCTTGAACTCGGTGAACAGCGCGTACTCCTCGTTGGCGGTGAACGGGTAGCGCGCCGGGTGCGCGATGACGGCGATGCCGCCGGCCTGCGTGATCCAGCGCACGGCGTCGGCCAGCGTGGCCCAGCGGTGCGGCACGAAGCCGGGCTTGCCTTCGGTGAGGTAGCGGCGGAACACCTCGCCGGTGTCGCGGCACGCGCCGGTCTCCACCAGGAAGCGGGCGAAGTGCGTGCGCGAGATCAGCTCGGGGTTGCCCACGTAGCGCAGCGCGCCCTCGTAGGCCCCCTTGATGCCCACCCGGGCGAGCTGGTCCGACATCTCCTGCGCGCGCTCGCCGCGGCCGCCGCGCGTGGCGGCCAGGCCCTGGCGCAGCGCGTCGTCGTCGGCGTCGAAGCCCAGGCCGACGATGTGCACCGTCTTGCCGATGAAGGTGACGGAGATCTCGGCCCCGGTGAGGTACTTCATGCCGTGGGAGCGCGCCGCGGCGAGGGCGCGGTGCTGGCCGCCCACCTCGTCATGGTCGGTCAGCGACCACAGCTCCACGCCGTTGGCCGCCGCGCGCTGCGCCAGCGCCTCCGGGGTGAGGGTGCCGTCGGAGACGACGGAATGGCAATGCAGGTCGGCGTTGAGGATGGACACGTGTCGATTTTAGTTTGCACGGGCAGTGCCTGCCGGACGGGGCAGCGGGCGCGGGGCCTGGCATCAAGTGGGGAAGTACCTGTGGCAACGCCTGTAACATCAGGGAAACACCGCAGGTCTAGAACCTTGGGGGTGTGGCGAGGCGGCCAGGCGATTCGTTACACCATATTAGTAAAATAATACTAATAAAAGATTTTAGCTGTTTCTTAATTCGGATTTTTATTGCGTATTTTCATGCGGATGTATTTAATCGATCACGGCGGTCCGGAAGTATCCGGATGTGACCGCCGAGGAGGAACACGCATGACGCAATGGCATGGACGGATGGTGCGGGCGGGGGGGATGGCGCTGCTGGCAGCCGCAGCGGCGGGCGCGCAGGCGGCGGAGGGCTTCCAGGTGCGCTACAACCTGGCGGGCACGCTGGGCGCCGAGATGTTCACGCCGGTGGACCTGCACGGGTGGGCCGGCTCCATCATCCGGTCGGACGCGCGGGTGGACAAGGTCACGGGACCGGACGGCGGGCCGCTGACGGCGGTGAACCCCGCGGGCACCAACCCGGCGGGCACCATCGTCTACGGCCCCAGCCTGGCCACGCTGGCCAGCGAGGGCCGGCTGCTGCAGTACAACGCCCTGCTGGCCTACATCACGCCCGACACCCACGCCGGCGGGCGGCTGGCGTTCGCGGTGAACATTCCCTACGCCGCCAAGAAGACCCAGGCCTCCACCATCACCGCGGCCACGCCCGCGGCGACGCTGGCGGGCGGCGGCTCGCTGAACCCGACGCAGCAGGCCAACTTCAACGCCTACTACCAGGGCCTGCTGGCCACGCGTTCCGCCGCCGACTCCGGCGAGGTCCAGGGCGTGGGCGACATCGAGTTCCAGGCCGGCTGGCTGCACCGCGAGCCGCACCTGCGGGTGCTCCTGGGCGCCTCGCTGGTCACGCCCACCGGCAGCTACAACCCCGCGGCCGGACCCGACGTGAGCCTGGGCAAGTTCTACACGCTGCGCCCGGCGGCGCAGGTGATCTGGCTGCCGCAGCCGGACTGGGCCCTGGGCGCGCGCCTCACCTACGGCATCAGCAGCCGCAACCAGGACAGCCAGGTGCGCAGCGGCAACTGGTTCAGCCTGGAGGGCTCCTCCGGCTGGCGCACGCCCTACGGCGTGTTCGGCCTGCACTCGGTGCTGGTGCGCCAGGTCCAGGACGACAGCGGCGGCACCTGGGGCGGCAACCGCATCCGCTCCAACAACGTCGGCGCCTACTACACCGCCCGCATCGCCCCGATCGAGGCCTCCTTCACCGTGCAGTACATGAAGACCATCGAGTCGCGCAACGCCAAGCACGGCGACTACCTCCAGGTGCGCCTGAGCAAGGTCTTCTGACCCCGTCCCCAGGGCCTGCACCCGCCGCGGCCGGCGGCCCGCGCACGGCTTGACCTGCGTCAAGGACAACGGCCCCCCGCCTTCTTACAGTGACATTGCCTAGGGTTAACCCTAGGGTTACTGAAAGAAGGAAACACATGAAGAAGCTCTCCCTCGTCCTCGCCGTGGCCGCCCTGGGCCTGGCCGGCCAGGCCATGGCGCAGCAAAGCCCGTGGCAAGTGCGCGTGCGCGCTGTCCACCTGAACATGGCGGACCAGTCCGAGCCGGTCGGCGGCACGGGCGCGGCCGACCGCCTGACGGTCAACAACAAGACCATCCCCGAAGTCGACATCTCGTACTTCTTCACACCGAACATCGCGGCCGAGCTGGTCCTGACCGTGCCGCAGAAGCAGACCGTGCGCCTGGACGGTTCGCCCATCGGCACCTTCAAGCACCTGCCGCCCACGCTGACGGTGCAGTACCACTTCACCCCGGGCGCCCAGGTCAGCCCGTACGTCGGTGCCGGTGTCAACTACACCCGCATCAGCAGCGTCAAGTTGCTCAACGGCGCCGGTGACCTGGAGAACGACTCCTTCGGCCTGGCCCTGCAGGCCGGCGTCGACTACAAGCTGGACAAGAACTGGTCCCTGAACTTCGACGTGAAGAAGGTCCAGATCCGTTCGGACGTGTTCCAGGACGGCGCCCGCATCAGCCGCGTCAAGCTGGATCCGTGGCTGGTCGGCGTGGGCGTCGGCTACCGCTTCTGACGCACCTGCCGCGGCCGGCGCCAACCGCCGGCCGCGGCCTCCCCGGGGCAGGCCTGGAAAGGCGTTTGCCCCCACCTGCCCCCCCAGGTGCGACAATACGGGGTTGAGATGACAGCTCCTTATTCCACCCTTTCCCTGGCCGAGCCCCTGAAGCGGGCCGTCGCCGACATGGGCTACGAGAACATGACGCCCATCCAGGCGCAGGCCATCCCCGTGGTCCTGACCGGCAAGGACGTCATGGGCGCCGCGCAGACCGGCACCGGCAAGACCGCCGCGTTCTCCCTGCCCCTGCTGCAACGCCTGCTCAAGCACGAGAACACCTCCACCTCCCCGGCGCGCCATCCTGTGCGTGCCCTGGTGCTGCTGCCCACGCGCGAGCTGGCCGACCAGGTCGCCCAGCAGATCAAGCTCTACGCCAAGTACACCAACCTGCGCAGCGCCGTGGTGTTCGGCGGCATGGACATGAAGCCCCAGACGCTGGAGCTGAAGAAGGGCGTCGAGGTGCTGGTCGCCACGCCCGGCCGCCTGCTGGACCACATCGAGGCCAAGAACGCCGTCCTGAACCAGGTCGAGTACGTGGTGCTGGACGAGGCCGACCGCATGCTGGACATCGGCTTCCTGCCGGACCTGCAGCGCATCCTGTCCTACCTGCCCAAGCAGCGCACCACGCTGCTGTTCTCGGCCACCTTCTCGCCCGAGATCAAGCGCCTGGCCGGCAGCTACCTGCAGGACCCCATCACCATCGAGGTCGCGCGCCCCAACGAGACCGCTTCCACGGTGGAGCAGCACTTCTACAGCGTGCTGCCGGACGACAAGAGCCGCGCGCTGCGCCAGATCGTGCGCCAGCGCGAGGTGCGCCAGGCCTTCGTCTTCGTCAACTCCAAGCTGGGCTGTGCCCGCCTGGCGCGCTCGCTGGAGCGGGACGGCCTCAAGACCACCGCGCTGCACGGCGACAAGAGCCAGGACGAGCGCCTCAAGGCCCTGGCGGCCTTCAAGGCCGGCGAGGTCGACCTGCTCGTCGCCACCGACGTGGCGGCGCGTGGCCTGGACATCAAGGACGTGCCCGCGGTGTTCAACTACGACCTGCCGTTCAACGCCGAGGACTACGTGCACCGCATCGGCCGCACGGGCCGCGCCGGCGCTTCCGGCCTGGCGGTGAGCTTCGTGTGCAGCGCCGACGCGCGCTCCGTGGCCGACCTGGAAAAGCTCCTGAAGAAGAAGCTGGACCTGGAAGCCCTGGAGTACGACGAGGACCGCCCGCGCGGCCGCATCAACGACGGCCGCCGCACCTGGCGCGAGGCCGAGGAAGGGCGCGGCGAGCGCCGTGCGCCGCGCGAAGGCCGTGAGGGCCGCGAAAACCGGGAGATCCGGGACTACCGCCCCGCGCGCGCCCCGGCCGACCCGTTCTTCAACAAGCCCTACGAGGCACCCGCCACCGAGGCCGCCCCGGCCTGGGAAGCGGCCGCCAAGCCGGCCACCAGCCGCGTGTCCAGCAACATCAAGACCAAGCGCAAGGTCGCGGCCCTGTTCAAGGCCGTCGTGCCCGAGGAAGCGCCGGCGCCTGCCAGCGGCGCCTGATCCCGGCCTACTTCACTCCCAGCGTGAGCGCCGCCCGCGGCGCGGGCGCCTTCTCCTCGGCCTGGACCACCGGCGCCCCCAGGAACAGCCGCTCCGCCGGCACCGACCGGGCCGCCAGGAAGTCCCGCACCGCCACGCTGCGCGCCAGCGCCAGCTCGCGCATGGCCTCCGGCGTCACCGCGATGGAGGCCATCAGCAGCGACTCCATCTGCTCCTGCGGCAGGTCGCGCGCGATGCCGACCAGGTTGCGCGGCTTGGTGATGTCGGCGCGGCGGTAGACCTCCTTGAGCAGGGCCGGGTACTCGGCCGGCGCCACCTGCACCGCCGCCAGGTCGGCGGCGGCCGTGCCCGATCGGCTGGCCTGCCGGCGCTTTTCCGCGCGCACCATCTCGTCCAGCCGGGCGCGGCGCCAGGCGGCCTGCTCGGCCTGCGGGTCGCTGTGCCCCACCACCGTCAGCCGCAGCGCCGGACGGTCCGCCAGCGCGCGGGCCACCTTCTCCAGCCGCTCGCGCGAGGCCGCGTCCAGCTCGGCCCGGCCCGGCGCGAAGGCCACGTCGCGGTTCTCCGGTCCCCCCCCGAAGGCATTGGCCAACAGCGCGAAGGGCGCCGTGAGGGCCTTGCCGATCAGGTTGACGATCACCCGCACGATCACCGGCCCCAGCCGGAATTGCGGGTCGTTGATGGAGCCGCTGACCGGCAGGTTGATGTCGATCACCCCCTGGCGATCCGCCAGCAGGGCCACGGCCAGTTTCACGGGCAGGTTGGCCGCCGAGCCCTCGATGTGGTCGCCGAAGACCAGCTGGTTCAGGATCACCTGGTTCGAGGCCGTGAGCTGGCCATCGGGCGTGATGCGGTAGGCCACGTCGAGGCTGAGCTTGCCGCGCTCAATGCCGTAGCCGGCGTACTTGCCGCTGTAGGGCGACAGCGGCGGCAGCTCCAGGTCCCGCACGCGGCCCTTGAGGTCCAGCGCCAGGGGCTGGGCCAGCGGGTTGAGCTTGCCCTCGATCTCCAGCGAGGCCGTGCCCTCGGCGCGCCCGCGCAGGCTCAGGTCGGCCATGGCGGGTGAGCCGTCGGGCGCGGTGGCGCGGTTGTCGAAGGCGGCCAGCCGGCCGGTCACCTCGCTGAGGTTGGCCGAGTAGTTGGGCTGTATGAAGCGGTCGGAGTAGTAGACACGGCCGTTGACGAGGGCGATGGGGCCGAAGCGGATGTCGGGAGGCGCTGCAGGCGCCGCAGGAGCCGTCGCGGATGCCCTGGCAGGGGCAGGGGACCCGGGGGAGCTCGCCGCCGCCTGCGGCGCGCGCGCCAGGTCCTGCAGGTTGATGCGGCCGTCCGCGCCGATGATGACGCGGGCGAAGAAGTCGTTGAGCACCGTTTCCTCGACCGCCAGCCGGCGCAGCGCGCCCGCCTGCACCTGCAGCTGCACGCCGCGCAGGTTCAGCGACTTCCAGTCCAGCAGGTCCTCGCCCGGGGTGAGGGTGCGGGCGCGCAGGTCGTCGACCGCCACGTTGCCCGCCAGCCGCAGGTCCGGCCCGGCGGCCGGCAGCGCGACTTCGACGCGGCCGGTGTAGCCCAGGTCCGCCCGCAGCAGGTCCAGGTTCAGCGAGCCGCGCAGGTAGGGCTCCAGCGCGTGGACCGGCAGGTGCCGGGCCTGCACCTGGCCCCTGGCCTCCAGCGGGCGGGTCGGGCGGGTGGACGGCAGGGTGACCGTACCCGCATACGACAGCTGGCCCTCGTCGCTGCGGCGCGCCCGCGCGCCGCCCTGTCCCACGCGCAGGCTGGCGTTCAGCTGGATCGGCGCCTGCGCGGCCGCCATCGGCCGCAGGGGCCCGGCCTGCAGCTGCAGGGCCGAGAGGTCCAGGCGCACCGGCTCCGGCGCCGCCAGGTCCTCGTAGGCCACGCGCCCGCCGGCCACGCGCAGCTGGGCGAGTTCGACCTGCCAGGCTGTGGGAGCAGCGGAGGGAGTGGACGCCTTCGCTGCAGCACTCGACGTCCCGGGCGCCGCCGCGGGTTTCGGCGGGTCCTTCCGGGCGGCTGTCCCGTCGCCCACCAGCCAGTCCTGCGCCGCCCAGCGCCCGTCGGCGCGCCGCTGCAGCACCAGCCGCGGCTGGTCCAGCGTGAGCGACTGCGCCGAGGCCTGCCGGGTCCCGAGGTCCACCTCCACGCCTTCCAGCGCGAGCAGGGTCCAGCCGGCCTGCGGCGTCTTCGCCGGGCCCAGGGCCGCATCGGCCAGCCGCAGGGCGCCCGCCTTCACGCGCAGCGCGCCCCCGGCCTGCCAGGCCACCTGCGCATCGCCGGTGAGCGTGCCCGCCACCGGCAGCCGGACCACGTCCGCCAGCCAGGCGGACGCGGCCGACAGGGGCAGACCCTCCACCTGGGCGTTCACCTCGGCCGCCGTGGCACTCGCCTGGCCCTTCCATTGCAGGTGCCCGCCGGCCACCTGCGCGTCGCCGTCGAAAACGAAGGGCGCGGTGGCGGGCCAGCCCGCCCGGTCCACGCGCAGCTGGATCGCCTCCACCGCCAGCATCGGCTGCGCCCCCCGGGCGATGCGCAGGTCGCGCAGGCCCAGGCTGCCGGAGACGGTCACCTGCGGGGCCTCGCGCTGCTCGAAGGCCACCGTGGCCTTCAGCGACAGCTCGCCGGCCTGGGGCTGCAGCGGCAGGCCCGCCGGCCAGTAGGCGGTGTAGGCCTGCAGGAGCAGGCGCGGCACGTCGATCGTGAGTTCGGAGCGGCGATCGGCCGCGAAGGGGCGGGTGGTGCCATCCAGCTTGAAGGGCTCCCCGTTGAGCGTGAAGGCCAGGTGGGCCTGCGTGAACACCTCGCGCCGCGCGCCGATGTTGCTCAGGAAGGGCAGGCCCAGCTGCAGCGCGCGCACGGTGTGCGTGCGCTGGCGCGGTCCGTCGGTGAAGTCCAGCTCGCCGCCCGTGACGGCGATGTTGAACACGGAAAACCGCAGCGGCCGGGCCTCGCCTGGCGCGGGCGGGTTCAACCTCGCCAGGATGTCGTCGATGTCATAGCGCCCCTCGCCCAGGGCCGCTAGCCGCAGCCGGGGCGACTCGATCCGCAGCTCGCCCACCACCGGGGCCAGCCGCAGCAGGGACTCCAGCTCGGCGTCCGCCTCCAGGCGGCCCAGCTCGAACTGCACCGACTGGCCGTCGGCCGACCGCACCTGCAGCCCGCGCAGGGTCACGGCCATCGCCCAGGGCCGCACCTCCACCGCCTGCAGGCTGACCGCGCGGCCCAGGGCTTCGCCGGCCTGCCGCTCGATCACGCCCCGCAGCAGGGGCGGCAGGGCCAGCCACGCCAGGCCCCACAGCGCCAGCAGGGCCGCCAGCGCCCAGGCCAGCCGGCGCGTCCAGCGCAGCGCCCAGGGGGCCCGGAGGGTGCGCGAAGGCGCCTGCGGGGTGGACGGCATGGGGACTCCTCGTCATTCTTGCGTACTACGCTGTCGAGCATAGCAAGCCCAAGGGTTTCAGGGGAGCCGGGGCCCGCCGCGGCCGGCCCGGGTCAGTCGCCCGGCGGCTGGGCCTGTTCGCAGGGCACCTGGATCAGCTCATGCCGGCCGGGGTCGGCTTCGTCGATGCGCAGCGCGCTCAGGCAGCCGCCCCACACGCAGCCCGAGTCCAGCGCCATCACGTCCGGCCGCAGCAGCACGCCCAGGGTGGACCAGTGGCCGCAGGCGATGGGTGTGCCGGCGGTGCGCCGTTGCTTCACCTCGAACCAGGGCAGGGCGCCCGGCGGGGCCTGGTCGGGCGCGCCGGAGGCCTTCAGGTGCATCACGCCGTCGGGGGTGCAAAAGCGCAGCCGGGTCAGGGCATTGACCACCACGCGCAGGCGGTCCGCGCCCTGCAGCGTGTCGTCCCACCGATCGGGTTCATTGCCGAACATGGTGCCCAGGAAGGCCACATGCGACGGCCCGCGCAGCGCCGCCTGCACCTCGCCGGCCAGGGCCATCACCTGGTCCGCGTCCCACTGCGGCAGCACGCCCGCGTGCACCATCAGCAGCCCGTGCGCGCGGATCGCCAGCGGCTGGTGCCGCAGCCAGTGCAGCAGGGCCTCGCGGTCCGGCGCGGTCAGCACCGCCTGCACCGTGTCGCGCGGATGGGGCGTGCGAAAGCCCGCCGCCACCGCCAGCAGGCTCAGGTCGTGGTTGCCCAGCAGGCAGCGCGCGGCGTCGCCATAGCCCATGAGGCGGCGCAGGACCTCGGCCGATGCCGGGCCGCGGTTGACGAGGTCGCCGAGCAGGTAGAGGGTGTCCCGGCTGGGGGAAAAATCGATCTTCTCCAGAAGCCGCGCCAGCGGGGCGTCGCAGCCCTGGACATCGCCGATCAGGTAGAGTGCCATGGTGTTCAATTGTCCCCCTGATCGATGGACGTCCTGCTGATTGCGCTGTTGACCCTCCTCAACGGCGTGTTCGCCATGTCCGAGCTGGCGCTGGCCTCGAGCCGCAAGTCACGCCTCACGGCCCTGGCGCAGGAGGGCGACCTGGGCGCCGCCAAGGCGCTGGCGCTGATGGAGCAGCCCACGCAGTTCCTGTCCACCGTGCAGGTGGGCATCACCTCCATCGGGGTGCTCAATGGCATCGTCGGCGAGGCCGCCTTCAGCGGCGGCCTGGCGGCCTGGCTGGCCAGCCTGGGCGTCAGCGCCAAGGCGGCGGGCATCGCGGCCACGGCCATCGTGGTGGCCGTGATCACCTTCATCACCATCATCTTCGGCGAGCTGGTGCCCAAGCGCATCGGCCAGCTCCATCCCGAGACCGTGGCCCGGCTCATGGCGCTGCCCATGGCCTGGCTGGCGCGGGCGGCGGGGCCCTTCGTGAAGCTGCTGTCCGCGTCCACACAGGCCGTGCTCAGGTTGCTGCGCATCGATACCTCGCGCGAGCGCACCATCACCGAGGAGGAGCTGGCCCACAACCTGGAGGAGGGCGTCGATGCCGGCGTGATCCACCACCAGGAGCGGCAGATGGTGCAGAACGTCTTCCACCTGGACGACCGCACCCTCACCTCCATGATGCTGCCGCGACCCGACATCGAGTGGCTGGACGCCAGCCTGCCGCCGCCGGCAGCCCTGGCCCAGGCCGCCCTGGGCGGCGCGCATTCCTGGTACCCGGTGTGCCGGGGCTCGCTGGACGAGGTGGTGGGCGTGGTCAGCGTGGCCACGCTGCTGGCGGTGGACTCGCAGGACACCCGGCCCATCGAGTCCCATGCCCGGCCCGCCGCCTTCCTGCCCGAGACCCTCACGGGCATGGAGCTGCTGGAGCAGTTCCGCGCGCAGTCCGCGCGCATGGTCTTCGTGGTCGACGAGTACGGCGTGGTGCAGGGGCTGCTGACCCCGCACGACCTGCTGGAGGCCATCACCGGCGAGCTGCAGCCGGTGCTGCAGGCCGAG
>JACCEC011194444.1_pt1 | contig 12648 bp, 10 predicted proteins | sample 7450121 | NCBI WGS metagenome assembly JACCEC01 (sample SAMN15323455, study PRJNA562643) | freshwater metagenome | isolation source: river surface water | place: USA:Blue River Watershed | collected 2017-08-18 | reverse complement strand
TCTCTTCTTTGCCAGCAATTCTGCAAGCCGCATAATCAAACAACACAATCCTTTTCCCCTTTAGATGCGACTGCCACAAGCTCAATTCATTCAAAGCCTCTGCCGTATGCTGGTCCATCCATATCCCCTTTAAGCCAGCATATTTCGTCTTGTACTGCAAGTGCTCCGAAGCAGGCTGACGGTAAATATGATTCAGTCGAACGAAAGCGGATAATAATAGCACCAAACAAAAACTCCCTAACGCTAACCAATGTAAACTAAGCAAGGGGGTGAAGCGCTTCATCACCCAAAACACTAAAACGAGCCATGGCCAGGCCATTATTAATGCGGGCGAAGGATAGCCTATTGAAATAGCAGTTAACCCTGTTATGAACAACACAAAAACGCCGGTAGCATAATGACGAGATAACCGATGAAAACGCATCTCAGAGCCAATCATTGGGATAATGGAAATCCAAACTGCTGTCGGCAGGTAACGATATGAATTGCTGCGTAGCAATAAAACCATAATGGCGATGGCTAATCCGAAACATAGACCAAGCATCAAGCGGCTCATCCAAATCCAGTTTCTATGCTTTTGCCACTGCCACGCGAGAACGAAAGAAGCTCCGATCAATAAGCCTAGGTAAGCCCCTTTATATTGCAGCAGTACCTTTAATACAAATTTTACAGATACCCCAGAAACACTCATTTGATAAATAGCCGCCTCAGAAACTCCTTGTCCGAATAGATACATACCAAACAACAAATAAGGCAGTAATACCCCGAGATAAGCCTTCCACTTTTTATGATCTTGAAAATACCAGATGCTCAAGAGTCCTACAGGAAGGAAGGTCTGTCGACAAAGCGCCGCCATGCTAATCGTAGCATAAGCCAAAAGTGACCACCATGAATCGGAGGAAAGTTTGTTCCGTAGAAACACGCCGACACTCACCAAAAATATTGCATCGATACTGGTCCAGGCCATTAATGGAAAACTATGCAGATTCAAGGCAAATGAAATCCCTGCCAAGAGCCAGAAGACAAGCGCACTGAGCTCTATACGCATTCTATTCACGGTGACGCTAAGTAAAGCATAAGAGTAAAAGCCAATTTCAAACACCGTTATAAAGCGAGAAGCCAACAAACGATATTCGCCAAACAACAAGGCTGGCCAATGCAGGAATACGCTTCCGAATGGACGAATACTTACAAAATCTAGAAAAGGAATTTGTCCCGACCAGAAGCGAGCGGTTTGCGCTAGTACCACGCCGTCGTCGGTAGGATTAAATCCTAATGGGGCAAAAAGAAAAGCAAAGACGAGTAAGAACGCCGTATAGAGTGTAGGAAATAAAAAACGCTTTAACGCAAGAGGCATTTAAATTCGATTAATCCTGCAATGATCTAAACAGAAGCACTTCACGATACTTGCGAAGGATATCCCAGATCCATATTGACAAGCAAATCCAACCTAATACAGCAGGATAAAACACCATGCGCATATAGCTGTCGAGATCATACTTCGCGAAAGCCGGATTACCCCCATTCCCTGGATGTACCGAAAACTCTTTCATGCGTGGGATAACAAAAATTAAAACCACAAATAGCACATAACAAAACACATTATAGATAGCAGCGAAGCGTGACTGCTTTTCTTCATCGGTAAAGGAAGCACGCAATACGAAATAAGCCAAATACATCAACATACCTATCGCAGTGCAATTCAGTTTCACATCAGAGCTCCATGGCGCACCCCAGGTAAAATTAGCCCACATCATACCTGTCAAAAGACCCAATACTCCGAACAACATCCCAACCGTTACAGCGCTATAGGCTGCTAAATCTATTTTCTGTTTTTCCTTTAGAGAGATTTTCGAATTTCCTTGCGCCATCAAGTAACGAAGCGAATGATAAAGTGCTACACTGAAAATGACGATTTGTGCAAACCACATCGGTACGTGAAAATATAAATTACGAATGGTCTCATTCAAAATTTCCAAACGAGGTACAGGCATCAATAAACCCGCAACTACCGTGTATGAAAGCAATACAACCGCTGCAATCTTCACCAAATTCATAAAACTTATTCGCATATCTGTAGAATTAATCTTGCCAAGTATATTTAAAAAGAATGACAGCTAAAGCCAACAACAATATATTCAACGCCGACAAAAATAAGAGGTCATTTGAATATTCTCCAAAAGAATGAGCAATCATTGTTTTTTGCGTAGCAGAAATGATAATGGCCAAAAGAGGAATAGCGATGGGCAAAGTAAGGATACTCACCAGAGTAGTGCTCTTGCCACTTCGCGCCGCTAATACCGACATGAAGGTAAATAGGATGGTAAAACAAACCATACCCCCAAAGAGAATACAAACAAATGCTCCGATATCAACCACGGGGAAGCCTAAAAACAGAATGAATAACAATAAAGTGAAAAAGCCTAAGACGACCATCAATAGGATATTATACATCAATTTCGCCGCTAAAAATTCAATCGGACCAATCAACGTATAGTAGTAAAAATGACGATCACGTCCCTCTTGTAAAAACCCTTTGGAAAGGGCGTCGACAGACCCGAACAATAACGCAAGCCATAATAAGCCCGACCATAAAATTGGTTCTACATGACGAAATGAAAAGTAAATAAGGAATACCGTTAAGACTGCATACAGTAATAGAGCGCCAAATATGGATCGCTGCCTCCATTCACTACGGCTCTCTTTCTGCGCTAAAACGAATGCATTCCGCCAATTCACTTAATTAGTTTTTGAATCCAACTAAATGGTGACGTCCCCACTTCACTGAGTCAACTAGGTTATCCAATGTGATATGAAGCGTATCCTTTACAAAATACATACCAGCACCTTGCTTCGAACAATAGCCGTCTTTATCAACATCCATCAAGAAGGCGCCATCCATCTTCACCACAAATTTCTCGGAATAGTCGCTCTTCGTTAATTGCACATTATGATTAGTCAGTAAGGTATCTTGTACCAACTGATAAGAAATAACCTGACCAGTAGTGAAGTTCTTGATCGGCACTTCATAAAATTGTGTCATCGTATAACTTCCCACACGCGCTTCTCTCCAATCAATAGTTTTTTTGCAGGCAAACAAAACTACTGCAGATAAAATCAAAACGAGAAAACGAGCTATTCGCATTATATTTATTTTTGTTATTTAAATTAAGCCAGGTTGGATGAATCGTTTTGACTCACCTCTTCCTTTTTCCAAAATTCATTGAGGGACAAAATTAATAAAACAATTGCGGCTATCGGTAGTAATAACGTGAGTTTATACTCCTGTTGGAAATTTTGATTTGGCGCCAAAGGAATTTTCAAATTATGAATCACATAGGCTGCACTTAGTCCAAAAACTACTAAAGAAAGGAAAGCCGCCTTAATTAGCTGTGCTTGCAATCTAGGCTTCGGGTACAAGAAGATGGCCAAAACGCATAAAACAACAGCAAACAACAAAGGGATATCGACAGACAAATGCTGTTTCACAATTAAAGTACAAGATTCAAAATTATCATCTGTGATATGATCGAAACTAGCCGACCATAGGCTCAGATAATGAACGGGCAACAATAAAACTGCTGCAATGGCTAAATAAGCATTTTGAACCTTTTGAAACATATTAGTCTTTTGTTATAGGTTTTACTTCGTTTCCAATTTGTAAATAATATTGTCCGCTACTTAAGTGGCTCAAATCATTCACCGTTTCCGGACGTGTAATCACTCCAGTATAAACACATTTACCAGCGTTATCGAAAATACTGAATACCGTTTCTTTCGACGAGTCAGAAGGACGGATATGAAGCAGATCATGGAAAGGAATTGGGTAGCATTCGAAACTGATCGCCTTTATTTCGCGAATGCCTACATTATCCGGTACCGTGCTATAATTATGTTTTACAAATGGATACGCAGCAGACTTCCAAGCACCACGTCCGTACGTAGAACAGAAGACCGCATTGGCAGAACGATTATATTCAACTTCTGTACAAGTAACAGGAGGCATCCCCTGATTAAAAGGAACCCAATCGTGAACCAGTGTATCATAAGCCCAAACGCCAATCTCAGTGCTAGCATATAAACCATCTTGCGTGCTATCTTGGTAATACAATGAATTCACTGGAACATTCGGCAAGGAGCCAGAGAAATTACTAAACGTAATACCTCCATTGTCAGAATACCAAACCTTTTTACCGGCAGCATAGCCAGAGACTGAAACCCAGATACGCGTAGAATCCCATGGGCAAATCACTACACTAGTTTTGTTACCTGTCATACCTGCAGAAACACAGCTCGTCCAGGTAGTACCTCCATCAGCCGTAGTATACAGACTAGCACCACGCAGCGCATAGATAATATTGCTATTCTTCTTGTAGACATCAAACGCACTCACATTACCACTCGTCCAATTAGACACTTTTGTCCAGGTAGTACCAGAATTCATCGACTTGAAAAGATTCGTATAACCGATATACATCGTTGTTGGCGTAGTTGGATCGAGCATAAATGGCGTATCCCACAATCCTTGCTCTGTAGAAGAAATCGCACCAGAGATATCACTAAAACTTGCGCCACTATTCGTAGAGCGTGCTAATCCGCCATATTGCGATTCACCAAACATAACCGTATTGTTAGATGGATTAATCGCTACTTCAAAGCCGTCCGCATTTAGCGCCTGGCCATCCCAATTACCATTATTCCAAACATTCACATCATTATCCTGTGCGCCATACAAAAACAAATTAGGATTCGTCTGCGATACCCCAAGATGATATTGTTGCGTAGCCATAATACCATGTGAAAGGTTGTTCCAAGAAGAGGCACTAGAAGTTGTTTGATAGATACCACCATCACATCCTAAGAATAGCTTTGCGCCATTGCTAGTAAATTGTAAATCATGGTCATCCACATGCACCGAATTTGGGTTGGTCTTCGACCAGCTCACGCCTCCGTTAGCAGAACGATACACTTGCAAACCGCCTACAAAAACTAGATTAGAGTCGATCGGAGACGCCGCAATTGCTAAGGCATACCAGCCTTGGGTACCAATCAATGAAGTTGGTGTAGTCGCTCGCACTGTCCAATGTTGACCAGCATCAGAAGATTTATAGACGCCGAGTAAACTATAACTGTTGTTAGCATAAATAGCATAAACGATGTTTGGATTAGCAGCGGTTACCGCAATAGAAATACGTGCAAAGCCAGAAGCAGGCAAGCCAGTACCGGAAACTATCGTAAAGGTCGCGCCGGTATCAATAGAACGATAAATACCCGCACCAGTAGTACAGTAAACAATTGCTGGATTGGCTGGATTAATTTTTACATCGCGAGCACTACCGCCGCAAACGGATTTCCAGGTAGTACCGCCATTAACGCTACGCATTAATCCACCATCTGTTGCACAAAATAAACGCTGCGTATTTGTTTTATCCATTACAAGGCGAGAGAGATTAAATCCTGAAGAGCTGTTGTACGTAAGCCCAGTAGCAGTCCAGGTAACACCGCCATCTGTCGACTTATAAACGCCTATCGTAGCTTGATCTTGACGCGCTTCGCCATCACCCGTTGCAATATAGATTTCATTACTATTGTTCGGATTCACAGCGATACCGCTGATGCCAATCGCACCCAAAGATTCATTCATAATGGCCCAAGTAGCACCCCCATCTGTTGTATGCCACAGTCCGCCAGAAGGTGATCCTGCCCAAATATTTAAACCAGCAGCGTCGACGATAAAGACACGATCGATTCGTCCAACACCCCAGCTTCCTTGCGGAGACGGTAATATTTGATTCACCCAATTTGCAGTAGCACTCTTTGTCGAAGCTCCTTTTGCTACTGTGTTCTTTAACTCAGCAATCGCTTTCAAATTAGCATCTGGAGCCGGAAAGGCGCCAGTCGCATTTACTCGCGGAGCCCAAAACCAATGCCATCTCGCTAACATATTATCATTCGCCGCTTCTTCCTCTTCTTCATGACGAAATAAGTGTATCCCCTTCTTTTCCTTCACAGGAACAGGATACATCTCCAGCAAGTCGTAATAACTATACTGGCGCCAGTTAGGAATTAAAAAAGGTAAAGTATATTGTTGCTTTAAAGCAGCTTTCTCAGCAGCGCTTAAAGTCACTTGTCCCTGCGAATTTTCAACTACAAAAAATAGCAGGAGACTTAGGGTTAATAAAAGTTTTTTCATGGTAACACAGGTGAGGTTCTATGAGTAAATATAACATAAAATAGCTTAAAAGTCACCCCCCGAAGGTGCGTAAACTTATAAATCTAAAGAATGAATTCCGCCATGATCGGAAACCATCCACATGCGATGTGCATCGGCGCTAAGCCATAATCGATTCACATTTAAATCGGTGAACGGAACAGCCTTCCGCCAATTCTTGCCACCATCGGTCGACTCCAATAAAATACCATTATTTCCAGCTACAAATAGATGATTCTCATCGAGTACACATAGCGTATTGAAATACCAATTCGCATTAAACAAACTATTGCCATTACGTAGGCGTTGCCAAGAATGACCTGCATTGGTCGTTTTCAAAATGGTTCCCGCATAACCAACCGCATAGCCTGTCCTAGCATTAGCAAAACGAATCGACTTAAAAAAGTCGCCAGTGGCATCTAAAAGCAACCAAGATTTTCCGGCATCCTCGCTCCGGTAGATAGCACCATACCCGCAAGCAAAGGCTAAAGTATCATTTACAATAGTGACATCCGTCAACAGTTGCTTCATCGCAAGTCGATCCCAATCACCGCTCCCATCCGTCTTGCGGCGATACATCACCCCCTCTCCATAACTATTCCCTCCTACAATAAGCTGTAAAGTGTCTTTTACATCCAGTGAATAGAGCTCTTCCCAGCCAGCAATCTGACTAATGGAAAAACTGTCTTTTGAACCGTATGAATAAACCACTTTACCGGTATGGCCAACACTCATGATCGCATTACCTATCGACTTTATGCCGTGTAAAACATATGCGCTCACACTATCACGCACTTTCCAGGTAGTACCGCCATCGCAAGTATATAGAATCGTTCCATTACTAAATCGACTGCCACCACAAATAAACCCTGTATCCTTATTTATAAAGGTGATTCCGTACAAATTCTCATCAGTAATAATATCTTGATTATTGACTAATCGATCATTGTTTACCTTAGTACATGAGTTATAAATCAGTACCAAGCCAAACAGCAATAGGAATCGATATTTCAGAGAATTTAACATTCGTCTATACAACTTATTAAAACGGTAATGGCATGTTGCAACTCCTCTTCTGTAATACATAATGGCGGTGCAATACGAATACAATTTTCAGCGAATAAGAACCAATCCACCAGCACTCCTTTCGCCATGGCTGCATGCATTAACTTAACACAGGTATCGAAAGAATCTAACTCCATTGCCATTAGAAATCCGAAGCTACGAATAGCTTTAATTTTAGGATGTACGAGACCCTTACGGAGTAAGGTTTCGCGCTGGCAAACATCCATCCAGTGCTTGTTTTCCAAAAGCACTTCTATTCCGGCTTTTGATGCTGCGCAACACAAAGGATTACCCCCAAATGTGGTGATATGTCCGAGCACCGGCTGATAACTCAGCTGCTGCATTAAATTTTTATCCGCAATAAATGCCGCAAGCGGAAGTCCCGCACCAAGCGCCTTGCCCAACAATAATATATCGGGTACTATATTCCAATGTTCGAAAGAAAACAACTTCCCACTTCTTCCTAAACCCGTTTGTATTTCATCTAATACCAACAAAGCACCTACCTCCGAACAGCGCTCGCGTAAGGCTTTGAAATAATTCGCATCAATTACTTGTACGCCAGCCTCTGCTTTGATTGTCTCGCAGAAAACAGCTGCCGTAGCGGTGGTAATCTGTTGAAGATCTTCTAAATTATTAAAACGAATATGGCGCGTATCTGGCAAAAGAGGACGGAAGGCTTGTTTGAAATATTCACCACCCATCAAACTTAAAGCCCCTTGGGTGCTACCATGATAGGACTTTTCAAAAGAAACAAATTCTGTTCTTCCGGTGACGCGCTTCGCCAATTTCATCGCACCCTCTGTAGCCTCACTTCCTGAATTAGTAAAATAAACACTATTCAAATTTGCAGGCAACAAACGCACTAACAATTGCGCCAATTGTACTTGCGGAGATTGAATATGTTCGCCATAGACCATCGTATGTAAATAAGCATCCGCTTGCGCTTTGATGGCTGCTACTACTTTCGGATGACGATGACCGATATTCGCCACACTAATCCCAGAGATAAGGTCTAGATGCGCTTTCCCAGCTTCGTCATATAAATAACAAGCCTCTGCCCTTGCCACTTCAAAGCCCAAAGGAGCTTCAGAGGTAGGCGCAACAAAGGATTGAAACAACTGACGGTTGGTCATTACTTTTTCTTTTTAACTGGTACCCACTCTTCTGCAATCGCTACCGCTTCCATTTTCTCTACCCAACGTAAGGTAGCAGGACAGCGATGTAAATTCTCTGCAAAGACATGTGTATAGTCGACAATTTCTTTTTTATTCAAATGCGGAAAGCCAGCACAGTCGGCTGGACGAACCTCATAGATGCTGCACATGTTAGATTTCAAATCCAAAAACTGACAAGGAGTCGTAGTGTTCATCAAATCGCCTGTCCCTTTTTCCTTGTAGAGCCACTTCTCATAAAACTCGTCTCGCGTTACGCCTAAATGCTTGGAAATGCGCTTCAAATCAGCCTCCGTATAGGTTGGTGTCATCGTGCGACAACAATTCGAACAAGCCAAACAGTCGATTTCAGCAAAGACTTCCTTATTTAATTTTACCGCCGTTTTATCAGCGGCTGCAGGTTTTGCTTTCTGCCAAGCTTTTAAAAACTTCTTCAACGCAGCGCGCTTACGATAGGCTCTCGCCTTAAAACTCTTGAGATTCATACCGCTCTAAGATACAATCTTCATGGCAAGGACACAAAATTGTATTGTACAATTTAGCGTTTAACAAACAAGTTGCTGTGTTAATCCAAATGTCCCTATACTTTATATTGTACTAAAACATTTGTTGCTTTAAGTAGCGAAACCTCCGCGATGCGTTTAACCACACGTCTTGCCATTGTCATCACAGCCTTGCTACTCATTTTCTTGAGTGGAACCATCTTCTTTCAACGCTCTGTTATTAAGAATGCAGACCGCCTAAGAGATGAATGGATAGAAGCGTCGAAAGACAATCTGCTACAGGTTTTGAATAACGAAGCGCAGGTTCAACAAGCCTATTTAAAAATTCAATCCTCCTCTTTGCAATCGCGTTTGCAAGAGAATCCACAGCAGCTTTTAGCCTTACTCAATGCGAGCAAACTGAAAGACATCGACCGTGTAGACCTCTATGATTGCGTTACACAATCTTGGGTGTCCCAAACGAAACAGGATTCCCTAGAGATGCCGAAGGAAGCACTGCACAATCAAATTCTCTATAAACGCTTTTTCATCCTACAGAAAGGAAGTCCCGCAGAAATTGCGCTTCAAGCAATTGTCGATCCGAATACACAGCAAGCAAGATATCTAATTGTCTGTACGCATCTTTTCTCGAATGCCTTTTGTAACGAAGTTGCCAATCAAATCGATAAGAGCGAATGTAAAATTGTACGCGCCGCAACTAAAGATAATTTCAATCGTCAGAATGGAGAGTTGTTTCTTTCTCTACCGCTCACCGATTATAATAGCAAGTGCATTGCCTATTTAGAATTAAAACGACATTTCCCACTTTACGCAACATTCACGCGTTATCAACTACTCAACAACTACTTCTTCATCTTCTTTAGCCTCGGACTTCTACTCCTTCTCGTTGGTTTTGTGCTTTGGTATATCAACCGTCCATTGTTAAAGCTTTTGAAGGCCATCTACCATCGTAACGAAGCACCGCTCGCGCAACTAAAATCCCGTCGCGATGAGTTTGCACAGCTTGCTACACTCATCACGTTGTTCTTCCAACAGCGCCGCCGCCTACTTTCTGAAATCGACAATAGAAAACAATCCGAGCAGCAACTCAAAGAAGCGATCGAACACGTTGAAAATAGTACGATAGAAAAAATAAAAGCAGAAAAAGCCGATGAAGCAAAACGTGTCTTCATCTCCAATATCAGTCATGAGCTCCGAACACCGATGAATGCGGTCGTGGCCATTTCAGAAATGCTCCTCGCCGAACCGTCTAAAGAAGAACAAGAAAAGCTCGTCAAAGTACTCGGCTACTCCGCCAAGCAGCTCACTACGCTTGTTACAGATATTCTCGACTTTTCTAAAATTGAATCGAATAGTCTTGAGCTAGTGCCACAAAGCTTCTCCTTGGATAAGCTCTGTAACGACCTGGTGCAAATGTTCACCTTCACTGCCCACGCAAAAAACATACGCGTTTCTTTCGAAGGTGACGAACGCTTACGACAGCAAATTATCGGCGATCCACATCGCCTGAATCAAATCTTTATCAATTTGCTGGGCAACGCTGTGAAGTTTACCGACCATGGCGAAATCATCCTCGCCTATCGACTCGTACAACATACCAGCGATCAGAAAGTGCAAGTGCTGTTTGAAGTAAAAGATACCGGTATCGGAATTTCTGCGGAAGATTTACCGCATGTATTTGAACGCTTCTATCAAGCGAACGCAGCGCCAGACAAGAAAAATCCAGGCACAGGGTTAGGACTCAGCTTAAGTTCGAAATTAGTAGAATTAATGGGCGGCAAACTAGCTGTAGAAAGCACTTTAGGAAAGGGTACCCAATTTTTCTTCACCTTACAATTCCAGCTCGACAAGCAAGGACCGGTGATGTCGAACCCAGCGTCCGCTTTCCCGCAAGGTAAGCTCAGCGGACTAAACGTCTTGGTAGCGGAAGACCATGAAATCAATGCTTTTGTCTTAAAGCAGTTTTTTGCAAAATGGGAAGTGAAAGCCACTTTCGTTGGCAACGGACAATTAGCCCTAGATGCCTTACGCGAGCAGAGTTTTGATTTGGTATTGATGGACCTTCAGATGCCTGTTATGGATGGTTACCAAACGGTACAGGCGATTCGTTCGTGGCCAGAGAAAAAGTTCCAAAGTCTGCCAGTGGTTGCAGTCACAGCCGACGCTTCGAAAGAAACGCGCGACTTACTATTGAAAAACGGTTTTGATCTGTTTATCTCCAAACCATTCGACCCTGCAGCGCTGCACCATACCTTACAAACGGTACGCCAGCATCGCTTTATCGCACGGCCAGATGTCAGCGACTAAGAAAACCAGTCTGCCATCTCTTCTTCACTGAAGCCTACTCTAGTCGACCCGTCTCCCTTTACCCAAACTGGACGCTTAATCATACTCGGCTTTTCCATCAGCAATGGAAGTGCAGTAGTTATTTTTTCACATGCCAACTTCTCCGCGTCAGACAGTTGCTTATAGGTCGTTCCTTGGCGGTTCACGAGTACTTGCAGATCAACCTCCTTCAGCCAAGCCTTTAATTGCTTTTGAGTAGGTATTTCCTTTTTAAAATCATGAAATTCAAAGTCGATTTTCTGTGCCGTAGCCCAATCCAACGCCTTTTTTACTGTATTGCAATTTTTAATGCCGTAAATGTGTATCATTCTCTAAAGGTACAATCAAAGAATTGCATCCTATTCTGTATTTTTGCACAACTCAAAAACAAGATTATGGCAAAAATTACTTCCATCACCGCTCGTCAGATCCTCGACAGCCGTGGTAATCCTACAGTTGAAGCAGATGTATGTTTAGAAAACGGAATGATGGGCCGCGCGGCTGTTCCTAGCGGAGCGAGCACAGGCAAACATGAAGCCGTAGAATTACGCGATGGAGATAAAAGCAAATATCTTGGAAAAGGCGTTTTAAACGCTGTTAAACACGTAAAAGAAGTAATCGCTCCTGCCCTCATCGGCATGGATAGCGCCGACCAAGCCGCTATCGACCATAAAATGCTTGCCTTAGACGGTACGCCTAATAAAGCAAGCCTTGGTGCTAACGCAATCCTTGCGGTCTCTCTTGCCAATGCGCAAGCGGCAGCAAAAGCAGCAGGACAGCCTCTTTTCCAATACCTTGGAGGCGACCAAGCCGTGACACTACCAGTTCCTTTGATGAATATCTTGAACGGCGGTGCACACGCAGATAATAAAATCGACTTCCAAGAGTTTATGGTCGTGCCTGTCAAAGCTGATTCATTCAGCACTGCGCTTCGTATGGGTACGGAAGTATTCCACCATTTGAAGAATGTTTTGAAGAAGAAAGGCTATTCTACGAACGTAGGTGACGAAGGCGGATTCGCGCCTAATATCCAATCGAACGAAGAAGCGATTGAAACGGTATTACAAGCTATTGAAGCTGCTGGATACAAAGCGGGTGAAGATATCTTCATCGCAATGGATGCTGCTTGTAGCGAACTATATGACGAAGAAAAAGGCGTTTATGTATTTAAGAAGTCTAATGGCAAAACCATGACAAGTGAAGAGATGGTGGCCTATTGGGCGGATTGGGTAAGTCGTTATCCAATTGTTAGTATCGAAGACGGCTTAGCAGAAGATGATTGGAAAGGTTGGGAACTAGCTACTAAAGCTATGGGCGATAAAGTACAGTTGGTAGGAGATGATTTATTCGTTACGAATGTAAGTCGCTT
>JACCEC010631013.1_pt1 | contig 12651 bp, 10 predicted proteins | sample 7450121 | NCBI WGS metagenome assembly JACCEC01 (sample SAMN15323455, study PRJNA562643) | freshwater metagenome | isolation source: river surface water | place: USA:Blue River Watershed | collected 2017-08-18 | reverse complement strand
GGTCGGCTTCCAATTGCCCCTCTCCGGGGCCGTCCTCGCCCTGCCGCCCGCCCTCACCTGCGTCTCCCTGCCTTTCATCAATTCCTACTGAGGCTGGTCGGGTTACATGAGGTCCATGAAGGAATCCGGCATCTGGACGGCCTATGAACGGAGCCTTCCCGACCTGAACTCGCTCGTGGCCTCCAATGAAATCGCCCTGTTTGTCCTGCTGATCCAGGGGCTGGTCGGCGTGTGCATGGTTGTCGTCGGTTGCCAGCAAAAGCGCTGGAACTAATCCCCGGCCTTCTCTACGATTCATATTAGCCCGGCGCCCCTGGGCCTTCCCCATGTCCAAAGTTAACCCTCTTTTCTTCGCCCTCGGCATCCCCGTGCTGGTGATCGTGGTCCTCCTGGCCATCGTCATCCCGCGTTTCGCCGGCGGCGGTAAGTTCACCGACCTTTCCCCCTTCTCCGTCGACGATTACCGCAAGGATTGGGCGACCCTCCAGGGGAACGCCTACCGCTTCGACTGCCAGATCGAGAAGCAGCTCGCCTACGAGGAGGGCAAAGGCCGCGTCCTCGCCGTCAAGCCGACCGACGTCAGCCGCGGCACCGGCCGCGTGCCGGTCTTCGTGCCGCTCGCCGCCGGCGAGACCTTCGAAGTCGGTCAGCGCTTCAAATGCAAGGTCCGCGTCGTCCGCGACCTGCTCGTCGTCGAAGACCTCGAACGTTTTTGAACCCCGCCATGCGTAAACTGCTTTGTTCCTTCCTCGGCTGCCTCGCTTTCGCGTCGCTGGCCATCGCGCAGGCGCCGCAGCCGGGCGCCACGGTCTCCGGCGGCGGTGGTGGCGATTACCGCAGCTCCTCGGGCGAGGCCATGGGCGACCGGCTCTTCGACGTCAACAGCGACTCCGTCGACATGGAGAACGGCTCCATGCAGTGGAAGGGGAAGACCTTCAACCTCGGCAACTCGCGCGCCATGCGCATGCGCTTCGAGCGCTACCTCGCCTCGCCGGCCGCCGGTGGCGACATGACCAAGTACATCGCGACGTTGACGCAGATCGAAAAGATCCTGGGGCCCAACGCGGTCAACCAGAACAACATCTACGCCAGCCAGCAGGCGGCCTTCGACCTGCTGTTCATCGCGGCCGAACACGAGGTTGACGGCAACAACTGCCTCACCATCGCCACCCAGGTGAAGAAGATCTGGGCCATGCGCGCCGAGTTCCGCGACCTGAACATCACCAAGAACCAGCTGGAGGCCTTGCGCAAGACGCAGGAGGGCGTGGTCATCAATCGCGCCGAGCGCATGGAAGAGGCCAACGACTCCAAGGCCAATTCGCCGACGACCGCCAACGGCGGCAAGACGGGCCTGAACAAGACCTCCCAAGGTCAGACGGAGCTGGGGTACCGCGTGAAGGACGAGCAGCGCACCCAGGCTGAGATCCTCGCCAAGAACGCCGAGATGACCGCGCTGGGGCTCAAGGCGCAGGTCGAGTTCCAGTCGCAGATGGTCGGCTTCCTCCTCGCCCGCCGTTACCGCCATTGCCTGATCACCAGCTCCTTCTATCGCGTGCTCTTCAAGGGCGGTAACCAGAACATCAAGGTCGGCGCCAAGGAGGTGAAGGAGTTCTTCCCCGTCTCGGATTTCGTCCCGACCTTGGAGTCCGTCGATACCTTGGCCCGCGAGGCGATGAACGATGTCACCACGGGGATGCGCACCGTCGACGACCTTTACAAGCAGGGCGAGCTCTACGGCGCCTTCGAACGCCTCCAGGAGACCTACTTCCTCGGTGAGTTCGAGCCGGCGGTGATGATGTACGACCAGGCGAAGAAGCGCGAGATGCTCGACCTCTGGCGCGACCTCCGCGAACTGCAGCGCCTCGGCGACGAGCGCGACCTCGCCAACGTCGAGGGCTATGTGAACAAGGTCCGCGGCCGTGCCCGCGACTTCCCCGGCGCCGCCATCCTGTCCCGCGTCAACAACGCCATCAACGCCTCCAACATGGCGGTGCTCTCCGCCAAGCAGGCCGCCCTCAGCGGCGATACCGCCAAAGCCGAGGCGGCCCTCGAGCGGGCCACCAAGATCTGGCCGCAGAACCCGTCCGTGAAGGAGTTCGCCAACCAGGTCGTGAGCCGCCAGGACAAGCTTTCGCAGATGGTGCCGGAGTTCGACCGCATGATCGCCGAAGCCCGCTGGCGCGAGGTGTTCAACAAGAAGCTCGAGTTCGCCTTGGCCTTGGCCCAGGACAAGGCCCGTTCGGACAAGCTCCGTGAGGTCATCAACCGCGTCGGCGAACTCGACGCCAACATCCAGAAGGCCTCCGTGCTGGCTTCGCAGAACAACCCTTACCTCGCTTGGGATGTGATCGTCGAGATCTCCAAGAAGGAGGGCGACGACCTGGTCCTCGCCAAGACGCGTTCGGACATCGCCCCGCTGGTCGCCGACTATGCCCGCCTGATCGGCCAAGCCGAGAAGCTCGAACGCGAAGGCGGCGAAGCGGCGGCTTTGACGGCCTGGATGGCCGCGCAGGACCTGAACCCCGCCTCGCCCTCGTGTGGGGCGGCGGTGAAGCGTTTGGCCGCTTTGGTGGCCAAGTCGGCCGTCGCCAAGGCCGCCACGACCACGCCGGTCCCCGCCGCGGGCGACGAGGTGCCGGTGCCGACCGGCAAGTAGGCGCTACCAGGTGCTGACGGGGTTATCCTCGAGCGGATCCACCACGGTGACGCGGAGGTCGCCCTTGTGCTGGCGGACCGCGTTCATGACCTCCTCCACGAGGATGGTGCGGTTGCACTCCTTGCTCAGGTGGCCGAGGAAGAGTTCCGAGGTCTGCCATTCGCGCAGCCCGAGCAGCAGGTCGCGGGCGGCGTGGTTGGAGAGGTGGCCATGGTTGCCGCGGATGCGCTGTTTGAGGTGCAGCGGTCGCTTGGAGAGGTCGAGCATCTCGTCGTCGTAGTTCGCTTCCAGCACGAGGATGTCCGCCAGCGCGCAATGGTGCCGGACCACGTCGGTCGCATGTCCGAGATCCGTCAGCCAGGTCACGCGCCGCGCCGGGCGGCCATCCTCGGCGGGGCAGTCCACGGCATACCCGACCGGGTCGGCGGCATCGTGGGGGATCGGGATCGAGGTGATTTCGAGACCGCGGAATTCGAAGGTGGTGCCCGTCTCGAAGAGTTGCCAATCCGGCTTGAGCTTCAGGGCGCCTTGGATGCGGCGGGCCGTCTCCCGGTTCGCGAAGACCTTTAACGCGGGGTTTTGGCGGAGCAGGGCGGCGAGCCCGATGCAGTGGTCCGAGTGTTCGTGGGTGATGAGGACGGCGTCGACCGCGGCGCAGGCGAGCCCCAGCTTGGCCAGGGAAGCCTCCAGCCGCGGGCCTTGGAAACCGGCGTCCAGCATGATGCGGGTGCCACCCGACTCCAGGATGGAGCAGTTGCCGGAACTGCTCGTGCCGAGGATGTGGAAGGCGAAGGCCATGCAGGTGCCGTAGCAAACCTGCCATCGCTCCGTCTTCAAGCCGCCATTCGGGCTTTTCGCTTGAGGAGGTTTCCAGGCGGAGCGAGACTATCGTCATCACCTTCCGCCCATGCACACCCTTCCTCGAGTCATCTGCATCATCATGGGAGGCGGCCGCGGTTCCCGCCTGTACCCGCTGACCAAGGATCGCTGCAAGCCGGCGGTGCCGCTCGCGGGCAACTACCGGTTGGTCGACATCCCGATCAGCAACTGCCTCAACTCCGGGTTCAACCAGATCTTCGTGCTGACGCAGTTCAACACGGCCTCCCTGCACAAGCATATCCAGCAGACCTACAAGTTCGATGGCTTCGGCCGTGGTTTCGTCGACATCCTCGCCGCCGAGCAGACGGGCGACAAGGAGTCGTGGTATCAGGGCACGGCCGATGCGGTCCGCCAGAACCTCCACCACTACAACCTGAAGGACGAGGACCTCGTCCTCATCCTCTCGGGCGACCAGCTCTACCGCCTCGATTTCGCCGACCTCGCCCGCCAGCATATCGAGTCGGCGGCCGACGTGACCCTCGCCGCGAAGGCCATGCCTCCCGACCAGGTCTCGGCCCTTGGGGTCATGCGCGTCAATCCGGACCTGCGCGTCGTTGAGTTCGTCGAGAAGCCCAAGGACCCGGAGGTCATCAAGTCCCTGGTGCTCGGCGGCAACGCCCGCGCCCGCCTGGCGGACAAATCCGACCGCCCCTACTGCCTCGCTTCGATGGGTATCTACCTGTTCTCCGGCCGCGTGATGCGGGAAGCCTTGGCGGATCCGACCCAGACCGACTTCGGCAAGGAAGTGATCCCGGGCCTGCTCAAGACGAAGCGCATGTTGGGCTATGTCTTCGACGGGTATTGGGAGGACATCGGTACGGTCGGCTCCTTCTGGGAGTGCAACCTGACGCTGACGGACCCCGTGCCGCCGTTCGATTTCTTCGATGGTGCCAATCCGGTCTACACCCACGCCCGTTACCTGCCGACGGCCAAGCTGAACGGCTGCAAAGCCCAACGCGTGCTCATGGCCGACGGCGCCATCGTCGACGACTCGGAGATCCACCGTTGCGTGATCGGCGTTCGCTCGGTCATCCGCGGGGGCTCCCGTCTCGAGAACGTCGTCATGATGGGCGCGGACGCCTTTGAGCGCCCGCACGACCTCGCCAAGAACCATGGCCTCGGCCGTCCCGATGTCGGCGTCGGCCCGAACTGCGTCATCCGCAACGCCATCATCGACAAGAACGCGCGCATCGGCGCCGGTTGCCGACTGTCCCCGGCGGGCCTGCCCGAAAAGTGGGAAAGCGAATCGTTGTTCGTCCGTGATGGTGTCATCGTGGTCAAGAAGGGTGCGGTCGTTCCCCCTGGCACGGTGGTCGGCGAATGAAAAACTACGGCCGCACCTACTGGTTCACCTGGGGTTTCCTGATCCTGGCGGCCTCCTTCACCGGCGTGTCCTCCTCGGTCAAAGGGGCCTTCTTCGGCGGCATGATCGCCGCCTTGGTCTCCACCTTGGCTACACGCCCGTACGAGCGCCTCGGTGCCCGCTATGCGCCCGTACTTGGCGCGGTGCTGGGCCTGCTTTGGGCCGTCGCCAAACTTTATTACGTCCAGTGGACGGGTGATGCCGAAGAGCATGCCTTCGCGCGCTGGAACATCGGTACCGACATCGCCATCCATGCCGCTGGCTTTGCGGGTGGGGCCTTGCTGGCCGCCTTGGCGGCTACGCGGCCGTTGGGACGCTCGGTCTTGGCGGGCGGACTGCTGGCCGCCGCCATGACGGCGGTGCCTTATGGCTTCATCGGTTGGGTGGACTACCGCGTGGCCGGCCCCGTAGAAGTCGTCCTCTTCGCCTCCGCCCCGGTGCTCGCCAACGAAGCCCCGCAGCGTCGCCCAGGCGCCGAGGCTCCGGTCCTGGCCGCGGACGAGGTCAAGGCGCTGAAGGAATCCCTCTTGGTGGTGGAAGGGCCTGGTGGCACCGAGGTCTTGGATGATGCCGGTCGCCGTTATTGGCCGCTCTGGCGCAAGCGCTTTAACTATCCGGGCAACCGCGGTGGCCCGGTGCGTCGGGTGCTGGTCTTCATCCCGCCCGATGAACGCTCACCGGAGGATGCATTGCCGATCGCGGGAGCGGGTAAGTGGAATTTCGTCGTGGGCGCCGATCCGAAAGGGGTTTGCCTCGTCCGTTTGGGCGGCGAGCGTGGCGCGGTCACGGCGGCCCCGGAACTCTTCAAAGCGATCACCGTGACGTTGGAGCAACAGGGTCCCGCGGCGGGCGCGGCGCGGTCGGCCCATGCCCCCTATCAGTTCTGCAGCATCGCGGTGGTGCGGCAATCGCCCTTCGGGCAGTTCTACCTTCCTGACCCTGTGAAGACGGGCCTGCCATACGCCTTCGACTACGAGTATACGGATGTCGTGCGTCTGGCCGCGGCGCAGGCGGCCGCGGCGAAGCCGAATGCCGCTCAGCCGGTGGCCGTGCCCGCGGTTTCGCCCCCCAAGCCAGCCGGCAAATAGCCCTCAGTTCGTCGAACTGAGGAAGTCGCGGTGGAGCGAGGCGTAGGCGCCGTTGAGGGCCACGAGCTCGTCGTGCGTGCCGCGCTCGATGATGCGGCCCTGGTCCATGACGAGGACTTGGTCGGCCTTGCGGATCGTGCTGAGACGGTGGGCGACCACGAAGCTGGTGCGACCCTTCATCAGGCGGGCCAGGGCGAGCTGCAGGCGCGATTCGGTGAGCGTGTCCACGGCGCTGGTGGCCTCATCGAGCACGAGGATGCGTGGGTTGGCCATGAGCGCGCGGGCGAAGGCCACGAGCTGTTGCTGGCCGAGCGAAAGACCTCGGCCTTTCTCGGAACACTGCGTGTGGATGCCTTGCGGGAGCGCTTCGATGAGGTCCAGGCAGTCGAGGTCGCGGAAGGCTTGGCGGACTTCCTCATCCGTGGCGTCGGGGCGGGCGGATTTGACGTTCTCGGCGATGGTGCCGGCGAAGAGGAAGTTTTGCTGGAACACGAAGCCGGTCTGGCGCCGCAGGGAGATCTGCTGGATGTCCGTCAGGTCGACGTCGTCGAGCCGGATGTTGCCGCTGTCGGGCAGCTGGAACTTGGCCAGCAGACCGATGATGGTCGACTTGCCCGAGCCCGTGTGGCCAACGAGCGCGATGACTTGGCCGGGGTGCGCGGTGAAGGATACCCCGTGCAGCACGCGCTGTCCCGGGAGGTAGGAGAACGCCACGTCCTGGAACTCGACCTTGCCCTTGAGGGGCGGGCATTCCTTGGCGGTAGGGGCGTCGGACCAGGCGGGCGCGGTGTCGAGCAGGCGGAAGTAGCGTTCCGCTCCGGCCATCGCCAAGGTCGCTTCGGAGAGCTGCGTGCCGATGATGGTGATGGGGGAGAAGAAGAGGTCGGCCAGGAAGAAGAAGGTCAGGAGGTCGCCGAGGCCGGTGCCGCTGCCCGAGAGCGCGGCCCAGCCGCCGACCCCCACGAGGGCGGCGAGGAAGCCTTGGGAATTCAGTTCCAGCAGCGGCAGGTAAAGCGCGCTCAGGCTGGCCGTCTTGACCACGTTGCCGGCGAGCGTGTGGACGAGGCGCGAGAAGATGCCGGCGTTGGTGTCTTCGCGGGCGAAGCCTTGGGTCACGCGGATGCCTTGGACGGTTTCGGCGAGCGCCGAGGTGACGCGCGAGAAGCTTTCCTGTTGGATGCGCGAGGCCTGCAGGATCTTCCCGCGGAAGAAGCCGTGGATGAGCAGCAGTCCCGGCACGATGGCGAGGAGGACCAGGAAGAGCTGCGGGTTGACCCAGAGCATGAGGCCCGCGGCGCAGGTCATCTGGCCGATGGAGACCACCGTGATGAAGAAGTTGTTCTGGATGCCGTTCCGCATGGCCTCGATGTCCGAGATCATACGGCTGATCAGGCTGCCGTGGCGGCGACCGTGGAAGAACGAGAGCGGCTGCGTGAGCAGGTGCTTCATCAGCTTGTCGCGGAGGTCGCGCAGCACGGCTTCGCCGATCTGGTGCGCCAAGCGGATGCGCCAGTAGAGGGCGACATCGGCCACGATGACGGCGCCGAGGAACAGGAGCAGCCATTCGACGGTCCCGACCCCGTCGCCCGCGGTGATCGGCCCTTTGATGATGTGGCCGACGATCCAAGCCAGCATCGGCAGGGCCATCGCGCGGAAGGCGCAGAGCCAGAGCAAGGCGTTGCGCTGGCCGCGGTGCGCGGCGGTGAAGGAGAGCAGGCGGGCGATGGTCGCCCAGCGCAGGGGGAGGCGATCGGGTTCCTCCTCGTCGGGGCGGGGCCGGCGGACGGCGATCTCGAGGCGGGAGGGCTGGCTCATGCTCGGGCTCCTTCCGATTGGATGAGGATGGCGCGACGGTAGTGCCCGTCTTCGGCCATCAGCTGCTCGTGGGTGCCTTGCTGGATGAGCCGGCCGCGGTCGAGCACGAGGATGAGGTCGGCGCGGCGGAGGGTGCTGAGCCGGTGCGCCACGATGAACGTCGTGCGGCCTTCCATGGCCGCCTCCATGGCTTCCATGATCTCCTTCTCGGTCTCGGCATCGATGGCCGAGGTCGGGTCGTCCAGCAGCAGGACGGTCGGCTCCAGCAGGAGGGCGCGGGCGATGGCGAGGCGTTGGCGTTGGCCGCCGGAGAGGTTGACGCCGCCTTCACCGAGGAACGTCTCGTAGCCTTCGGGGAAGGCCATGATGAAATCATGCGCGCCGGCGATCTTGGCGGCGCGTTCGATCCGTTCCTGGCTGGCGTCGGGATGGCCGAAGGCGATGTTCGCCGCGATCGTGTTGGAGAAGAGGAAGTTCTCCTGGAAGACCATGCCGACCTGCCGGCGGAGTTCCGGCAGCGGCAGGGTGCGGACGTCGTGCCCGTCGAGCAGCACGCGGCCGGCGCGGGGGTCGTAGAAACGCGGGATCAGCGAGAGCAGGGCGGATTTGCCCGAGCCGGTGGCCCCGGCGATGGCGATCCGGCGGCCGGGCTCGGCGACGAAGTTCACGTCCTTCAGCACCGTGGCGTTCTCGTTGTATTCGAAGGAGACGTTGTCGAAGGTCACGCGGCCGAGGAACCGTCCGGGCGAGCGGGCATCGGGTTGCGACGCCACGCCCGGGTCGGTGTCGAGGATCTCGAAGATGCGCTTGGCGCCCGCGAGCGAAACCTGGGCGTTGTCGACCACGGCGGCCACCGTGGTCACTTGCGTCGCGAACTGCTGGAGCAGGCCCGCGAAGGTCACGAGCCCCGTGCCCAGGGAGATCTGGCCCTGCATGACCATCCAGCCGCCATAGCCGAGCAGGATGATCATCGACAGCCGATTGAGCCCGTCGATCACCGGCCAGAAGAGGGCGATTTCGCCGAAGACCTTGCGCTTCTGCACGCGGATGTCCTCGCTCCAGCCGGCGAACCGACCCAACACGCGGCCTTCCAGGGAGAACCCTTTGACGACCTGGATGCCTTGGACGTTCTCGGAGAAGCCGAGCACCATGCGGTCCATGAGGTCGCGGTTCTCCTCGTAGGCGGGCCGGACTTTCTTGGAGAAGCGGATCGCGAACCAGATCTGGAGCGGCAGCACCGACAGGCACGCGAGTGTGAGGCGCCAATCCGTGCGGAACATGTAGACCGAGCAGACGGCGAGGGTGACGGTGATGATGGCCAACTGCAGCAACACCCCTTCGATGAAGATCCGGACCGAGTGGGCGTCGGAGGTGACCCGATTGATGATGGAACCGCTGGCGTTGGAGTCGAAGAACCGGAAGCTCAGCTGCTGGAGTTTCGCGAAGACCTGCGCCCGCAGGTTGACCACGATGCGCCCGTGCATGAAGCGCACCGAGACCAGGCCGAAGACGAAGGAGAGGGCGGCGCGCAGCAGGGCCACGACGAGGATGCCCCCCGACAGCCACCAGAGCGTGGCCACGTTGTCGCTGTCCTTCGGCACGAAGAACGGCAAGGCCGGGGCCGGGACGGTGGCGTCGGCGCAGTGCCGGATGAAGTCCACCGCGATGCCGGTGAGCACGAAGACCGCGACCGTGAAGACGACCAGGATCAGCTGCAGGCCCAGCAGTTGGAGGCAGTCCGTCCGATGCGACCAAGCGATGCCCAGCAGGCGCCGCAACGTGGGAGCCGTCGCGTTCGTCTGCGTGGGTTGGGGAGCGGTGGACATGCGGCAGTTTCCGGGGGTGGCCCGGAAGGACGGCCTCAGCGAATCATCGCGCCTTCGCGGGAAGCCTTCTTGCGGAACTCGGCGAGGATCTTGGCCGTCAGCGGGCCGGGCTTGCCGGAACCGATGGTGCGGGCGTCGACTTCGATGACCGGGATGACCTCGGCGGCGGTGCCGGTGAGGAAGCACTCGTCGGCGTTCCAGACGTCGTAACGGGTGATGTTGGTCTCGACGGTCGGGATGCCGAGCGCGGCGGCGACTTCCAGGGCGACTTGGCGGGTGATGCCCACGAGCGCGCCCGTGTGGGAGGCGGGCGTGAGGAGGCGACCCTTATGGATGAGGAACACGTTGTCGCCGGTGCACTCGGAGACGTAGCCCTGTTCGTTGAGCATCAGGCACTCGTGGAAGCCGTGCTGCTGGGCTTCGATCTTGGCCATGATGTTGTTCAGGTAGTTCAGCGACTTGATCATCGGCGGGAGCGCGGCCGGGCTGATGCGGCGCGTCGGCGAGGTGATGATCTTCATGCCCGTGGTGTAGAGTTCCTCGGGGTAGAGCTTGATGGAGTCGGCGATGCAGATGATCGAGGGGGTGGGGCAGTTCTTCGGCGAAAGGCCGAGGTCACCGAAGCCGCGGGAGACGACGAGGCGGATGTAGCCGTCGGTCAGGTTGTTGCGGCGGCAGGATTCGCAGACGATGTCGGCGATCTGCTGGCGCGTCCATGGCATCGTCAGGCAGATGGCCTTGGCGGACATCTCCAGCCGCTCGAGGTGCTCATCGAGGCGGAAGACGCAGCCTTGGTAGAGGCGGATGCCCTCGAAGATGCCGTCGCCGTAAAGGAAACCGTGGTCAAAGACCGAGATTTTGGCGTCGGCCTTGGGATAAAACTTTCCGTCGATATAGACTTCCATCGATGTAAAAAGCCACCTTGGGCGTTCTTCGGACGGTTTTCCAGCCAGAAGCGAAAAAACGCCGACTTTACCGTTTTCGCGGGCAGTTCAGCCCAGTCGGACAGTCAGGCGGAACTTTCCGGAGTCTTCGGGGGCGATCATGACGCCCGTGCGCACCGTGACCGTACCGCCGAGGAGGGCGGGCAGGCGAGAACCCAGCAGGGCGGCGCTGGCGGTCAGCGCATCGCCCGGCACCACCGGCATGAGGAAGACTTCGAGCGCGCCGTCGGCTTGCTGGCGGACTTGGTAATGGGCGATGTCCTCCAGGTCCGCGAACAGCGCGTCGACCTGCCGAGTCGTTGCCACCGAGCCATCGGCTCGCCGCAAGGCGTCGCGGACGCGGCCATGGACGATGTAGCCCGCTCCGGACTGTTCGGCGTAGTCGCCGATGGCGTAACGCAGGAGCGGCAGGTAGGGGTTGGTGTGGGTGGTGACGAGGAACTGCCCGACGCCCCGGGCATCGCGGTCGACGAGCTCCAGCGTGGCGGTCTGCGTGCTGGGCGTCGCGATCGCGCCGTCCGCTTCGATGAGGAGGTGGCCGGTTTCGCTGGAGCCGTAGAGGTTGATCACGGGCACGCCGAAGACGCGTTCCAGGATGCGGCGATGGACGACGCTGGTGTATTCGTAGCTCGTGAGGATGAAGCGGAGCGAGGGGAAACGCAGGCCTTGGCGCTCGCAGTGGAGCGCGAACCACATCCCGTGCACGGGGTCGACGTCGAGGAAGTCCGGTGCCCAGGTGGCCGTCTCATCGGCCATCTTGGCGAGTTTCGCTTCGGGTAGACTGAAGGGGATGCGCTCCTGGTTGACGTAGAGTGTCGACCCCACGGTGCGCTGCTCGACGTTGAGCCAGCGGGCGAAGCAACTGACCCCGCTGCAGCCCGGCGTCGTGAACACGGCCCGCTTCGCGTCGGGGTCGGCGGTGAGCAGCGCACGGATGAAGGGGTTGTGTCGGAGGGCGCGGGCTTCCTGTTCGGCCCACCACGTGCGCCCGAAGATGACCCGGACGCTCGCCCCCGAGGTGCCCGAGGTGCTTTCCTCCTCGATGAGGCCTTCGGCGGTCAACCGGGCCAGCGAAAAGCGGCGCGGCAGAAAGCCTTCGGGGGAGTGGTCGCGCAGCTCTTGTTTGCTGATGCGCGGGAGTTCGCCCAATTTGATTGCGGGGTCCGCTAGCGCCTGGGCCCAGTCGGCCCGCTCGTAAAACGGCACTTCCTGCGTCTGCGCGAGCGTGGTCGACCAAGCGGTCGGGCTGGACGCAGGCGAAGGGGAGGGGAGCGTTGTGCTGGGCATGAACGTGACGGCCGTCAACTTGGCGGAAACCTCCCCGAAGGCAAAACGCGGCGACCTTTTCGCTCAGGCTTCTTCCCTGACTACGTTCCGGAGGATGCCGATGCCCGTGATTTCGACTTCCATCACGTCACCCGGCTGCAGCCAGCGGGGTGGCTTTTGGGCCATCCCGACGCCGGCGGGCGTTCCGGTGAGGATGACGGAGCCGGCGGGTAACGTGGAGCTCGCCGCCAGGAAAGCGATGAGGTCGGCGACGGAGAACTGCATCGTCGCCGTCGCCGCGGACTGCATGGTCGCGCCGTTGAGGCGGAAGGAGACCTGCAGTTGTTGCGGGTCGGGGATCTCGTCGGGCGTCACCAAGCAAGGCCCGAGGGGGCAGAAGGTGTCGAAGGACTTGCCGCGGCACCATTGGCCGCCACCCCATTCCTTTTGCCAATCGCGCGCGGAGACGTCGTTGGCGCAGGTGTAGGCGAGCACGTAGTCGAGCGCTTGGGCGGGCGTGACGTTGCGGCAGTCGCGCCCGATCACCACGGCGAGCTCCGCCTCGTAGTCGACGGCATCGCTCCGGAGGAAGCGCGGCAGCTGCACGGGGCCCGAACCCGTGGCGCTGGCCGGGTTCTTCATGAAGATGGTGGGGTGCGCCTGTTGCTTGCTGCCGAATTCCTTGGCGTGGTCGGCGTAGTTGACGCCGGCGCAGAAGATGGCGCTAGGCGTGAGGGGCGCGCCGAGGGCAGGGTGGCGGTGGTCGACGATGCGTTGCGTCAGGGCGAAGCGTCCCGACTGGATGACCGCTTCG
>JACCEC012494548.1_pt1 | contig 12659 bp, 10 predicted proteins | sample 7450121 | NCBI WGS metagenome assembly JACCEC01 (sample SAMN15323455, study PRJNA562643) | freshwater metagenome | isolation source: river surface water | place: USA:Blue River Watershed | collected 2017-08-18 | reverse complement strand
TCTAATGTTACTCGTTCTTGTGTCCATAGCTAAATAGTTTTTTTCCTGTGATGGGTGCCCGAGTTTCGTGATCTTTATCCACCATTATTTTTTTCATCGCATCTATATCGCGTTTACGGCGGTTAAGTATTGTGCCTGCCAACATCTTCATCGACTGGCTCTCGGTATTTTTTATGATGCGGTCGGCCAATAAGATATCGCGCGACTGATATTCCAACATTTGTTTTATATAATCTTCATCATCAACACCGGATTGTATGTTATACATATAAACCATTCCATATATGACAATTCCAAGACCAATGTAGTAAAATAGCGAAATTGTGTCGCGATATGAATCGTAGATCATCACTTCCCATAAACACATAATAGAGGCGACCATTGTTGATAAATAGAACTTTCCGCGACTGTTGTATGAAACTCGGGAAACCATATAGCTGATAATCCAATAATGAACGACAAATGCTATGGCAAATGTGATACAAATATAATGGAAGAGTTTCATTATATTTTGGTAGTATATTTTATTCGGTTGGTGTAAAATAGGAAAAACCTTTTATTATAATGTTATTATAAAGATATGAAATATAATAACTTTATACAACTTTTAACCTTTGAAATGCCGATTTATATATTATAATTCTGCTTTGCAGAATTATTGAATATAACAAAGACAATATATAGGTTATAAAGTAACAGTTGCATTTTCACATTAAAAGATGCTATCCTGAAGGGATAGCATTTGAAATGTTAAAAGGTGTTAAAAATTGTAGTCATTATGGAGATATTTTAGCCATACCTTTCTTCGCATTATTGACAATTTATTTTTATACAATTGAACATAAATCTGTAATTGAATATATATTATTATATTTTTCTATAAGCGGATTTGTATTAGATATTTTGTATACGTATATTTTTTTATTTGAAGTTTAATCTTCAAGGGTTCATGAGTGATGGATGCACACATGATTAGCGCACGAGTGATGGATGCACACATGATTGGTGCATACATGATTGGTGCACACATGATGCCAAGAACTCTTCGTCCGTTTTTGCCACACTCTCTTGATATTTGCCTTGTAAAAGTGAAACCACAATATAATTCAATTGTTCAAATGACGCCTTTAATTCCAACACATTATTTGTATTGATATTAAAAATACGCGCTGAAATTGGTGTTTCCTTATTCAAAATCTGGTAAAGCCACGCATAAATTACCACTTGGAGTTTGTGATCCATCGTTATTTCCCGCACACATTTGATTTCCCATAACGTTTTCGCCGTAATAATATCCGTTCGCGCCGTAAATCGAAACCGTACAGATTCGTCAAAATATTCATCTAAAACTTGGTCGATGCTTTCGTGCTCCATTTCTTGCGATTGATGAATAATCACTTTCTCGATAAGAGGTTTTGAATCTTCGCATTCTTTGCCGATTTGTTTTTCCAACCGGTTTTTACATTTTTCCATCATAGAGGCAGGAATCCACTTGTAATCTGTTTGCCCTATTTGCCGAAGTTTGAAATACAATTTCTCGTGAATCGCAATATACACATTTGCCAAAAAAAGATAGTCACAAGGTTCACTGAATGTTGTAGGAAGACGCGACGCAATTTCACGTAAATATTCGTGTTCGCCGTCTTTCAGTTCATCAAGCATCAGCAAAATTGTATTATACAGCACATTAGTGGCACCTGGATCCCATTTGTTTTCCAAGTAATCATAATACATTGCTGGGATTGCTAGACCATTCAGGTCGCTCACTTCTTCAAAAAAACCGTCCGCAGTTTCAATTACGGATTGTATTTCGAGGTCTACACCTGGTGGAAAAACCGTGACAAATATATCTGTAAGCGTGGGCGTAATTGCCTCTAATACAGATTCTTGGACAAACTTGATGAGGTCGGTTGGTGTCACATAATGTTTCTTGATGGTGCCATCATTGCCGGATTCGGGTTGTCGATTTGACACAACACCTGGCAATAATGCCAGACCTTTAAACTCAATATAATCTTGTTGTTTCATTGTGAAATGGTCCATTTTTAAGAATTGGAGAGGTCGATCACTTACATATTCGTCGCGTTCTAGAATGAAAAGGCCCGCAGTAGCGCGGGTAGTGGCGACATAGAGGGTGCTTGGGCATTGTGTCTGTGGAAGCAATCGCCCATAAAAGTCCATATATCCTTGATCAAAACCGAGCACAAATGCATATTTGCGCTGGCGACCCTTTACACTGTGGAAAGTGGAGAATACCAGTTTGCGTTGGACCACCTTTTCATCGACGATGTCGGATTCAAACATCGGGACGTGGCACGGGATGCCATAATTCACTAATGTGTTTTCGAGTTTGCGTATTTGGCTGTTGGGGCCTTTTACGGAGGCACCAAGAATGAAAAAGTCGCCGGGATGTGCGCCGTCTGCCAACAATTTGCGAATATGAAACACCACCAAGTTTTCGAGATTCCGGCGCGAATTGCGGAAATAATGGACGGCGTGGGCACCTTCACGGCACGATTTGAGTCTGGCCTCTCCTAACATTACGTCGTTCACAAATGCGGCCATTTGGTCGGTAATACGATACGAGGTTTGTAGAGAACAATGTGCAAATGTAGTAGTTTTGAGTCCGGGGTGAGATACCCAAATCTCGTCGGCCATAGTGAGGAATCGGGTGTCGGCGCCTTTGAAATCATAGAGGCCTTGCATAAAGTCACCAAGAACAACAAGCTGAAATGGATGCCCCATATCTTTTGCATATTTGCTCACTAGCTGAAAATAGAGAGGTGTCATATCTTGGGCTTCGTCGACCACAATGATGTGTTTGCGCGGAATATGGATGCGCGGTGGTAAATCCAGTTTCATTATATGGCGAATCCCAGTGTCGGTATAAGCGGAACCAAAATAGTATTTCACGGCCAAACTATGATAAGTATGAACATCGAGATTGTCGAGTTGGAGTTCCTCTACTTTTTGCTTGATTTCGCAGCGCAACATAGAATTGTATGTGATTTGGATGATTTTGTATTTGGGCATCGCTTTGGCGAGTGATAAAATTGTGGTGGATTTTCCGGAGCCGGCGACGGCATCGACAATTACATTGGTGCCTGCCACTTTCACATTATGTATAATATTGGCCTGCTCCGCGCTGACCGGATTCATTAATAATATAGAGGAAGCAAATCTTTGTATTGATTATCATTAAGACATTTTATTCAAGTAGCCTTGTTCCTATAATTTTGTTTATGATATATGTCGTGGATATCGAACTATAATAGTTGATTTTCATAAACTTGTTGAGAGTGATGGGGACTTGGAAAAACTCTTGCTGTTTTTCCGCGTCGGCTTCATTGGAAAACGAATGAATAACGTAGTCGATTTGGTGTTCATTCATAAATTCTTCATCAATGATGAGAGGTGCGTCTTTGATAATTTTGTCCACGTATTTGATATTGGCGACAATCTCGTATCGGTCGTTTTCACAATAAATTGGCGGGCGTTTGTATTCGGTGGCGTCTTTATCGTTCACGATTCCAACAATCAAAAAGACGTCGTCGAACACTTCTTTACAACATTTGATATATTCGAGATGCCCTCGATGAAATAAATCAAAAATACCGTCAGTATAAATAATTTTCATATATATACTGATGCACCTATTTTTTGGTTAACAATGCATGAGAACCAATTGCCAATGCAATCACCAAAGATGATACACCTGTTCCAAAAAATCGGCTATATCTCATATTTTCGGAGTCGGAACAATGGATTTTATCTAAAAATGCGAGCCCTTCACTCACGTGTTTTTCATTCGTTTTTTTAACATATTTTTCTTGACAAGACATATGGTATGCTGTTCCAAATCCATATATTATAAATACCAATACCATTGTGATCTTTGCATATCCACTTATGTTGGGGTTTTTGTATAACAAAATGAGTAATAATAATGCAACTGCATTGTCCGAAATGGAATCATAGTAACTGCCAAAAACGCTTCCCATATCATATATTCTGGCAAAATATCCGTCCATTGTGTCGAAAAAATAAGAGACAATGTATGCCAACGCAGCAGAAATATAACAAGATTTGTAATATAAATAACAAGCGAGAATGCCGAATGCCAATGATATAGAAGTTATCATATTGGGTGTCATACCAGCATCTTTGAAATGGGGGTTGATGATGTCAATATATTTTTTGTAAAAAAGATCGATGGGGTCGTCATAATAATGTGGTAATTTATTTCCGGTTTTTATATCGGTGTCCGCATTCATCCTCTCGTTTATATATAATGTTTATAAATACTTGTCTAAATACTCGCAAATATTCAAGTTGTTCTGGTAAATGATGATAACGACAAAGATAGACACAATGATATCGATAGTATAATGGTTGCGACTTAATAATATAAAAATTCCATTTACTAAATTGATGAGTATCACAATAAATTTATTAATAAATCCGTTTTCTAAGAGTATTAATGTTGTTAAAAAGGTGATTCCAAAATGCCCACTAAATATTTTATCATAACAACCGCCACGAATCATAGAGGTGTTTTTGATATCGCAAACGGTATTTTTGGGAAGAATTGTCATTTGAATAATGAATTGGCGCAAAAGTGTAAGAGTTAAAACAAGACCACCCAAATGATAGAGTAAGTCGAATCTCATTATTGCAAGGTAACCGATTACTGAAATAGCTATAATATCAGACGCATATTCGAAATATTCAATGTGTGGTAAAATATCGTGAAAAATATCCTGGACCTTTTTATGATTTTCTTTTTTTTGGTAGAATCTTTCGGATTTGGTTTCGAGATGATAGAGGTTGAGTCGATTTAATCCAAAAATTACAAAATACAATAGAATTAGAATGGAACAACTGGATATTTTCATAGTATACAGTTATTATATATTTGGATGAGAAAGGTCACGCAGAGGGGGTGAAATTTGACTGTTGGATTCTATAAAATTGAACTCAGTAAATAGGCGTTTTAAATAATAAAAACATAATACAATGAATCAAATCGAAGAAGGATTAAATGAAATGAATGAGTATATTCTTAATGAATATATGCCTTATGTGTATAATGAATTAAGACCAAGCATTGAACAGCAAAATAGTGAGGATTGGTGGAGGGATACTTTCATTCGAGAAGCCGTCAATAGCCCAAACTTTGACTTTAATGAACGTTGGGATGAATATGTAAATAGAACTTATGGAGGATTTATATTTGTTCCAGAAGTATTTGTTGTAATCGAAATGATAAATATAATCAATGATTGGTGTCTGGGTGCTCTCGGTGAAAAATGGAATTGTGATAATCTTACTTATGATAAAATATTCAAAAAATATGCGTATGTATTTGTTATCCAACAAGGCTGGGAATATTGGATGGAACAGAAAGAACGGTTTAATGAATATATTACAATTCATTATGATGAGGAAGACGCAGAAAGTGTTGAAGAAGAATATACTGGAAGTAAGGACTTCCCTCCTAATGAAACGGACGATGCGTGTCCTATATGTTTTGAAGAATATACATCAAATAAAATGAGAGATGGAATAAGAAATAGTGAATACAAAAGTCGGTGTCCGCATTACTGTTGTGTGGATTGTTGGATAAATATTTACAATAATGTGAGTAATACAATAAAACGATGTCCTATATGTAGGGCGAATGTTACTGGCTGGTTAGAAGATAACCATCATCTTCATTTAGGGACTAGGGAATACCCTTAAACAAATATATCATTGTTTCCGGAGAACTAATATAAATACTTGTTGAAATAAGTGTTTATAATGTTTCGACGACCTCTACAACAATTAATGAACAAACGTTTTTTTTCGAGTGAAAACTGTAAATTAAATTTAGAGAGGATGCGCAATAATGAAAAAATGGTGTCGTGTATTTATGTATTATGTCTTTCTAATACTTTTGCGATTAGCGCACTTTTGTTGCGGCAAAGATAGAGGGATGTGATACCTCTCTTATAAACCCCCGTAGGGTGTAACGAAAAATTGCTTGGTGTAAAAACGGAACGTTTTTGCGACGAGGTGTTGTTTGAAGATTACCATTGGTAATCTTCGAAAAATTGCTTGGTAGTTGGTAAAACCCGTAGGGTTTCGACTGCTAAGTTGTTGTTTGTGATACCCTACGGGTGTAACAAAAAATTGAATTGTTTTATATAATAAAGCGAAAACCACATAACAAGTAAAAATATGATTCAATAATGGTGTCAGCAACAAAACTACTCATCTTCGATGTCGAAACAACAGGTCTCTTACCCAAAGCCGGAGAGCCAAATCCCCACATCATCCAATTCAGCTTCATATTATACAATCTCGATATCAATATCATAGAGGAAACACACAATTATTACATTTGCGTCGGTCCCGATGTTGTAATCACCCCCAAAATCACAGAACTCACCGGAATCACTCGTGAAATGTGTGACACCAAAGGCATTCATATTGTGGATGCGCTCCTACATTTTAGTAGAGCATACGACCAGGCAACAAAAGTAATCGCACATAACCACAGCTTTGATAGCGCGTTAATAAAAATCGAAGTTGAACGGAATCGCGACTATCCGCGTGCAAACTTTGTCAAAATGTTTCAACCAGATGGCCCGAATAAAATCCAGTTCTGTACGATGCGGTCGAGTGTGAATATTTGTAATATTATGGTGGAGAAACCGGGGCAAAAACCCTACAAGAAATGGCCAACATTGCTGGAATTATACAGGCATCTGTTTGCCTCTACGCCAGACAATCTCCACAACTCTATTGTGGATGTGCTCGTTTGTATGCGGTGTTTTTTGAAACTCTATTATAATCGGGATATGGGCGATGCGGCTTTTGATCTACTTGTTGCGGCGTGTGTTGAAGTCTATTAAGTGCGTCTAGGTCCATTTACTTGAAAATCTGGATTATGGTCGATTGCTTGTAGAAGCCGTACTTGCGCCTTGGCCTTTTTTTTGCTAGTACATCTAGAAAGAACTCGCTTGGTCTTGCGGTTTTTAACTTGATAACAGGATCGGCCTCTCACTTTTCGAATCGTATATGGCATTATATATATTCAAAATATGTTGTTGCGAGGCAAGTTCCATAATAAATATAGATTTCACTATTTATATTTATTCGCTTATGCCTAGAATAACGGCTTGTTCTTCGAGAGCTTTACATTTTGTGTTGTGATTCGCGGTGTCGAATTGACCACCGGTGTTGTCGATGTGCCTTTGTATGTGTTGGGCAAACAATCGTTCATATTCACCAAAATTGGAATGCTGAACATATTTTTTCCAATGACGTCGCCATATTCGTCGCGTTCCTCTGTGTCCAATATCGTACAAATACGTTTGTGTTGTGCCAGATCGGCACTCGACAAGAATGTTATATTTGCGCCTACACGATGTAGATTCTTGGTTTGTTTTAGTGCTTTCATCTTGATGTAATCACTAAATGACATTGGGTGGATGCTATATATTAGATTTTATATAAAAGAGGGCATTACTTCAAAGACATTGTAAATGTTGCTCCTAGCCTCTCTATATTCTCATCATAAAACTTTGGTGTACACAATGACAATTTGTCGCCCGGCTCAAAAAACAGTGTGTTTGGCGGTGAAACAAAACCTAATCCAGGATTGGATACTAATGAGAGGACTGAGCCTCCGCTAAATATTGTATCCGCATTTGCCGTACTATACCAAGTTGTGGGGTTGCTTTCATGCGCATATAGGATTCGAGTTGTTCCGCTTCCACCCACAAAGAAGAATGCGCCATTGTAACATGAGCTGTATTTTTTGTCAATGGTTGCTGGTAAAATAGATGTTTGCATTTGGTTTTGCGAGAAGTCCGTATTGTAATATATTGACGCATTTGATAAGTCAGTAAATAAACTGTATTGGCCGTTATATGAATAAGAGGTGAGCGCAGTTATTGCCTGGTCTGTATTTTGGGTCTGCCCATTCAGCTGACTCGCGGTCATATTTGTCGCGCCTCTATAATACAAGAGTGTTGAATATCCAGTTGATACCGACCCGACAATATATTTCTTCGTATTTATGATTCGATGATATTTTGAAAGTTCTTGGGCTTGATTGTTTAAGAACAGGTCGTGTGTTGTTATTGATACTGCCGAACCACCAGTAGTTGCGCGGAATACGATGCCATAATATGAATATGCTGTGGTGTTTGTGGTCGAGAAAATGAGAGAGGTTGCCAATGTTGGTGTTGACATGCTAATGTCTTGAACATCGATTATTGTCCACGAGGATGCGTCATTTGAGCCGAGTAATGTCCAGGCGCGGGGGAACTGATTATTTGCCGGTCCACAAACTGAGTAGTGTTTTGCTATTATTGGTGCACCCAATGAGATTTGGAGCCATTCACCCGCCACTGAACCCAAGGTTGCCGAACCGGTGTATGTGCCTCCTCCATTATAGAGACCGGCACTGGATGACCAAGTTGTCGCCGCCGATTTGTCATATGCATTGGCGGCATTGGCGCCCGTAGAGGCGGATGCCGTTCCCGATATGATTCCACTACTTACATCACCAACTATGTAGGATGTGGCCGTCCAAGTGAGCCCGTCGACACTTGACGCCGTTATTGCGGGGGAGCCGTAGGCGACCCATTGACTCCCAGTCCAGGCAATCGATGTGCCTCTCATCGTAAATAGCGATTTTGACTCTGGTACTCCCGACCACAAGATTCCATCATTACTTGTGGCAATCGAATACTGGGCGCCTTCACCCACAGCTACCCAGAGCGAGCCGTTCCACGCAACTTGGAATCCCTCTGTAAATGTGGTGTCCGTTTGTTGTTGCCAATGAATACCATCGCGACTAATTGCAAACCAGGTCGATGTAGAGAGGCCGACTGCGACCCAAATTGTGCCATTCCAGGCAACATGATTGGCGCGTGTTTGGAGCACCGAGTTGCCGCATCCGTACCACTGAACTCCATCATAACTATACCCAAGTGTGTTGTAGGTGCTGTCTGTACAGGCAATGATTATTGGTTTTACAATTGCCGTTCCATTTGTCGAGTTGTTGATGGAAATCGCAGTGGCTGGTGCCGAGATGGCAGTTGTTGTCCAGGTCACTAGGTTAGAAGTGCGGTAAATGTTGGTACCAGATGAGAACAAGTATTCTGTGCCGGTATAGGCAAATCCGGTGACAGGGGTCGAACCGCCGAATGAATGGCTCGTCCAGCTTCCAAGATCGACTGTGCCGATGTAGATGGCACCCGCAGCTAATATGAATATTCGGCCATTGTAGACGGCTAACCCAGTTGCCGTGTATGGGATGCCGGTATTGGACCATATTTTACCGTCGCAACTGGTGTAGATGCCGGTTTCAGAACATGATGCCAACCAGAATGCACCAGTCCAACATATATCTATGACGCCCGTTAGAGTGGTTGGTGTCCAATGAACACCGTCATCACTATATGCAGACCCAGTTGAACCACCGGTAACCCAGCGATTACCGTATGCGAGCGCCGTTCCAGATGCAAAGAAACTGGTGCCCAGCCCAATCCAGTAAATACCGTCATAACTATATGCGAGTGAGTTGAGTCCGGAACCAGTTGCGACCCATATTGAGCCGGTGGGCGCCTCTTCCAAATTGGCTGATGGATTACTGAACACGATTTTTGTACACGACTGGGTGAATATGTGATTGCCTGCGCCGTACCATGTGAGCCCATCGCGACTATAAGCCATTGTATTTTGAGTGCCGACTCCACCGGCGAGCCAGCGTCGGCCATTGGTTGTTGTTGTCAATACCGATGTTGTGAGAATCGATCCAATATTTGCGCTAGTATCTGTCCACGTATGGCCATCGCGACTGTAATTGGTACCCGCAATAATATGTGTCCTGGGAAACACAATAATATGTTGAAACTCGGCATTTACCTCCAAATCATAAATTGTGGAATTGTATGCGGAATGAGAGAGGTGCCAGTCAGCATATCCGCCATTCTGTTTCACAAGGATACTATTTGTTGGATCTTCGCCCGCAATTACAAATGCGGACCCGGTCCATTTGGCAACATTCGCGCTGTAAATAATATTGCCCTGTATGTGCGACCAGTTGATACCATCATAGCTGACTATGTAATTGTGATTGCCCGCACTGACACGGTAATCTAAGGTTACCACGAAGGCCACACCATCCCATTCAATACTCACTGGTTTGTTTGAGTTATAGACGGCATCATTCTTGCTTTTAATAATTTCATTTGATAGAGCAACTGTGGTCCAAGATCGACCATTCACACTCCATGCGATTGCTTCGCGGTTGCCGGCGGGTACACCGACCGCCACCCAAATAGAGCCGGACCAGGCCACGTCAAATGAACCATAGTCGACATCAAATATACCGGAGCCGCCGCTGTACCAATTGACGCCATCTTCACTATACAAGAGCGAGTTGACACCGCCGTTGCCAGCGACTACCCAGATGGCTCCGTTCCAAACCACCTTGCCATTGTGATAATTGGTAGTATTATTGATAAGCGCCGTGCCAGATGGATTGGATGTCCAGTTGAGCGAATCAAAGCTGGTATATAGTCCCGAGTTGCCAACAGCGACATATTGGTTTGTGCGGGGATTGAATCCAATAGAGGCATATTCATTGGGGACTGTGTATCTGCGATATGTGACTTGATCATAGGTTGTGGAAATACTGTGGCTGAATGTATATGTGATTATCCATTTGATACCGTCCCAGACTACACGAGACAGAGAAGCAGATGATGCATCTATCATCGGCGACCATGTAGAGAGGTTTCGAGACACGGCTTTTCCATAGGTTGTGGTATTACCGACGAGCGCTATATAAACGGGTTGTTTATTCTTGCCGAATGTGTATATCAAGTCAGTATTGAGACGGAGACCTTCGGCTTGAATAGAGGCAGTAATGGCAGTATCTGGTATAGAATATGAATTGAGAGTTACTGCCTTTGAATAGAGTCGGCGACTATGACCCATCGTATCTTGGAATACATATTGTTTGGGCGGGACAGGAGACATTACAATTCGGCCAAGACGACCGGTGGAGCCTTGGCAGCCGGTGTATCCATGATACCCAGTAGAGCCTGTGGTGCCAGTGGTTCCTTTGGTACCAGTTGTGCCTTGTGAGCCATATGGGCCGTCGGGGCCAGTGGTGCCGGTGGGACCAGTAATGCCCGTAGAGCCTTGCGAACCATATGGACCCTGAGGACCAGTTGTGCCGGTGTAACCAGTTTGACCGAGATATCCTTGGAGGCCAGTTGGACCTGTTGTGCCCTGTGTGCCAGTGGTGCCAATATCACCTTGAATACCTGGACCAAATTGTCCGGTAGGACCAGTAGGACCAGTAGGACCTATAAAACCTGTGGAACCCATAAAACCCGCGGAACCCATAAAACCAGTAGAACCGGTGTTGCCGATTGTAATACTGGCTTGGCCGGATGGTCCATCAAAACCTGCTGGACCAGGAGTTCCAGCATCACCAGTGGGACCAGTACGACCCGTTGTGCCCGTAGAACCTGGGGCAGAGGGCCCTTCGGGCCCGGTTTGACCCGTTGTGCCAGTTCGTCCAGTGCGACCCGTATTACCGAGTAAACCTTGGTTGCCGTCGCATCCAGTAGAACCAGTAGGACCAGTTTGACCTGTGCGGCCGGTTTGACCTGTGGGGCCGGTAAACCCGGCAATACCAAGAGGACCAGCAGGACCGGCTCCGCCGGTCCAACCAGTTCGACCGGTTTGGCCAGTGAGGCCACCAGGACCAGTTTCGCCGGACCAAGTTGCTATACCGCGAGGCCCAGTGGCACCAGTGTCACCAGTGGTACCATTGGCGGGACCAGTTGAACCAGTGAATGCTTTTGGTACAAAATAAGTTACGGAAACATCTACTATTAGATTTGCATTTTGACTAGTTTCTGTATATATGGCCGTGTCGGACCCATACAAAGTTGTTACCTCTGTCGAACTTAAAACCCGATTGTATATTCGCGTATCATCAATATAACCATGCATCTTATTGTTATTCGTACCAATATCATAACCAACCGCATTTTTACTATATGCCACATTCAAATTAATACTCGGTAACCCAGAATTAAATGTATTAGCAACTCCATTTACATAGAGGACCCATATATTGGGTGAACCATTTGTCATAGTTCCTACCAAATGAATCCAGTTATTTGTTGTTGGAGTAGAAACTGAAACTGCGGATTCACCTCCCACACTTGTTCGATACACCAATTGATATGAAGAGCTTGTTGCGCGAATACAAATATTTACTGTGCTATCTGCATTTCCTATACAAACTACATTGCGTGGAGTGCTGTCGAGCGAAGCGAACTTGACCCAAGTAGATATAGATACATTGCTGATATCAGCGGAAAATGATATTGGCCCAAGTTGGACACTTCCACTATAACTGATGGTTGGGAAATAGAGGCACCCTGTTCCAATTCTTTCACCAGCTGTGGTGAAAAGTGATGGATTATCAATGGGGGCATCATAGACGAGTCCGCCAGAAGCATAATTTGCAAATTGATTTGTTGATACATTGAATGATTCTAAGTCGAATGTGTAATGTGAGAGGAGGGCATTCGGCTCTGCTCTGCCATCGTAGAGTTGCGCTATTTGCGATGATG
>JACCEC012020043.1_pt1 | contig 12662 bp, 16 predicted proteins | sample 7450121 | NCBI WGS metagenome assembly JACCEC01 (sample SAMN15323455, study PRJNA562643) | freshwater metagenome | isolation source: river surface water | place: USA:Blue River Watershed | collected 2017-08-18 | reverse complement strand
GGTATCACCGGCTGCTTTTGCGCGATCGCCGAGACCGGCACGCTGATGTTGTTGTCTGGTGCCGAGACTTACGCGTCCGCGGCGCTACTGCCCGAGTCACACATCGCGGTGATTCCGGTCAGCCGCATCGTTCGGTCGATGGAGGATGCGTTCGCGCTGGCCAAGCAGGAGCGTGGCGAGCTGCCGCGCGCGACCAATTTCATCTCGGGCCCCTCGCGTACTGGCGATATCGAGCAGACGATTGTGCTGGGCGCTCATGGCCCGTATCGTGTGCATGTGATTCTGGTGCGCGGCGCCTGAGCCGTTACGGATTCATCACTGAGCCGATTCGCCCTTTCCCCTGAGGAGCCATAAGAAAATGAAATCCAAGGTGCTGGTCACGCGTGAGACTTTTCCTGAAGTCATCGATTATCTGTCGCAGCATTTCGAGGTCGAGCACAATCAGAACGACGAAGCCTATGATGAAGCCGAGCTGACACGCAGGCTGCAGGACAAGGCAGGAGTGTTTGCCAACCCAACGCACCGTTTTGCGGGAGAACTGTTTGCCGCCTGCCCTGGATTAAAAGCCGTATGCAATATGGCGGTGGGTTACAACAATATTGACGTTCCTGCGGCGACTGCCGCCGGTGTAATGGTGACCAACACACCCGATGTGCTGAATGAAACCACTGCAGATTTCGGCTGGACGCTGATGATGGCGGCAACCCGCCGTGTCAGCGAGTCTGAGCATTTCCTGCGTGCCGGGCAATGGAAAAAATGGCGTTACGATGATTTTCTGAGCGCCGATGTACATGGCAGCACGCTGGGCATCATTGGCATGGGTCGTATCGGACAAGCGATAGCCCGACGCTCAATGGGCTTCAACATGAAGGTCGTGTACCACAACCGCAGTCGCCTCGCTCCGGAACTGGAAGCGGCAGCAAACAATGCGCAGTATCTGGGCATGGAGGACTTGCTGCGCACTGCTGATCATGTGGTTCTGGTACTGCCGTATTCGCCAGCGTCGCATCATCTGATTGGCGCGAAGCAGCTGGCGTTGATGAAGCCTACTGCGACGCTGGTGAATATCGCACGGGGTGGCATTGTCGATGATGCAGCGCTGATTGCTGCGCTCAAGTCGGGGCAGATCGCCGCTGCCGGCATCGACGTATTCGAGAATGAACCCGCATTCAACCCGGAGTTTCTCTCCCTGAAAAACGTCGTGCTTACGCCCCATATCGGCAGCGCCTCGGTGCCGACGCGTCGCGCAATGGCGTATCTCACTGCAGATAATCTGATCGCAGCGCTGACCGGGCAGAGGCCGCCCAATCTGCTGAACCCAGATACATTCAAAAAATAATTCAGGAGAATCCAATGGCCGACATCACCATCGTGCAGACGCACGCGCTGTCCATGGACGATGCGCGCGCCGCTGCGCAGAAAGTCGCTGACCAGATGCAGGCTGACTATGAAATGAGCTGGGAATGGCAGGGTGACGTGCTGGCTTTCAAGCGCACCGGTTTCTCCGGCACGCTGGCGCTGGCGGACGGCGAGGCCACGCTGGAGCTCAGCCTCGGCATCATGCTGCGGGGTTTCGCGAAAAAAATCGAGGAGCAGGTGACGAAGAACATGGCAACCGTGTTCGGCGTCACCCAGTCGCCGGGCTGATCAGGTCTCCAGCAGCTCCACGTCGAAAATCAGTGTCGCATTGGGCGGGATCACGCCGCCCGCGCCACGTTCGCCGTAACCGAGTTCCGCAGGGATGACCAGTCGCCGCTTGCCGCCAACCTTCATGCCCTGCACGCCTTCATCCCAGCCGCGAATCACATGGCCGGCGCCCAGAGGGAATTCGAAAGGCTCGTTGCGATCCACGCTGGAATCGAATTTCTCACCTTCAGTGCCGTCCGGGTTTTGCAACCAGCCGGTGTAATGAACACTGACAAAATTACCTGCGCTAGCCTCGTTGCCTTCGCCAATCGTCAGCTCTTCATAAATGAGCCCGGAGGCCGTGGTGATCTGGGACATGATGACTTCCTTTAAAGCGGGACAGGTGGTACCGGCAAGCCCCGGGTGAACAAGACCCCGCACTATAGCAGCATGGTCGCACCGGCCTCATCAACGCACGAAGTGCTGCAGACTCCCGCAGACTCCCGCAGACTCTTATAATTCGTTGATCGCGTGATGACTATGACACCCCTGTTCAGAACATTCTTTCAAGCATTGCTGTCCCAGTTGCATCCCCGGATGCTGCTGATGACTGTACTGCCTTTTGCACTTGCGCTGGCCTTGTGGGGATTGGCGCTATGGCAGGGGCTTCAGCCCCTGATTGATCAGCTGCATGTGTGGTTCTCCGACTACGGGCTCTTCCGCCAGAGCGGTGAAATCCTTGATGCAATGGGGTTGTCAACACTGCGCACGCTGCTGGTGCCACTAATTGCGATGTGGCTGCTGCTGCCGTTCATGATTGTCACAGCTTTGCTGCTGGTGGGCGTGCTCGCGATGCCTTCGATAGCCAATCATGTCGGCCGCCACTACTACCCGCAACTGGAGCGTCGTCATGGCGGTTCATTTGCTGGTAGTGTCTGGGTATCATTATCGTCGTTCATTGTATTTCTGATTGCATGGCTCGTTACGCTGCCGCTCAATCTTGTGCCATTGTTTGCCCTGATCGTTCAGCCTCTGCTATGGGGCTGGCTGACTTGCCGGGTGATGGCCTACGATGCGCTGGCCGATTTCGCCGATAAGGAAGAGCTGATCACGTTGCGCGTGTCGCAGCGCTTCCCTCTGCTGGTGATGGGTGTCGTAACAGGTAGTCTGGGTGCTGCACCCGGACTGCTGTGGCTGGGCGGGGTGGTGTCAGTCATATTTTTCCCGGTACTGGCTGCGATCTCGATCTGGCTATACCTGCTGATCTTCGTATTCAGTGGACTGTGGTTTCAGCACTATTGTCTGGATGCTCTGGCTCGCATGCGCAGCACGTTCACTGGCAGCACTGATCCAGATCGCATAATCGATGCAGAATCAGCGCACAGTGTTCCGACGGCGGCGCAAGACAAAGGGCAACAACAATAACTCAATGACTGGCGAGGAAAGCATGGCATTCGGCATCATCATCATCGGCGACGAAATCTTGTCGGGCAAGCGCAATGACAAGCATCTTGCCAAAATCATCGAATTATTGTCCGAGCGCGGGCTCTCTCTGTCATGGGCGGAGTATCTGGGCGATGATCCGGCGCGCATCACGGATACTCTGCGCCGCACGATGAATAGTCCGGATATTGTTTTTTCCTGCGGCGGCATTGGTGCCACACCGGACGATCATACTCGTCAGTGCGCAGCAGCGGCACTCGGTCTGCCGCTGGTATTGCATCCCGAAGCCAGAGAAAAAATTCAGGAGCGTATCGTGGAGATGGCGAAAGAGGCTGGCAAGGAAGTCGACCTTCATGCGCCAGACAATCTTCATCGTCTGAAGATGGGCGAGTTTCCTGTCGGCGCAGAGATCATACCGAATTCATTCAACAAAATTCCTGGTTTCGCAATGCGCAATGCGCAGGGAGGCGCCCATTATTTTGTGCCCGGTTTTCCTGTGATGGCTGCGCCCATGATGGCCTGGGTACTGGATACGCATCATGCAGATCTGTTCCATCAGATCGCTCATGCGGAAAAGTCAGTCATCGTCCATGATGGTATCGAATCCACGCTGACACCACTGATGGAAGCGCTGGAGGCCGAGTTTGTGAATGTTAAGGTATTCAGCTTGCCCAGCGTCGGCGATGGCAACCGTCGTCGTCACATCGAGCTGGGCGTTAAAGGCGAACCGGATGCTGTGGAGCAGGCGTATGTGAAGATGCTCGCAGGTCTCGACGCGTTGCGACAGGAGTACGTGCCAAACTGATGGCGCTACTCAGTTTGGCTTACCCTCATCTAGCAAACCCTGTTTGCGGATGAACGCAATCACCTCATTCACGCCGTCTCCTTTGCGCAGGTTCGTGAAAACGAAGGGACGGTCGCCGCGTTGTTTCTTCGCATCTGCTGCCATGATCTCCAGATTTGCTCCCACGTGCGGTGCAAGATCGGTTTTGTTGATGATCAGCAGATCCGAGCGCGTGATACCGGGACCACCTTTGCGTGGTATTTTTTCACCACCGGCCACGTCGATGACGTAAATGGTCAGGTCCGACAGTTCCGGGCTGAAGGTGGCGGCGAGGTTGTCGCCACCCGACTCGACCAGGATCAGATCGAGATCGGGAAAATCTGCGCTCATGCGCGCGATAGCTTCGAGGTTGATCGATGCATCTTCACGAATGGCGGTGTGCGGACAGCCTCCGGTTTCCACGCCCATCAGGCGTTCTGCTGGCAGCGCATCCGCACGCAACAGGATTTCCATGTCTTCTTTGGTGTAGATATCATTGGTGATCACTGCCATGTCATAGTGGTCACGCATTTTCTTGCACAGCATTTCGCACAATGCGGTTTTACCGGAGCCAACCGGACCGCCAATGCCGACGCGCAGAGGATTCGAGGTATTCATCAAGGATCTTTCTTAATCAGGAAGTTTGTCGGAATAATCAGGATCGGTACAAGCGACTGTACTGCACTTCATGCTGCATCGATAAAATCGACAGACCCGGCGACCAGTTCGACAATTCATGATCAGCCAGCGTTTGCGCACTATATGCCGCTGCTTCGATATGCGGGCGCAGCGACAGCAGCATTCTTTGTCCAGCGACCTGTCCCAGTGGTACCGATTTGACGCAAGCCAGCACCTGATTCTCTGCCCAGGAAAAAAGTAAACCGAGCAGCGATTCTTCAGCCGGCACGTTGAGTGCTACCGAGGCGGCAGCCAATGCAGTGGGGAAGGGCACGTCAGGCAGAGATTTCAGCAGTGCCAGAATTTCGCTGCGCTCCTTGCAGATCTCGGCTAGCAGTTGACCGAGCGAGTAACCCATTTGTAAGGTTTCTGCGCGAAATTCAGCACTGTCCCGCGAGGCGATGAAAAAATCCGTCCAGTGGCTAACTGCCGCCTGATCGTTCGATGCAAAGGCAGTAATCAGTCGCAGAGTGACGGGTGCCTCAAAGCGCGAGACGACCTCATCCAGCATGCTGATGATCCATGCACGGGCACTGGCTTCGTCAGTTACCCTGCCTGCCTCCATCGCCGCTTCCAGTCCCTGTGAATAGCTGTACGCGCCGACAGGCAGCGACGGACTACACAGCTGCAGCAGATGCAGCAGGGATGCGCTGTTCAGTTTCAAGGCAGTGCCTCAGGATTTATCGCCGGGACGATGTATCTTCTGACGCAGTGGTACTGGCGCCAGAAGATGATGATGTCCATCATGATGGTGATGCCCGCCGCCGTAGGCGCCGGATTCCGGCTCGAAAGGCGCGAGTTCTTCAGTGACCGTTGCCCCCAGACCTGTCAGCATGTCTTTCAGTACAAGGTCTTTACGAATACGAAGAAAGCCTTCACCGACCTGTGCCTGTGTATGGCGATTACCCAGATGGAAGGCGCAGCGCAACAGAATGTGCGAATCTGTACAGTCGACGCGATAGGTTGGCTCGGACGCAGCAACGATGCGCACAATGCGGCCATCATCGCCGAGCAGCAGATCGCCATCGCGCAGCACCGTACCGCGAACGGTGAACACCGCAATTTCTTCGCCGGAGGAAAGGGTGGCGCGAAGGCGGCTTTTTTCGCGCTGGTCATAGGGGAGAATCAGTTCGCCGGCGATGTGGTCGGCCTGTTCTACTTTGGTATGTATGGTAAGCATTGTCTGATATTGGGGTTAATCGGGCAGGTGTTTTGGCCTGCACCGGACCGACGGTACAAATACAAGTAAAGCCGGTGTTTAAAAATCAAAACAGAAAATATCTCTGCGCCATCGGCAATACCTTCGCTGGTTCACAGACCAGCAATTCACCATCGGCCCTGACTTCATAAGTTTCAGCATCGACTTCCATTCTGGGTGTGTAGCCGTTATGGATCATGTCGATCTTGCGCAGTTTGCGCATATTCTTGACGGCGATGACGGGCTTGTTCAGCTTGAGTGTCTCGGCAATACCTGCGTCATAAGCAGCCTGCGACAGAAAAGTGAACGAGGTCTTCAGTCCGCCCCCGTAAGCACCGAACATCATCCGGTAATGCACTGGCTGCGGTGTCGGTATGGAGGCATTCGGGTCGCCCATCTGGGCGGCAGCAATCATGCCGCTTTTAAGAATCATCGAAGGCTTCACACCAAAAAAGGCAGGCTTCCACAGCACGAGGTCAGCGATCTTGCCCGTTTCGATCGACCCAACGACATGGGAAATACCATGGGTGATTGCCGGATTGATCGTGTATTTCGCGATATAGCGCTTCGCACGGAAATTGTCATTCCGTGGGCTGTCTTCGGCCAGCGCGCCGCGCTGTACTTTCATCTTGTGCGCAGTCTGCCAGGTGCGCATGATGACTTCCCCAACGCGCCCCATTGCCTGCGAATCTGATGACATCATCGAGATGGCGCCCAGATCATGCAGAACATCTTCAGCGGCAATAGTCTCCCGGCGGATGCGCGATTCAGCAAAGGCAATATCTTCCGTGATCGCTGGATCGAGATGATGACAGACCATCAGCATATCGAGATGTTCATCCAGCGTATTCACCGTGTAAGGTCGCGTGGGATTGGTGGATGAGGGCAGCACATTACCCTGACCAATGGCGGCAATGATGTCCGGTGCATGTCCGCCACCCGCGCCTTCAGTGTGGAAGGTATGAATGGTGCGGTCCCTGAATGCTGCCAGCGTATGCTCCAGAAAACCGCCCTCATTCAGCGTGTCCGTATGGATGGCCACCTGGATATCCATCTTGTCGGCGACATTCAGGCAGTTGTCGATTGCTGCTGGTGTGCTGCCCCAGTCTTCGTGAAGTTTCAGGCCAATCGCACCGGCGCGTATTTGTTCTTCCAGAGGTAGCGGAAGACTGACATTACCCTTGCCAAGGAAACCAAGGTTCATCGGAAATGCATCAGCAGCCGATAGCATCGAGTGGATATGCCACGGGCCGGGAGTGCAGGTCGTGGCAGCCGTACCTACTGCCGGGCCAGTCCCGCCGCCGATCATGGTGGTTACGCCAGACATCAGCGCTTCTTCGATTTGCTGGGGACAGATGAAATGGATATGCGTATCCACGCCACCTGCGGTGACGATCATGCCTTCACCAGCGATGATCTCGGTGGCGCCACCGATGGCCATCGTCACATCGGGTTGAATATCCGGATTACCAGCCTTGCCGATGCTGGTGATGCGACCTTCCTTGATGCCGATATCGGCTTTGACAATGCCCCAGTGATCAAGAATCACCGCATTGGTGATCACGGTATCCATCACTTCCCGATGTGCTCGCTGCGACTGACCCATGCCGTCGCGAATCACCTTTCCACCACCGAATTTCACTTCCTCACCGTAGGTCGCGTAATCTTTTTCGATCTCGATGAAGAGCTCGGTGTCGGCCAGACGGATGCGATCTCCTGTCGTCGGGCCAAACATTTCGGCGTAGGCCTTGCGTGATATTTTGCTCATCAGATGGCCTCTTTCAGCTTGCCCATCACTTTCGCATTGAATCCATATACTTTGCGGTCGCCTGCCAGGGCGACCAGTTCAACAGTACGCTCCTGGCCGGGCTCGAAGCGCACTGCCGTGCCGGCAGCGATATTGAGCCGCATGCCGTAGGCGACATCACGCTCGAACAGCAGTGCAGGGTTTGTCTCGAAAAAATGAAAATGTGAACCAACCTGTATCGGTCGGTCACCACTATTGGCGACTTTTACTACTGCGGTCTTACGTCCGGTATTGAGTTCGATGTCGCCGTCTTCAATCAGCATTTCACCTGGAATCATGTCTTGCTCCGTATCTTCTAGTGTAGAGGTCAGGGTATCGGGTGATGCACCGTGACCAGCTTGGTGCCATCAGGGAAAGTGGCTTCCACCTGAATATCCGGGATCATCTCGGGCACACCTTCCATCACATCCGCCCGGCTGAGCAGCCGAGCACCCTCGGCCATCAGCTCAGCAACGGTTTTTCCATCGCGCGCGCCCTCCATGATGGCGGCCGTGATGAGCGCTACCGCCTCCGGGTAGTTAAGCTTCAGTCCGCGCGCTTTGCGTCGTTCAGCGAGCAGTGCTGCTGTAAAAATCAGCAGCTTGTCTTTTTCGCGGGGCGAGAGTTCCATTCGTTTTCCTTTAAGTCTCTATTTTTTGGTTTCATGTATTCCAGATGCGCAGTTCCGTCGGCTCGCATCCCAGCAGTGCAGGACGCAGCACTTTCCATGCGGCGAGCATGACCCGGCGCGCGACTTCGCTGGAGTCGCCGAGATAGCGAACCAGCAGTACGGTTTTCATTTGCGTTGCGCCAAACTTTTCATATTCATTGACCAGCGGTGTACATGCCTCGCGCACCTTACTGAGTACGGTGCTTCCCAGTGGCCCGCCGACTGCGACGAGGCTTGCGCATACGGTGTGACCTGACAGGCCCAGTGCACTGCTCATCATGCTGCTGCCACCGAGGAGTGTGCCTTGTTCGACGAACACAGGCTTACCCTCGAGCTGAATAGTCAGACGCTGACGCACCCGGCCTGTTGCGAAGCGCTCTCCGGATGCAGTGCGTCCCAGGCAGAGAATCTCGCAGCCCAGGTAAAGCGCGCCCAACTGCAGATCGACATGAGTGTCGAACACCACATCGGCATCATTAAACAGGATGGTTTCCTGAGGAAGCCATTCGAGCGCTGCGCCCTTGCTGATAGTCAGATCGAGCTGTTGCCGGGAGATTTTGCCGTTGGACCGATACCATTTCGCCGCGCCCGGTGTTGATAAGAGCGCTTGCGCGCCTTCGCCGATCTGTGCGCGGATTTTCAATTCGTCACCGCCAACGACCCCGCCGGGAGGATGAATGATCACTGCGTGGCAGCACCCGGGCCCTTCCGGATACAAAGGTTTTTGCACCAGCAAAGGCCCGACATGTTCCCGGCGGGTGAGACGAGTGGTATCGCTGTCGCGCGTGAAGCCTAGCGCCAGTGAAGCTAGTAGATGGTCCGGTGCACTGCCTGAGGACGCGCCTGCCCCGGGGCTGGAAAATTCAGTGGGAATGTGTTTCATGAGCGAACCGGGCACGAGGCGGAGCATTTCATTTTTGCTATTGACGCTGTTTCAGCTTTGCTTGCCCGCCGGGGATGCCAGCCTCCTCAAATGACTATTAGCAGCTAACGTGCCACCACCATGGGTGGGCGGCAGCGCATGGCGTTCGGAGGGTTTGATGTGCGTTTTGCCCCAAACTGGGGCGAAGGAAAAGCTTTTGCTGCCTGTTGGTGCGTTGAACTTGGTAGATGGTTTGTTCGGCCGGGATCAGTCAGGCAGTCGTTTCATTCTGTCCCAGACCGTCACCGCCAGCTTGATCAGGTAGATGATGATCATGGTGCCGATCAGATCACCGATAAACATCGCTGGAAAGCCAGACCAGAAACTCTTAGACACACCACGCATGGCATACCAGACTGAGTGGAGGAATGAACTGGCCGTTGCGTACATCACGATAAGAACTGACAGTAATGCAGGGGTCAGTTGTTCCAATGTCGAAGGTAATCCTTTGGCGAGTACAAAGCGGTAAATCAGATACGGTGCTCCGGCCGAGATGAAGGGAGAGACAGCGGCGGTGATGGGGTCGTCATGCACAACGCCAAAGGATATTGCGAACGATGCGAGCAGTAGCCCGATCGCGCCCTCACCGCCGAGCAGCAGCGTGTTCAGCAGCCTCAGCCCGGCAGGCAGGAAAATCCAGTTCGCGCCGCGGTGTACCTCCAGCGCCGAGAATAGCCAGCTATTCAAGTGAAAGAAACCAAAGTAGAGCAGCGCGGATGCGGCGATGGTCAGAGCTTGCAGCGCAGAGATCATGTAATTCGATTAATGGGTAACCCTGTTGTCAGTTTGAAGGTTATCACTGACCGAGAGTAGGTATCAAACACTTCCCATTTGCCCCGTTTATTGTTGTTTTTGTTATCTGGTTTAAGGCTGGCTTAGGTTAATTAAAACCTGGCAGCGTCGCATGGAGAGCGAGACAGCAATTATCATCAACTGATTACTGGGCGGCCTCTTCATCCGATTATAACCACACAAGAAAAACTCGTTATGAAAAAGGCTCAGCCCTATCTTCGTTTTCTGGAAATGGCTAGTGCGATCAACCGTTCTTCTGCCTGGATGGTGTTGCATCCCGTCGAGCAGAAAATACTGGAATTTATTGCGCTTGCTGAATATCAGGATCGTGAGCTGCCCGTCAAAGACCTGACCAGCCTGCATGAATTGGGCTCGCCTGCGATGCTCCACGCACGGGTGCACGCACTGCGAGAGAAGGGCTGGATAGTACTGCAAGCCGCCGACGATGCGCGCCGCAAGCATGTGCGGCTGTCCCGCTCGGCATTGAAGCATTTCTCCCGGCTGGGGGAGTGCGTCGAGCGGGCGCTCAGAAAACAGGCTGCCTGAACCTGGCCGAGCGACCTTCGATCAGAACCCAATCAGTAGCCCGGGTGCTGGTTGTTGAACGCACTCTCACCGTTGTTCATTTTTTTGAGCGACTGTTCTTGATCGGCGATTGACCCGCCTGAACACTGGCTGCCTTCACATTATGCTCGATGCTCTCAACTGCTATCTTGCTGTTGCGAGCGAGTTGCCCGACGCTGGCGCTGACGTTGTCGAGTGCAGATTTCATGAGCGACAAAGCGCCTTCCGAGCCTGATGGTGCAAGCCTTCCGAACTCATCGATCAGATTCACCATTTGCCGGCTGGATTGGTTGACCTGGTCTTCTGCAACACGGGCCAGCTCAAGCTGTGCACATGATGCGATGCTCGCCAGATGACGCCCATAGGTGAGAGCGATTTCCGCGTGAGGCTGAGCCTGGTGAGCGCTGAGGCTGAAAAATTCCTGCGGATCTCTTGCGGTCAGCAGCCGCTGCGTTCCGGCCATCGAGGTGTCCAGGCTTGCCTTCGCGGCGTGCAGGTTCAGTCCGATCATCTTCTGCATACTGTCCATCAGGGTATCAGCCAGGCTGGTGGCAAGACCCAGTTGTACCTGTACCTGATTGCGCGCTACTGTGGATATCTGCTCGGTTGGGTTGGACATCTGAGCTCCTGTGTCATTGAGGTTGAGAGATAACTGCGGGTGGCTTTTCTGGTCGAGCTTTTCAGTGAATGAATAGAACAATATCCTTCATACATCTTCATTGCGATGTCTCATGAGTTGTCGCGTTTATTCTCTCGAGCGCTATGGACCACCTCACGGCTTGGCACAGAGCGGCTGGCGGGGCTGCCCGCATTAACTGGGTTACGATAGGCGCTGAGATAACTGTTTCTGTTTTGCCGAGAAGAGATTTTGAAAGCTTTTTACAGTGACCGTTTTGTGCTTCCTCTGCCGTCCGGTCATCGTTTCCCGATGCAAAAATACCGGATGCTGCGCGAGGCAGTTGCAGCTGCACTGCCTGAGGTGACATTTAAGGAAGCGCCGCACACCACAGACGGCGTGCTGGCGCTCGCTCATCATCCGGACTACATACAGCGCGTGAGCGGCGGAATGCTGAGTGAGCATGAACAAAAAGCTATTGGCTTTCCCTGGTCGGAGGAGATGGTTGAGCGCTCGCGTCGTTCGGCCGGCGCGACGATCGCTGCCTGCCGTGCCGCAATCGCAGAAGGTGTGGGAATCAATCTGGCGGGCGGCACGCATCATGCGCATGCAGATCGAGGGCAGGGTTTTTGTGTATTTAATGATGCAGCCATCGCGGCGAGGCTGATGCAGGCTGAGCGGCGGGTGAGTCGCGTGGCGATCATTGATCTGGACGTGCATCAAGGGGACGGGACAGCCGCCATCCTGGAAAAGGATGATTCCGTATTTACCTTATCGATCCATGGTGAGCACAACTATCCTTTCGTTAAAGCGCGCAGTGATCTCGATATTGCATTGCCGGATGGTACAGGTGATACTGATTATCTGGCCCGGCTTGAATGGGCACTATCTCAGATGTTTGCCTGCTTTGATCCTCAGCTGTTGATTTTTCTGGCCGGTGCTGACCCGTACGAGGGTGATCGTCTGGGCCGCCTGCGTTTATCAATGGCGGGTATGGCAGCGCGCGATACGATGGTGATGGACGCTGCACGCATGCGCCGCTTGCCGGTTGCCATTGCGATGGCGGGTGGCTATGGTCGTGTGATCGAGGACACAGTTGCTGTGCATCTGCAGACGATACGCATCGCCAGCCAGTACTGCCGTGCGACGGAGCTCGCTTGAACGATACGATGCAGAGCCGTATTGTGCCGCTGGCTGACGTACTGGCGCCGCTGATATTTGTCGTCGTGTGGAGCACCGGCTTCATCGTTGCTAAATTCGGTTTGCCTTATGCACCCCCGCTCACTTTCCTGCTGCTCCGTTACTTCGGAGTTATTGTGATCTTGCTGCCCACGCTGTTGCTGCTGCACGCACCCTGGCCCAATGGCAAGGTGGGCCATATTGCGCTGGCCGGAGTTCTGGTGCAGGCGGGCTACCTGTCAGGGGTCTGGTCGGCTATCAAGCTGGGTATGCCTGCAGGACTGGCCGCGCTTATCGTGGGGCTACAGCCCGTGCTCACTGGCTTCTCTGCGGGCTTGGTAGGAGAACGCGTCGGTGCGCGCCAG
>JACCEC012428400.1_pt1 | contig 12665 bp, 11 predicted proteins | sample 7450121 | NCBI WGS metagenome assembly JACCEC01 (sample SAMN15323455, study PRJNA562643) | freshwater metagenome | isolation source: river surface water | place: USA:Blue River Watershed | collected 2017-08-18 | reverse complement strand
GGCTGCATATTGAAACTCTCGCTCCGGCAGTTGCCACAGTTGTTTGGCCAGGCTCAACACAAAAGGTCGCGTGAAGGTGGATTTGGGCCAAGCCTTCAACACCGTTTTGAGTGTTTGTCTGCGAGGCGTGGCACGAATGCCGATGAACTCAAACTGGTTGAGCATGTAGGCCTTCATCTGTGCCGCTTGCTCAGCGTCTTTCAGGGCATGGAATGCCGTTTGAATTTCAAGCAAGGGTTCATTCATTACAGTCATCGACTCAAGCCAAAAGACTTTCGCAGGCTGGCGTCAACAGGGCCTGCAGGCATGATTCGACGCAAAGTTCGCAGCACGGTGGCTTCACCTTTGCAAGTGAGGGTGGTGGTCATGACTGAAAGTATTGCAAGAACTCACTGGCGGAAAGAGAGGGATTCGAACCCTCGGTACAGGAGAACCTGTACGCCGGATTTCGAATCCGGTGCATTCGACCACTCTGCCATCTTTCCGGGTCTTGCTGATTGAAAGAATTCTATGCGAGCACTTCCATGCCGCCCATGTAGGGCTGGAGTGCTGCGGGCACCCGCACACGGCCATCGGCTTGTTGGTAGTTTTCCAGCACCGCCACCAAGGTGCGGCCCACGGCCAAACCGGATCCGTTCAAGGTGTGCACCAATTCGTTTTTGCCTTGGGCATTTTTGAAACGTGCTTGCATGCGGCGTGACTGAAACGCTTCGCAATTGGAAACCGAGCTGATTTCTCGGTAAGTGTTTTGTGCAGGCAACCACACTTCCAGGTCGTGCGTGCGAGCCGCACCAAAACCCATGTCGCCAGTGCACAGGGCCATGACGCGGTAGGGCAAGCCGAGCTTTTGCAAAATGGCTTCGGCATGGCGGGTCATCTCTTCCAACGCCTCGTTGCTTTTCTCGGGATGCACGATTTGCACCATCTCCACTTTGTCAAACTGGTGCTGGCGGATCATGCCGCGTGTGTCTCGGCCATGGCTGCCGGCCTCTGAGCGAAAGCAGGGGGTGTGCGCGGTGAGTTTGAGGGGCAATTCGTTTTCAGCCAACACCGTGTCGCGCACCATGTTGGTCAATGGCACTTCACTGGTGGGGATCAGGTACAGCGCTTGGCCATCGCTGTCACCGTCTTGGCCGCCCTTTTTAGCTGCGAACAAATCTTCCTCAAATTTGGGCAATTGACCCGTGCCCTTCAAGCTGTCTGCATTGACGATGTAAGGTGTGTAGCACTCGGTGTAACCGTGTTCTTGGGTTTGCACATCGAGCATGAACTGCGCCAGAGCACGGTGCAAGCGGGCAATCGATCCCTTCATCACGGTGAAGCGCGAGCCAGAGAGTTTGACGCCCATCTCGAAATCCAAACCCAGGGGCTCGCCCAATTCCACATGGTCTTTGGCGGTGAAACCCAAGGGGACTGGCTCGGTGCCTGTGGGGCTCCAGCGGCGCAACTCGACGTTGCCATGCTCGTCTGCGCCCACGGGCACGCCTTCTTGCGGCAAGTTGGGCACCGCCAACAACAAGGTTTGCAATTCGCTTTGCAGGGCTTCCAATCGAACCGCAGAGGCATCCAACTCGTCTTTGAGTTGTGCCACTTCGGCCATGACGGCATCAGCGGATTCGCCTTTGGCTTTGAGTTGGCCGATTTGCTTGGACAAGCTGTTGCGCTTGGCTTGCAACTCTTCGGTGCGCGTTTGCAAGGTTTTGCGCTCGTTTTCCAAAGCCGTGAAAGCGGATTCGTTCAAAAACACCTGGGGGTTTTTGCGGGTTTGCAAACGGGAGATGACTTGGGAGAGGTCGCGGCGAAGAAGCGCTATGTCGAGCATGGTGTCAGTCTTTGAATCTAGAAAAAATCAATCGTTGCGCAAGCCCTTGGGCAGCGGGAATTTCACGGTTTCTTGCACACCTTCCAAGGTGCGCACCGACATGGCACCAAGTTCGCGCAAGCGTTGGATGACTTGCTGCACCAACACATCGGGTGCCGAGGCGCCTGCAGTGAGGCCGATTTTGGCCTTGCCTTCCAACCACTCGGCTTGCAGTTCACCGGCATGGTCCACCATGTAACTGGGTGTGCCGTACTTGGCCGCCACATCGCGCAAGCGGTTGCTGTTGGAGCTGCTGGGACTGCCCACCACAATCACCAAATCCACTTGGGGACTCAGCACCTTGATGGCATCTTGTCTGTTTTGCGTGGCATAGCAAATGTCTTGTTGTTTGGGTTCGCGCACCTGAGGGAATCGCGCTTTGACCGCGGCCATGATTTGCGCGGCATCGTCCACACTCAAGGTGGTCTGTGTGACCACCGCCAACTTGGTGGTTTGCGCGGGTTGCACCTTGAGCACATCTTCTTCGTCTTCGACCAGATGAATGCCCGAGGGCAATTGGCCCATGGTGCCTTCCACTTCAGGGTGGCCTTTGTGGCCGATCATGATGAACTCATAACCCTCTTTGTGCAGTTTGGCGACTTCCACATGCACCTTGGTCACCAGCGGGCAAGTGGCGTCAAACACTTGGAAGCCACGTCGTTGTGCTTCGTACTCCACTTCCTTGGGCACCCCGTGGGCGCTGAACACCAAGGTGGCCCCTTCGGGGACATCGTTCAAGTCTTCAATGAAGATGGCGCCGCGTGAGCGCAGGTCTTCCACCACATGGGTGTTGTGCACGATTTCGTGGCGCACATAAATGGGTGCGCCAAATTTGGCCAAGGCGTGCTCAACGATGTCGATGGCCCGGTCCACGCCCGCACAAAAACCACGCGGCTCGGCCAAGATGATTTCTTGCGGACGGATGGCAGACATCAGAGCACCCCAATCACTTGTACTTCCAAACTGACAGCTTGACCCGCCAGCGGATGGTTGAAATCAAACAGCACGGCATCTTCGCGCAGTTGCACCACGGCACCTGCATAGCGGCCATTGTCGGGGGCGGGAAACTCCAGCACCTCGCCCACATGGTATTGGGCATCGGCCTCGCCAAACTGCGCCAGCAATTGACGCGGTACCCATTGCAGCATGTCGGGGTTGCGCTCGCCAAAGGCCTCACCCGCCGCCATTTGCAAGGTGACATGCTCGCCCTCGGCCAGGCCCAGCAAGCGGTTTTCCATGGCGGGTGACAACTCGCCATTGCCCAATGACAACGTGGCGGGAGGACCACCAAAGGTGTTGATGATGTCCCCCTGCGGACCACTCAAGCGGTAATGCAAGGTCAAAAAAGAACCGGGTTGTATCAGGGTGGTGGCTGTCATGCGCGTCTTTGTAAACTGGCCCTATTGTAGAAAGGACGTGGATCACCAAGAAAGCAGGTGATGCACCACTTTTCTCACTCCTTGAAACAGCGATCATGACCAGGTGTTTGATGATGTCCCCACTCGCCCACCCAGGCTCTTATGCTTCTTCAAGAACTTCCCAAAACCATGCGTCCGCGCGAAAAATTGCTCACCATGGGCGGTGCGACGCTGACCGATGTCGAACTGCTGGCGGTGATGCTGGGCACGGGTTTGCCCGGTCAAAACGTGCTGCAACTGGCCCAAGAACTGTTGGATCATTTCCAAGACTTGGCCGGTTTGATGCTGGCAGCGCCAGCCGAGTTGAAAGCGGCCAAGGGTTTGGGCGGGACTGCGCGACGCGCGCAGTTGTTGGCGGTGCTGGAGTTGGCCAAGCGCGTGTTGATGCAGCAAATGCGCAAACGCGACGTGATGAGCAACCCCGAAACAGTGCAGCACTTTTTGCAGCTGCATTTGTCAGCGCATCCCCATGAGGTGTTTGCGGTCATGTTTTTAGACCATCAAAATTATTTTTTGGGCTTCAAAGAAATGTTCAGTGGCACTTTGAACCAAACCTCGGTCTACCCGCGCGAGGTGGTCAAGCTGGCGCTGGAGTTGGGCGCTGGTTCGGTCATCTTGTCGCACAACCACCCGAGTGGGCAGGTGCGGCCATCGGTGGCCGACAGCCAACTCACCCGCACCTTGCAATCGGCCCTGGCCATGGTGGACGTCAAGGTGCTCGACCACATCATCGTGGGGCCTGGCAAAACCTGGTCAATGGCGGAGCAGAGCCCATGGTGAAAGCACGCAGCTTGCAAGACCTGGGGGCGATCAAAGCCGATTTGGCGGCGCGCGCGGCGGCCGAGGCCGCTGAAAAAGCCGCGCGCGAACTGGCCGAGAAACAAGCGCAGGCCGAACAGCAACTCTTCAAACGCGCGGTGGGTGCGGTCAAGCCCTTGAACCACGAGCCGCGCGTCCCCCTGGCCCCAGCACCCGCCAAGCCCGTGGCCTTGCAGCAGCAAATCGACAATGACAATGTGCTGCGCGAGAGCTTGAGCGACGACTTCGACGTGTCCACCTTGCTCGACACCGATGATGAGTTGAGCTTTCGCCGTCCTGGCATCGGCACCGATGTGACGCAAAAACTCCGCAAGGGCCATTGGAGTTTGCAAGGCCAAATTGATTTGCACGGCATGCGCAGCGACGAAGCGCGCGAAGCCTTGGGTCAATTCATCCGCGACGCGACCAAACGCGGTTGGCGCTGTGTGCGGGTGGTGCATGGCAAGGGTTTGGGGTCGCCTGGCAAAACACCTGTGCTCAAAGGCAAGGTGCTGCGGTGGTTGGTGCAAAAAATCGAAGTCATGGCCTTTGTGCAGGCCAAGGCTTCAGAGGGCGGCGCTGGGGCTTTGGTGGTGTTGCTGCGCTGACCCTCAGCGCAACTGTTAAATGGCCTGCCGCAAGGTGTGCACCACGGGTCGGCGCAACACCTCGCGCAATCCCCACCAACCCGCGCCCCAAGCCAAGCCTGCGCCCACCGCCATGCCCATCACCAACACCCATGGCGAAGCACGCCAACTGAACTCGAACACAAAATAAGCCAAGCCCCAAGCCATGACCATGGCCACGGCAGCGGCCAACGCGCCTGACAATGCGCCGACACCCAAGAGCTCGGCCGTTTGCACTTGGCGCAACAATTGGTTGCCCGCGCCCAAGGCACGCAACACCGCGTACTCGCGCGCGCGCTCTTCGCGGGTGGCCGTGACAGCGGCAAACAACACCACCAAACCCGCGGCCAAGGTGAAGCCAAACAAAAACTCGACGGCGCCAATCACCTGCCCCAAGACTTTTTGCACTTGTGTGATGGTGGCCCCCATGTCGACGTTGGTCACATTGGGGAAACGTTGCACCAATCCGTTGTCAAAGCCTTTCAGATCGGGCGCGCGATAAGCAGCGATATAGGTCATGGGCACATCTGGGATTTTGGACATCGGGTAGATGGCAAAGAAATTGGCGCGCATCGAGGTCCAGTCCACCCGCCGCAGCGACGTGATGCGCGCATCCACCACTTGTCCCGCAAATTCAAAACGCAGCTGGTCACCCAGTTTCAAATTCAGGGATTTGGCAATGCCTTCTTCCATGCTGATGGCATCGGCTTCCTCGGGCGTCCATTTGCCTTGCACGATCTGGTTGTGCTCTGGCGCTTTGGCCGAGTGCGAAATGTTGAACTCACGCTCCACCAGTCGTTTGGCGCGATCGTCGGTGAAGCTGTCTGGCCGAACGGCTAGTCCATTGACCGCCACCAAACGGCCTCGAATCATGGGATACCAGTCCATTTTCTTCACACCGGCTTGGTCCAAGTGCTGCAAAAAGTCATCCGATTGATCGGGCTGGATGTTGATCACAAAGCGGTTAGGGGCGTCTGCCGGGGTCGCGTTGCGCCAACTGTCGACCAAGTCGGTGCGCAACAACACGAGCAAGATGAGCGCCAGCAAACCCACCGACAAGGCGCTGACTTGCACCACGGTATAGCCCGGGCGGGCGCTGATCTGCCGAGTCGCCATGCGCAGCCAAATTGGCACTTGCGGCATGCCCACGGTTTGTCGCAAACCCCAGACCGCGGCCCAGGCCAAGCCGGCGAACACGACAGCAGCGCCTGAAAAACCGCCCACCACCATCAAGCCCAGGGCTACATCGCGGCTGGCACTGAGCAGCAAGGCGGCAAACCCCAACAAGCCCAAGCCCAGCACACCCAAAGAAGCGGGACGCAGCGGGCCCAAATCACGTCGAATCACGCGCAACGCCGGCACTTGCGCCAGTTGCATGATGGGCGGCAAGCCAAAGGCCAGCAGCAAGGTCATGCCAGCGCCCAGCCCTTGCCAAAACGGCATCCAACTGGGTGCGGGCAAAGCGGTGTCGACCAAGCCCACCAGCAAACTGACAAACACCTGGTGCAAGCCATAACCCATGACCAGTCCCAAGGCACTGGCCAACAAGCCCACGGCGAAAAACTCCAACACATAGACCGTGAGGATGTGCCGCTGGCTTTGACCCAGCACCCGCAACATGGCGCAATCATCCAGGTGCCGGGCCGCAAAACCCCGCGCCGCCAGGGCCACGGCCACTGCGCTCAGCAAGGCCGCCAGCAAGGCCACCAAGTGCAGGAACTTTTCAGCGCGGTCCAGGGTTTGGCGCATTTCAGGGCGACCTGCTTCCAAGGTCTCCAAGCGCACACCGCGCACATCGGGTTGTTGGACATGGCCCTCGGCCCATTGGACGAATTCAGCCACTTTGGCGGTTGGCCCGATCACCGCCAAACGCCAATTGACCCGGCTGGCAGGTTGCAGCAACTGGGTGGCCGCCACGTCCGCCTGGTTCATCATGACGCGCGGCGCGAAGTTCATGAATCCAGCACCGCGATCGGGCTCGCTGACCAACACCTGAGAAATACGCAGTATGCGCTCACCTAAGCGCAAAGAGCCGCCGATATTGAGCTCCAAGGCTTCAAGCAAGGCTGGCTCGACCCAGACTTCGCCCGGAGCCGGGATGGCGTCTGTCACTTGAGCGGGGCGGTCAAACGGGGTGCCGTTGTTGAGCTCTTTCTCCAGCGCCAGCTTGGGCACGGGTTGGTCGGCAGGCTGCAAAATTTGCAAACGACCGCGCAAAGGGTAACCATCGCTCACCGCTTTCAGGGCGACCAAACGGCTGTTGCCGCCCTGCTCTTCCAAGCTGCCGGCCATGGTTGGGAAGCTGAGCGTCACCACCGATGTCAGACCCAAGCGCTGAATTTGAGCCGTGACAGCGTCAGACAAGGGATGGTCACTGGCCAACACGGCGTCACCGCCCAACAACTGGCGGGCGTCTCGTTGCAAGCCCCCTTCGATGCGGTCGGCCAAAAAGCCCACCGAACTGAGAGCCGCCACGCCCAAACTGACCGCCACCCACAACAGGCGCAATTCCCCTGCGCGGGCGTCCCGCCAAAAAGCACGCCAAGCCATTTTGAGCAAATCAACCATCGACGGAGGCACTCCAACGTTCGTTCCAGCCATGCTGGACTTGTTGCAAATCGCGCCGATCGCGCTTGGTGGGACGTCCCTGGGTCATGCTTTGCGCGGGTTCGCGTTCAAAGCGACGGCGTTGCGCATGGTCCTCGCGGGCCTTCACACTCTCAGGGGTTTCTTCATACAGCAACTGTGCTTTGGGGGCCGGGCCACGCACATCACTCAAACCCAGTACCAACACGGTTCGCACCTGGCCTTCGCGACGCATCGAAACGGTGTCCCCGGTCTTGACCTCGCGGGCGGGTTTGGCCACTTGTTGGTTGACCTCGATGCGGCCTTTGTTGATCTCGTCCGTGGCCAAGGAGCGGGTTTTGTAAAACCGGGCGGCCCAAAGCCATTTGTCGATGCGCAATTTATCCATTGCAGCCATTGTGACTTAACTTATTAGTATGCAGTCGGGGGCACTCGGCATGTCCCTTGGGTTTGGACGTGGCATCCATACAACGATCCAAAAACTACCAAATTTGACAGCAACGCCAAAAAAGCTAATATCCATCCCCCTTTACGAATTTTTCTTCGATTGGTTTCTGGGTTCGCCAGACGCCGAGGGACTCGACACCGCTGCATTTTCAGGAGCAGAAGATGGCATTCAAAATTTTGGTCACCAGTCAAAAAGGTGGCGTTGGCAAGAGCACCTTGTCCGCCAATTTGGTGGCCTACTTGAGCCGCACCCTCGGATTGGGCGTGACCCTGATTGATTGGGACCCTCACGGTTCCTCCAGCACCTGGCTCAACCAAGCACCCAGCGTGGGCGCAGTGGTCAAACACATGGCCCTGCCCGTGGACCAAGGTGGCAACCGACCCATTTTTGAAGCGCGTTTGCAAATGCGCCGCGCCGCCAGTGAATGCGACATCCTGGTGTGTGATCTGACCTGGAGCGACTCGCTGGCTGGCGAGTTGATGTTTGAATTTGACATGGTCTTGGTGCCCACCTCGGTCTCCGAAATCGAGTTGGCCGCCACTTCTGGTTTCTTGAGCCGCAACCGTTGGGTGTTTGACGCGGCCACCGCACGCCGCCCGATGTTGGTGGTCTGCCCCACGCGTGTGCTCAACGAGCAACTCAACTCCGACGTGTTCACCAAGCAGCGCTTCCCTGTGAGTTTCATGCTGGCTCCACCCATTTTGGAAGCGCAATCAGCGCGCGATCTGTTCGAACGCGGTTACCTGATGGACGCACGCGATGTGTGTGGCGATTCGTTCCGCGAATTCGGTGAAGCGATTTGTGCCGCGCGGGAAATTCGCATGGCCCAAGCCAATCAACCCCGCCAACCGGTGACCACCAAGCTCAGCGAGCGCGATGCCAGCAGCAACCGCGTGCCCCTGACGCCGGCCAAATCCAGCGTGTTGGAATCCATTCCTGGTTCGGCCCAATATTCTGTGCTGGGCCGTTACCGCCAGCGCAAAATGGCCGAGGAACAAGAAGCGGTGGTCAACACCCGTTCGTTGGCGCAAATGGGCATCCCCGAATTTCTCAAACGTCTGGCCCGCGGCAACGCGGCCAAGCTCTAAGCCTTGGACCACGTGATGCCAGAAGAAAAATTCCTCGCCTTCAAAGGCCTCAAACAATACGACCCCGGCATGGGCTGGGCATCGGTGCACAACTTCACCGAGAAACATCATGATTCAGCCGATCTGATGTCGCAGCACCATTTCGACGAAGAACAGTCCAAGCATCACGAGCAATCGTTGCAAGCCTTGGCGGATGCCGCCCGCGAGGATGCACCCGAGCCAGCCGAACAGGTGCTGCAAGACCCTTTGTTGGGTGAGTTGTTCGAGCAGTTGCACCAACCACCGCAAGACGAGTTGGCGCACAACTGGAAAATCATCGCCACCAGCGTCAACATCCTCAGCCAGCGCATGAACCAGCAGCGTGAATTGCGCCGCCGCTTGTCCTCCATCGACCAAGAGTTGGACAAGCTGCGCAACAGCATCTTGCACGACCTTCAGGAGATCCAGCGTGCGTCCGACCAGCAGCTGTCCATGGCCCGCTTGCGCGCCGAGGTATCCTCGCTGGCACAAGCGCGCTTGTCGTCCAAGCTGCGCAGCACACCCAACAGCTGACCTCGCCGAGGTCAGGGCATTCGGAGACTTTTGCCAGATGATCGACCTCAGCAAAATCCACTACCCCGTCAGGTACACCACTTTCTTCATCGCGCTGGCAGGGCTCTGTTTGAGCCTGCTGGTGTTGATCGCTTCGGGCGCCGGTCTGTTGTGGTTTGTGCTGTTTGCTTTTTTGAGTGGCGTGGGTGTTTACGACTTGATGCAACCCCACCACGCCATCTTGCGCAACTACCCGGTGCTGGGGCATTTGCGCTTCTTACTGGAGTTCATCCGGCCTGAAATCCGCCAGTATTTCATCGAGAGCGACACCGAGGCGGCCCCTTTTTCTCGTGCCCAGCGCAGCCTGGTGTATGCGCGTGCCAAAGGTCAGTCGGATAAACAACCCTTTGGCACCGAATTGGATGTCGACGCCCAGGGCTATGAATGGATGACCCATTCCCTGATGCCCAGCACCATCGCCTCTCACGATTTCCGGGTGCAAGTGGGCACCTCGGCCTGCACCCAGCCCTACAACATCAGCTTGTTCAATGTGTCGGCCATGAGCTTTGGTGCATTGAGTGCCAACGCGGTCATGGCGCTGAACCAAGGCGCACAAATGGGCGGCTTTGCGCACGACACCGGTGAGGGATCGATTTCGCGCTACCACCGCATCCATGGTGGCGACCTAATCTGGGAAATTGGTTCGGGCTATTTCGGCTGCCGCGACGACCAAGGTTTGTTTGACCCCGCCCGCTTCGTTGAACAAGCGCGCGACCCGCAAGTGAAGATGATTGAAATCAAGCTCAGCCAAGGCGCCAAACCCGGCCATGGTGGGGTGTTGCCAGCGGCCAAAGTCACCCCTGAGATCGCCGAGGCGCGTGGTGTGAACATGGGCGAGGACTGTGTGTCGCCCGCTGCACACAGCAGTTTCAGCAACCCGATCGAGTTGCTGGAATTCATCCAAAGTTTGCGCGAGTTGAGCCAATTCAAACCCGTGGGCATCAAGCTGTGCATCGGCCACCCCTGGGAATGGTTTGCCATCGTGAAAGCCATGCAAGAAACCAAAATCCTGCCCGATTTCATCGTGGTTGATGGCTCGGAAGGCGGCACTGGTGCCGCACCTTTGGAGTTTTCAGACCACTTGGGCATGCCCTTGAAAGAAGGTTTGCGCTTGGTGCACAACACCCTGGTGGGCGTGGGTTTGCGCGAGGACATCCGCATCGGGGCCAGCGGCAAGATCATCAGCAGTTTTGACATGGCCCGCGCATTGGCCTTGGGTGCTGATTGGTGCAACAGCGCCAGGGGCTTCATGTTTGCCTTGGGCTGTGTGCAAGCCCTCAAATGCCACACCGGTGAATGCCCAACAGGCGTCACCACCCAAGACCCGCAACGGCAGATCGCCTTGGTGGTGCCCAGCAAAGCCGAGCGGGTGAAAAGCTTTCACCAAAACACCTTGAAATCTTTGCAGGAGTTGCTGCAGGCAGCGGGCATGAAGTCGCCGCAAGACTTGAAGTCAAATCATTTTGTGCGCCGCATCAGCGCCCATGAAACACAGTCTTTGGCCGATTTGTACCCTTCGCTGAGCAAAGGGGCCTTGCTCAAAGAGACCCTGACCAAGTTGCCTGAACCCTACAAAACACACTGGCCCAAGGCCAGCCCAGAGCACTTCTGAGTATCAGTTGTCGCTGGCAGGGCGGGGATACACCACGCGGTCTTCTTTGGGTGCCGCACGTGGAGGCAATGCGGGCGGTTGGGCGGCGGCTTTGGCTTCTGCAGCGGCTTTGGCAGCTTCGGCAGCCGCTTTGGCGGCGGCAGCTGCAGCAGCCTTGGCTTCAGCAGCCAATTTCGCATCAGCAGCGGCTTTGGCATCCGCCGCTGCTTTGGCCTCGGCCGCAGCCTTGGCTTCTGCCGCTTTGGTGTCCACTTTCACTGGCGGGGGTGGTGCAGGTTTGGCTTGGGCAGCTTGCTTTTCTTTTTCCAATTGCTTTTGACGCTCACGCTCGGCCTTGGCTGCAGCAGCGTTGGCTGCATTGGCTGCATCCAGTTCTTTTTTCAGCTTTTGGATTTCGGCAATGACTTCTTTTTGGTTGTCTTTGACCACTGGGGCTGCAGGTGCAGGCTTGCTGGCCAAGGTTTGCACCTTGGCTTCCAGGGCTTGAATGCTTTTTTGCAGGTTTTGCAATTTGGCATCCAAATTTTTCTCAGACTGGCCATTCACTTGGCCCGCAATTTGATCTGGCAGCTTGGTGAACAAGGTGTTGAGGTCGTCCAAGCGGCCTTCAAGTTTTTCGTCCAACTTCACCTGTCGCTCTTCCATGCCGTCGAGTTTTTCGGTGGTGTCGCCCAGACCACGCGTGGCGTCACCAAATGCGGCCAAGGTCGCGTCCAATTCGACCACGCGCTTGCCCACCGCCAATGACAGGGCATCGAGTTGGCGGATGTTTTGTTGCAAACGGGTGGAGATGGCAAAGAATGTGCCCACCGCGATCAACAAAAAGGACAGCAAGCCAATCAAAATAACGCGCGAGTGGAGGATGTTGCGGTCATTGGCCTCGGTGACGATTTTCATCACCTCGCGCATTTCATGGCTGATGTTGGCCGCCACCTCGGCCGAGCGGGTGGACACCTCGGCCGAGCTGAGCACCACGCCAGTCAGGTCTTCCAGCTGACGCGACACCTCGGAACTGTCCAAACTTTGCGCTTGCAAGGCTTCAATGCCCTCGGCCAACGCGTCAGCAGTCTCGACCACCACTGGCGCAGGCGGTTCGGGCAGGAAGTCGCCGTCGTCGGAGGCTTCTGCTTTAGAAGTGTCTTGCGCCATGGTCGTTGTCCTTAGGATTTCTTGGGTTTTGGTTTGGCCTTTTCCAGATCGTCCAGCTGCTCATTCACATGCGTGATGTCTTGATTCAATTGGTCGATCCGAGGCTTGATTTGCTCCTCCCAATGATCGGCCGATGTCAGTCCAACTTGAGCCAAATGCGCCAAATGGGGGTCCCAATGGGACAAATCAGGCGCTGCAGATTCAGGCTCCACGGAGGTTTCAGCCGGCTGGTCGGAACGGACGCCCTCTGCACCTGGCATGAACCTGGTCAGGCTGGGGTCGACCAATGCGTCTGTTGTGGCTGTGTTCAAAGTGGGGTCTTGCAAGTCGTGGCTTTGTACCGCCATCAAGCTGGCGGGATCGGTGCGACCGTAGCTGCTGGCCGGATCCAAGTGGGTGTCGCTCAAATGCGATGGCTTGTCTTCGTGGTGCGACTCAGGCGCGTCACACGCCTTTTCATTCAAAGTTTCCACGGGGTCTGCAGCAGG
>JACCEC010665644.1_pt1 | contig 12665 bp, 12 predicted proteins | sample 7450121 | NCBI WGS metagenome assembly JACCEC01 (sample SAMN15323455, study PRJNA562643) | freshwater metagenome | isolation source: river surface water | place: USA:Blue River Watershed | collected 2017-08-18 | reverse complement strand
CCCTGTACATCGGCCATGGCGGTCGCGGTGCGCGCGATCATGAGGGCACGCTCGGCACTGAAGGCGCTGGACTCCTCAATGGCCTGCGCCAGTTGCTGGGCGCTCCAGCCCTCGTCAATGGCTTGCGTGACCTGCGTGCGCAGCATGTCCTGCGTGGACCGCCCGATCTGCCAGTCGGCACTTGCCACGTCCTGCAGTTGGCCGTCCACCCAGCGCTTGCCCACCATCTCGGCGGCGCGGGTGCGGGCGTACTCGCTGGCGCGTTCGTTGGCCAGGTCCAGCGCCTGCGGCAAGCTGTCCGTGATCTGCAGTTGCACCGCGGCCTGCACCGCACCGTCAATGGCCAACGCCGCCAACAGATCGGCCACCTCCGGCACCATCACATCCCAGTCCAGGTCCAGGCTGGCCAGCACCGATTCCACGTCGTGGCGCGGCAAGTCCATCTTGGCCCGCTCTTGGAACGCGGTGGCCAATTGCCTGGCTGCACGCGGGGCCAGCACAGCAAAGCGCTTTTGCAACACCCGCTGCAACTGGTTGCGCACCTGGCGCACCTTCTGGCGGTTGCGCCCGACCGGGCTCAGGGCGCGCGGCGCCGCCTTGGACAGTTTGTCCGTGGCCTGCGCATCGTCCGGGTTTTTGTCGGGTGGTCGGGCATGGGCGGGGGCGGGCCCCTCCCCAGCCAAAGGTGCATCGGACTCTTGCGGCTCGGCCAGCGCCTGCAGACCCAACTCCTCGCGCACCTCGTTGACCTGCTTGACCCCGGTGTTGACGTAGATCTGGTTGATCTGCGCCTGTTGCAAGGGGTCCGGGTCCTTGCTGTCGACCCAGACCAGTTGCAAGTCCTTCCAGCCGAAATACTTCCAGACCACATAGTCCACCAGGCCTTTGACCCAGGCCATGATGGGCGCCAAGCCTTCTTCCTTGACCTGCTCGCCCAGGCTCTGCGCGGTGGCGCGGTTTTGTTGGGCGATCAGGGCGTTGGGACTGATGCCGAAGGCGTAGCAAATCACCCTTGCCAGCCACTCGTCGTACTGGTCCTTGAGCAGGCCATCCTTGGTGTTGACGGGGCTCACTCCGCTGGGCACAAACATGGTGCCACGGCGCGCGCCCGTGTTACCAGCGAGCACACTGTCCCACCAGGTCTTGAACTGCATCAGCTGGTCCGGCGACCATTCCGGCGGCACCTGCAAGATCAAGTCGGGCGTGCTGCCTTCGCTGTAGTACTGCAGCTGCGACAGTTGCCGGCGCAACGCGATGTTCACGGTCATCAGGATCTGCTCGACCGGGCTGTAGCCGTAGACGCGGTGGGTGCGTACGTTGCGCGGCTTGTAGATCAATTCGTCACGGGAATAGTCCACGGCCGGCACGCCCTTGATCACCTGCTGGTAGGCCACCTGGGGCGGCAGCGGCGTGCGCCCACTGCCATCGATCACCCGCTTGACGGTGGCGCCATCGAGCGGCTCCAACGCGTACAGACCGCCGCCCAGGTTCAGGCGTGGGTAGACCGTGGGCGCATCCAGCACCAGCAGGTCCTCCAGCAGCATGCGCAGCCACTCCTCCCAACTGTGCTCCTGATCGGGGAAGCGAAAAAACTCCTGCAGTTGCGCGCAGCGCTGGTCCGCCTCCTTTTGCGGATCCTGCGGCTTGAACTCGAAGGCCAGTTTGCACACCAGGTCCTTGCGCGTCTCGATCACCAGGCGCAACAGGTCGAGGTTGTCGGCCAGCGCGCGCAACTGGGCAAAGCTGACCGGTTCATAGGCGCGCGGCTGGATCTGGGTGTTGTAGCCGGCCGGGAAATCAAAGCGCCGGGCCAGGGCCGCCTCCTGGGCCACCGGGGCCATCGGTTGCTGCGGCCCAAACCACTCGGGCGCTTGCAGATTTCGGCCGCTGACCATGTAACGCACGCCACGAACCACCCGTTCGATCAGGCTGGGCTCCAAAGGGGTACGGGTTACTTGGTTCATGGATCGTTATGCTACCAGTTTGCTAGCCTTTCTGGAAATTTCGAAGTCCAGTGCAGGGCCGGTCGGCTGAACTGAGCACTGCCAGGCTCACCCCTTGAGCCTGGTCGGGATCACCATCTCCTGGGCTGATACCCCCGAAACAGAAGAACAAAGGAGCCCCGCATGCAGGAGACTTTCCCTGAATTCATCAACGAAGACATGGACATGGCGCGTCTGCGGGTGCCGCCGCACTCACACGAGGCAGAAACCAGCATCCTGGGAGCCCTGATGCTGGACAACGAGACCTGGGACCAGGTGTCCGAACTACTCTCGGAAGGCGACTTTTACCGGCATGAACATCGCCTGATCTTCAAGACGCTGGCCCAGTTGATCTCCTCGGACAAACCGGCAGATGTGGTGACGGTATACGAGGAGTTGCGGGCACAGGGCAAGGAGCAGGAAAGTGGCGGCCTGCCCTACCTGAACCAGCTCACCCAGTACGTGCCCAGTGCGGGCAACATCAAACGCTATGCCGAACTGGTGCGTGACAAATCCATCTTGCGCAAACTGATTGCCGTAGGCGACCAGATTTCGGCCAGCGGGTTCCGCACCGAGGGCAAATCGGTGAGCGTGCTGCTCGATGAGGCCGAGAAAAAGGTGTTCCAGATCGGCGAGGAAGGCTCACGACTCAAGCAGGGCTTCTTTTCTCTGGAAAAACTCGTGGTGGACCTGATCACCAAGGTGGAGGAACGCGCCGACAACCCCGTGGATGTCACGGGCTTGAAGACCGGCTTCTACGACCTGGACCGCATGACCTCGGGTCTACAGCCCGGAGACCTGATCATCCTGGCCGCACGCCCCAGCATGGGCAAGACCAGTTTTGCCATCAACATCGCTGAGCATGTGGCCCTCCATGAACGTCTGCCAGTGGCTGTGTTTTCCATGGAAATGGGGGCCGAGCAACTGGCTGTACGCATCGTTGGCTCCATCGGTCGCATCAACCAGGGCAATCTGCGCACCGGACGACTGACCGATGACGAATGGCCGCGACTGGCAGAAGCCATCGAACGCCTTCGGAATGTGCAACTGCACATCGATGAAACACCAGGCCTAACGGTCAGCGAATTGCGGGGCAATGCCCGCCGCTTGGCCCGGCTGAACAATGGCAAGCTCGGGCTCATCGTGGTGGACTACCTGCAGTTGATGACGACCAGCTCAGGCGCCAACGAGGAGAACCGGGCCACTGCACTTGGAGAGATTTCACGCGGGCTGAAGATGCTGGCCAAAGAGTTGCAGTGCCCGGTAATTGCCCTGTCCCAGCTCAATCGCGGCGTCGAGCAGCGCACCGACAAGCGCCCCATGATGAGTGACCTGCGCGAGTCTGGCGCCATCGAACAGGATGCCGATCTGATTATGTTCATCTACCGCGACGAGTACTACACGAAGGAAACCTGCAAGGAGCCGGGCGTGGCCGAGATCATCATCGCCAAGCAACGCAGTGGCCCGACAGGCTCCTGCAAATTGGGTTTCGTTCATGCACAAACCAAATTTCAAAACCTGGCCCACACCAGCTTGGAATGAAGGTGTTTGGCATGCCATTTCTGATACAAACGACAGAAACACAATTGCATGCCATGGGAAATACCTGTCAAAACTGCGCCTACTGCCTCCGGGTGGATACCACCACTCTGCGTTGCGGGCAGACGTATTTCCAACTGCCCCCCAGCGAGCGCAAGCCGATGCGACTGGAGCACTATCCGGTAGTACAAGCCGACAATTCCTGCCCTGCGTGGGCCAATCAGAACGCCGGCGTGCTGCGCGCGGGGGTAACGGGCTGAGCCCTTGGCAGACGACACCGGCATGAGCAGCAAGCCCAAAATCACCGCTGCCGAACTGGCCCGCGCAATCTTCCTGGATTACGAGGGCAACATCGACCGTCCACCCACTCTGCTGGGCTGGCGGGTGGATGGTCTCAGCCACGGCGCGATCGTGGAAGAGGCGTTTCGCACCTGCAGTGACCGCTACCGCGCCAAAGGCATCGAGTGGCAACCACACCACCAGGTGGCCTCCCGGTTGCTGCAGCAGGCCTGCGAGGAAGATCGCGTGCTGGTGAGCTGGAGCGAGCACGACTTGCGCCTGCTGCAAGCGGTGCTGCCCAAGAAAGACCACGCCCGTCTGCTTGCGCGCTACCGCAATGCCATTCCCGCGGCGAAAACCTGGCACCTGCGCACCCTGCAGAGCCGGGCACCGCAACGCGAGTTGGCGTATTTTTGCCAGTTGCTGGGCTTTCCGGTGCCTCGCCGTTATGGCCCGGGCAAGGTCGGACAGGGCCTGCGCCTGTTGCGCGGACAACTGCAGGAAGGGCGCAGCTACCCCGAACTCACGCCCAAAGCGCGTGCCTGCTGGGTGGCGGTGGTCAAGCACAACGACCTGGACCTGCGTGCACTGGAATATGTGTTGAGGGCCATGCTGGAGGTGCCCATCGGCCGTACCCACCCGGACCAGATGGCGCTGACCTTTGTAGTGCCCAGCGCATGAAAAACTTCTCCAAATCCCGCCTGGTGTCCCTGCGGCAGTGCCCGCGCCGCTTCTGGCTGGAGTTGTACCGGCCAGAGCTCAAAACCGACAGCCCGCAGACGCAGCAGATTTTCAAGACCGGGCACCTGGTCGGTGACATCGCGCGACGCCTGTTTGACCCCGAAGGGGTGGGCGCACTGGTGGACCTGAACCAGCTCGGGTTCGAGCAGGCGCTCCTCACCAGCGAACACTTGCTGCGCGGCGATCGTCCGATCTTTGAGGCCGGCCTGAGCGGCGGTGGCGTGCTCGCCTTTGCCGACATCATGCTGCCGGCGGGGCGCCCGGGAAGCTGGCACATGGTCGAGGTCAAGTCTTCCACCTCGGTCAAGGACTACCACCAGGACGACATCGCCATCCAGACCTTTGCCGCGCGGGCAACTGGGGTCCACCTGGAGTCGGTCAGCCTGGCACACATCGATAGCAGCTGGACTTACCCGGGGGAGCAAGACTACCGCGGCTTGCTCAAACGCCAGGATCTGACCCGGCAAGCACTGGCCCGACAGGACGAAGTGGCCCAGTGGGTGCAGCAGGCGCAAGCGGTGGCGCAGTGCACCCGCGAGCCCGACATCGCCATCGGTGCGCAATGCAGCAGCCCGTTCGCTTGCAGCTTCATCGCCCATTGCTCTGAGGGCGTGCAGACGGCGGAATACCCGCTGCAGTGGCTGCCGCGCATCTCCGCCAAGGTTAGAGAGGAGCTGGAGGCGGTCGGCATCACCGACCTGCGCCACGCCCCCGACAGCAAGCTCACTGAAACGCAACAGCGGGTCAAGCAGGCCTCCGTGACCGGTCAGCCGTATTTCGATGCACACGGCGCCGCCAAAGACCTCGCACGCCACCCCCTGCCCTGCCAGTTCCTGGACTTCGAGGCGGTGCAGTTCGGTGTGCCAATCTGGGCTGGCACCCGCCCCTTCCAGCAGATCTGCTTCCAGTTCAGCCTGCACACCCTGCACACCGACGGACACCTGGACCATCAGGAATACCTGGACCTCAGCGGTGCTGACCCGTCGGCTGCGTTTGCACAAGCCTTGATCGCCGCCTGCGGCGCCGAACCGCGCACCATCTTCGTCTACAACGCCGGCTTTGAAAAAACCCGCATCGGCGAATTGGCCGAGCGCTTCCCGGATCTGACGGCACCGTTGCAAGCCCTGAAGGACCGCATCGTCGATCTCATGCCCATCGTCAAGAACCGTTACTACCATCCCAGGCAAGAGGGCAGTTGGAGCATCAAGAACGTGCTGCCGGTATTGGTGCCCGAACTCAAGTACTCGGACCTGGACGGGGTGCAGGACGGCACGCTGGCCATCCTGGCCTACCAGGAAGCGATTGCGCCGGACACCACCGCGGCGCGCAAACAGGAAATCGAGCGGCAGTTACGCCAGTACTGCCAGCTGGACACCTACTCGATGGTGAAGATCTGGCAGGCGTTCGCGCGCTGAGCGCAACTCAGGCTGCCTCGGCTGACTCTTCTGCCTGCGCCAGTTGCGCGGCAACGGCACGGCGTCCGAGCTTGCGCACGGCGGCAATCGCCTGCAACTGACTGGCCCGCGGCCGCGCCTTGCCGCTTTCCCAGTGGTACACCGATTGCGCCGACACCCCCAGCAGTTGGCCCATGTCGGCGGCGCTCAAGCCCAGTTTCTTGCGCAGGGAGGCAAAGCCCCCGGCCCGAAAACGCAGCTTGGTTTCGTCGGCCGCATCCACTGCCACCGCTGCTGTGGCGGAGCTCTTGCCCAGCTTCTTGATTTGCGCTTCCAAGCCAGCAAGTCGGCGTTTGAGCGACGCGATCTCCGAACGGTATTGGCCGGTAGCTTTTTTCAGGGCCTGGGTTTCGGCGCGAATTTCTTTCTTGGCAAGGCGACTGATTTCCGCCTTGAGTTGATGGGCAAAGGTCGACATGAATAGTCCCAGCATGGCTAGCAATGCACCATCATAGGCTCGCTACTGCCGCAGGGAAAGCCGTACCGGTCTTCTCAGCGATCGCAGGCCGTAGTCAGTGCCGCTGGCGCCATAGCCAGGGTGGTGTAGGCGAGGATTCTTGCCACAGTCCCAGTCGCTGGGCGCGGGCGGCGTCTTCTGCCTGCGCGTAGGTGATCCGATCAGGCGGCGATTGCTCCTGAATGTACTGTTTGTAGTGCCAGGCCATGCCCCTTTGCAGTTGCTCCAGACACACATCCACCCCGGCGCGGGTACGCACCTGGCCAACGATGCGGCCATAGCGGTCCTGTTTGTGCCATTCCACCTGCACCTGCTGCTGAAAGACCAATGCCGACAGCGATTGTTTGGCACGCTGCCCAAACGGCTGGGCTTTTTCCGGGGCATCGATGCCCATCAGGCGGATGGTGTGCACCTGGTGGTTCGCATCGAGCACCTTGAGGGTGTCGCCATCGCTGATGCCCACAACCTGGCCGGTGAGGACCGCCGCCCACAGCAGTTGCGGCAGCAGAGCCAGCCAAGCAATGCCAGACGAGCGCCACCCCCCACCAGACAACTGATTCATAACCCCAGCTTAGCTCAACAATCGTCGTTAAATATCGCTCCGCGACCAGTGGCGATGTCGCCGCTGCGCAGACTGCCATCGGAACTCATGCAGCCCCCTATCGCGGTGAACAGACTGCCATCGCTGCCTACGACCGTGGTGTCGCTGGTTCGGGTGTAGACGGTACCGTTGGTCGAGACACTGACGCCATCACTGACCTGATTGATGACTTCCCCCTTGGTCGAAACCCAGGTCTGGTCACTGACTTTGGTCAGGATTTCACCGTGGTTGCTGTCTGAGATGCCAAGCAGGCGTTTAAACAAGGACATAGAGGGCTCCTAAGATCATGTCCAGTTGATTTTTAAGGAACTCAGGCTCATGGAGTGAGCCCGGATCAACTGACAACGACTAGTGATACGTGGCACGGTCAGAATTTATACCGTTGGCACCTCATCCCAGTCGGTGGTGTAGTTGGGCGACTTACGCTCCTGCCGCATCTGCCAGTCCTTGTATGCCCCTTGCGTGGAGACTTTGACTGTGCCGCGGCCAAAACGCTGGTTCAGTGCATCCAGTGCCTGCATCAGCCTACCGTTTCCAGGCATGCCCTCTTCCAACAGGTCTCTCTGCTGCTGCGTCAGTGGACTGATCTCGCTGAGCATGATGCCGGCCTTCTTGTACTGGTAGCCCGGCTTGAACATGCGTTCGCACAGGTATGCCGCCCAGCGATTGACCTCCAGACTGTCATTGGTCGGGAATGGCAGCGGTACCGCCAGGCTGGGCATGTACTGGGGCAAGTCCTTGCGGAAGCGGTTGGTCTGCAGAAACACCTGGATCACCGAGGCGTGGCTGTCCTGCGCCCGCAGCTTGGCGCAGGCATTGGCAACAAAGGTGGACAACGCATCCTGCAGGACCGGCAATTCCGTGACCGCGCTGCCGAAGGAACGGCTGGAGATGATCTGCTGCCGATCGGGCTGGATTTCCTGCAGTTCGATGCACGGCACTTCCTGCAACTCGCGCTGGATCTTCTCCATGATCACGCCAAATTCGGCACGCAAGGTCGGCACATGTGCCTCTTTGAGGTCATGCACAGTATGGATCCCATGGGGCTGCAGCCGCTTGGTCAGCTTGCGGCCGACGCCCCAGACCTCCTCCACCGGTATGCGTTGCAGCAAGTAGGTTTTCTGTTCCCCACTCAGGGCGTTGTAATTGAACACACCCCTGGAGCGTGGGTGCTTCTTGGCCACATGGTTAGCGAGTTTCGCCAGGGTCTTGGTCGGGCCGATGCCGACGCACACCGGAATGCCGGTCCACTGACCAACACGCTCGCGCATGACATAGCTCACCTCGCGGAGCTTGGGAATGCCGGACAGGTCGACAAAGCACTCGTCAATCGAATACACCTCGTGCCGCGGAGCGAAGTTGCTCAGGATGCTCATAACTCGATTCGACAGATCGGCGTAGAGAGCGTAGTTGCTGCTGAAGGCAAGGATGCTGTGTTCCTCCGCCAGGTCCTTGCATTCGAACCAGGGCTGACCCATCTTGATACCCAGCGCCTTAGCTTCGTTCGAGCGGGAGACTACACAGCCGTCATTGTTGGAAAGAACGACCATTGGCACCCGGGCCAAATCGGGGCGAAACACCCGTTCGCAGGAAACGTAAAAGTTGTTGCAATCGACCAGGGCCAATTGCCGGACCGCGCTGCCCATGTCTCGCCCTCAGTAGAGCTTGTGCAGGTTGTAGGTCACCACGCCCCAGATGAAGAAATCCTCCTCTTCCTTGACCGTGATGGTGGGGTACCTTTTGTTTTCCGGCACGAGCTTGACCACACCCCCACGGCGGTGCAGGCGCTTGACGGTGAACTCGCTGTTAAGCACCGCCAGCACGATGTTGCCGTGACGCGGTTCAATGGAGCGATCGATCAACAAGGCATCCCCCTCGTAGATGCCGATGTCGATCATGGAGTCCCCTCTGACCTTGAAGATGTGGGTGGCATCGCCGTTGCGGATCAGGTGCTCGTTGAGGTCAATGCGCTTGCGCGTGTGGTCTGCCGCCGGCGAGGCAAAACCGGCGGGCACCTTCCAGCCACAAACCTCCAGCCAGACCTTGTTCTCGGGAATGTAGACGGGTTGCGGGTGGGAAACTGCTCCAGCTTTCATGCCGCCGAATATACTGTATAAATGTCCAGCACTTCAAGAGCACTGTCGATCTAGTTTCTCGGTGCAGGCATGGCGCGCAAATCGGGCATGTGCGACCAGTTCATCAAAGCGGCCGCCTGCGGAGGCTCGGCCCCGAGCCAGCTGTCATGCAACTCGGGGGCAATGATCACCGGAGTCCGTTTTTCATCGCCGGGTTTGTGAAACTGTTTCATGACCGGGTGCTCATCGGCGTTGACCGTGAGCATGGAAAAACTGACAACCAACTCGCCCGATGCGGGATCGGTCCAGCGGTCCCACAGACAAGCGATCCCAAACGGCTCGCCCGAAGACATCTCGATCTTCCAGCGCACTGCCCTGCCCGATTCGTAGCTGGGTTCGTAGAAATTGTCGACCAGCACCAGACCGTATTGCCGATGTCGCCAGGCAGCGCGGTAACTGGGTTTCTCGGCCGCGGTTTCGCTGCGGGCGTTGTAGGTGTGCCGACTGATCTTGTCGTCCTTGGCCCAGGAGGGAATTAGTCCGAAGCGGGCCAGGCCGCAGGCGACGCGCCCGGTCTGTTGGCTCTTAACGACCACAGGCGCAGCAAAGCCCGGGTAGGACTCCTCGGGATAGCTGGCAGGCAAATCCACGCCGAGCTTGTCCTTGACCCACTGAGCGCGCTTGGTCGGGGTAAAGTTGGTGCACACCGCATGAGTCTAAGCCAGCCATCCCCGGAATATCCCCAAAACTCAAGCTCAGAATGTGAGCTAGATTCCGGATAGCATCTGACTGATATGCATACGATTTAAGCCAAAAGCCTGGGGATCTGAATGGGTCTGCTTGATGACGTCTTCGGAAGAAACGAAATCAATCAACTGAAGGGTCAGTTGATCGAGAAAAACAATGCGATCCTGCAGCTTGAAACCCGCATCTCGGAACTCATCGGCGAAAGCAAGGGACTAGGCGACCAGGTACAAAGCCAGCTAAAAGCGATCTCAGAGAAAGACGAATCACTTCTCGCCCTCTCCAGAGTAGTCACCGACCTAAAACGCAGTCGCGACAGCCTCAGCGCAGAAATTGAAACGCTGAAACAAAATTACTCTGTCAAAGAGCAGGAACGCAAAGCAACAGTTGCTGAACTGCAAGCAACAATCGAGGCGACCCGTTCAGAGCATGCAAACGCGAGAGTTGAGCGTGATGCGATCGCCAAGGAACTGGCTGATTTGCGTGCATTTTCCGATGAAAAAGAACGCACATATCAGGAGCGTGAAGCCAAGCTTGCCGAAAAATCAGAGCAACTTCAGCAAGAAAGAAGAAGGTTTCAACAACAAGCGGCGGACCTGCTTTCGCGCGAGCAACATTGGAAGCACAGCATTGAGCCGCAAATCAAACGATATGAAGCTCATGCGGCCCTTGACCTGCGGCAACAAGAACTCGAACTTCGTCAGTCACAACTGGAGGCGTTACAGCGATCAATCCAAGAACGCGAAGCCGACATGGTCCGCCGCCAGTGTCTGGATGAGGACCTCCGTCTCAGAGAGAAGGAAATCAACGATTGGGAGCAAATGCTCTCCGCGCAGGAAGCTGATCTAGCCGCCTCAACAACTCGGCAAACTGCTCAGCTTGCAGAAATTGACAGTCGCTCTAAACAACTCGACGAACGCGAGCAAGAGCTCAGCGCTTTTCGGGAGCGCGTCAGGCAGATGGATGAAGAGTCTGCACGGATCACGACTCGGATTGAGCAATTGAATGCCAAAGAAATTGTTCAACAAGAAAAGCATACAGAACGTCTGGCAGAACTGCGCCAACAGCGATCAGAGATGCGGCAGTCTGTCAAGCAATTGACCCAGCGAGAACTTGAACTCAAATCTCGGGAAAAAGACGTCAAGCGCGAAGAGGTCTCCATCGCCTCTATCAAAGAAAAAAATGCAGAACTGAGAGAGGAAAAGAAAAGACTCAACTCACTGGTCGATTCATTGCAATCCGAGGCTCGGCAAGCGAGTGGGTTGAAGCGCGAACTCGATGTACTTCAGAGAGAATTCCGCGCGCTACAGCAAAGTCACAAGATCGCTCAGAGCAATGCACAAGATTCCGACAAAGCTCGCCAAGAAATAGCTCGACTGACCGCACGTATCGAACGACTATCTCAGACGACAAATGGCTCCTCACGATTGACATCTTCTCTGATAAATCCAACCGTTCTGGCGTGGCTACTTGAAGAAGCAGGACCGACCGAAACTGAGATCAAAAACGGTTGGCTGGGCTCCAGTGGTCATGGTCCTTGGCCAGACCAAGTCCTTGAATCATGCCTGGAAGACTTGGACTACGAGTTCTACGAACTTCCAGACACGGATCTTGAGTATCTGATCGTAGGCAGAAAGGACTGGTCAAAAACCGACCTGCTTGCTCAAATTGACGCCAGAGAAGGCCTGCCATTAAGGATCTACTCCCAAGAAATGTTCTTTGCCAAACTCATCACAGGCAGGGATCCCTTTGACGCTGACGACGAGTCTTTGCTGGAAGCTTTCGCGGAAGATCATCCTGCCTTGCAATTTCTGATGTCGTTGCCCTCACCTTGGCCAACCGTTTCCACTGAAGAAAGTGAAGAGATACAAGAAGTAGACGGCAGAGACTTTGGCGTTTCTGAATCGCCTCTCCACATCCTTGGATACAAGGTCGGTGCAACCTCGGATCTTTCCATCACTGAACGTAGAAAAATTCTGACCCAATGCTTTGAGACTAAAGATCTGGAGTTCAGTGATGACAGCGATGATGCCTACATCGCCAAGTGGGGTCGTGGCAGGGGTGCACAACGTCTTTACCGCATGGCTGTTCACATCAAGAGTCTGGCAGATGGTCGCGTAGGCAAAGACCATCGAAAACCACAGGCACGCATCGATTGGATTCGCGATCTCAACTGGCTGAAAGAAAAATACTACCCAACCTACAAGGCCCGATTCACGTGGCCATGAAAAACGGCCCCAAAGGGCCGTCGGGTGAAGCATGAATCACTTCACTTCTTTTTGTTGACCGCGGCCTTGAAGGCGGCACCGGCCGAGAACTTGGGCACGGTGGCGGCAGCGATCTTGAGCTTCTCGCCGGTACGTGGATTCTTGCCGGTGCGGGCAGCGCGTTTGGCGGCCTTGAAGGTGCCAAAGCCTATCAGTTGCACGTCCTGTTTCTTGGCCACGGCCTTGACGATGGTGTCCAACACGGCATTCAGCACGCGGCCGGCAGCGGCTTTGGACAGCTCGGTATCTTTGACGATGGCGTCGATCAGTTCTGCCTTGTTCAATTGGGTCTCCTGAGTTGTGGATCTAGGATTTTGTCAGAACGAAGCCAAGGGATTCCCCCAATGATTCACATTGCCAGTTCGTATGAAATGAAAGCACTTTCCCGGTTTTCCGGGCTAGGGGTCTGAGGAGACAACTCGGAACCGGAGGGGGCACTGGGGCAACTCAGTGCCCTTTTCCTTTCAAGCGGGTACCCCTCAATCTCTGGTTTCGACCCAAAGCCGTCACTGGTCTTTGGGTTTGG
>JACCEC011611112.1_pt1 | contig 12667 bp, 10 predicted proteins | sample 7450121 | NCBI WGS metagenome assembly JACCEC01 (sample SAMN15323455, study PRJNA562643) | freshwater metagenome | isolation source: river surface water | place: USA:Blue River Watershed | collected 2017-08-18 | reverse complement strand
GTCTAACTTCCTTTACATCGTTGACGAGGGCCCTCGGTCTGATACACGAGCGCACGTTTTCTCGCTTGCGGGGTGAAATCTACCAGCGCGTCTCGCAGATCTAAAATCGAGGTCAAATCACGCGTGAGAATGAGTCAATTTTCGGGCTTCATCGCAGTCGATTTTCATCTGAGCTAGCAATGGTTCTAGGCCATCAAACTTGATGGTGTCTCGCAATCTCCAACCAAACTCAACGGTTGCTTCTTGGTCGTACAGATCTAAATCATCGCGATCAAGTGCATATGCCTCGACTTGTCTTCCACGAATACCTTCAAACGTTGGATTCGTACCGATTGAAATTGCTGCTGGCCACTTGTGACCAGCAACAGATAACCAACCTGCATAAACGCCATCAGATGGAATGGTTGCATCATTGCCGAGGCCGATGTTGGCGGTTGGATAACCAATAGTACGTCCACGCTTTTCGCCATGGACAACTGGACCGACAATTTGATGAGGACGAGTGAGAAGTTGATTTGCAGTCTCTAAATTGCCAGCGCGGATCGCTTCTCGAATACGTGTTGATGAAACTGTTCCCCCGCCATGTGTAAGCAATGGCATGCCTCGAACATCAAGCTTTGTGTTCTCTTTCAGGAAAGCGACATTACCGGCTGCTTTCGCACCAAATGTGAAGTTCTCTCCAACTACAACAATCTTCGGATCAAAGATTGGCATAACAATTTGATCGATGAATTCTTCTGGACTCAAACGTGAAAATTCCTCGGTGAACTTCAGTACTGCAACTGCTGTGGCACCATGCATTACCAATTGATGAACGCGATTCTTAAGTGTTAGTAGACGGGTAGGAACTCGATCTGGAGCGAAAATTGCAGTCGGATGAGGATCAAATGTAAGTGCCATAACTGGAAGACCTGCCTCAGCACCCTCCTGCAGAATTTTCTGGTGTCCCAGATGAACACCATCAAAAATTCCAATTGCCAAGGCTGCACCATGGATAGGTGCACCGTGCCACGTGATGTCAGGTATGAATCTCATTAGGCATATTCTTTCACGGCGCGAATACCGATAGGGGTTGTGCGCCATAGTCACGATTCTCGATGATTGCAGCTACCTCACCGTCGGGTGCCAGCGCTACCCCAATTCCATCAAACTCGGATTTTTTGAGCGCTCGACCAAACTTGAGTTCTTGCATCTCATTGAGATCAATTGCGCGAACTGGCATCAGCTTTGAGATTGCTTCCGCGAGAGGTTGCACTGTTGGCTCTTCGATAGAGGAACAATCACTGAGATCAAATGGCGAGACCAAGGTACGTCTGAGTGATATCAGATGTCCACCTACTTCAAGTGCGGCACCAAGATCACGTGCAATGGAGCGGATATATGTTCCAGCTGAACATGTGACATCAATATCGATGTCGATAAATTCATTGCGTGAGATTGCAACAACCTCAAGTTTGGAGATTTCAACTTGCCTTGCTGGAATCTCAACTTCTTTACCTTGTCTCACAAGATCATACGCGCGCTCGCCTGCAATTTTTATGGCAGAAACTTTGCTTGGAACCTGCATGATTATGCCGACTTGAGAACTCAAAGAACTTCTGATGGCATCATCTGTGATGTGATTGATGGAATGAGAGCTCAATACTTCGCCCTCTTTATCATCCGTTGTGGTTGATTGGCCTAATCGGATAGTGCCTAGATAGCGCTTCTTTCCATCGGTAATGAATTGTAGGAATTTTGTGGCATTGTTTATTCCTAGGACTAAAACCCCTGTTGCCATGGGATCAAGAGTTCCAGCATGTCCAACGCGCTTGGTGCCCATGACTCTGCGAAGCCTGGCAACCACATCATGGCTTGTGATACCGGCTGGTTTATCAATGATGACAAACCCGTGCGCAGTGCTCATTCCGTTTCGCGAATACGTGGCGCGCGATAAGGATCGCTACCACTGATGGGCTGAGCTGTATCACGAAGATGCGCAATCTCCTCATCATGCTTTCGCACTTGATCAAGTAGGTCCTCGAAATTACGAGCCGTTTCAGAGAGCGCATCAGCAAAGAAAGCAAGCGTTGGGGTGATGCGAGTCCCGAGTTCGCGACCTACTTCGGTACGAAGCAATCCTTTCGCGCTCTCTAGAGCCTTGGCAGTATTTTCGCGTTCTTCATCATCACCCAATACTGTGTAGAAAATAGACGCTTGTTGGAGATCGCCAGTGACGCGAACATCTGTAATCGTAATAAAGCCCAAACGAGGGTCCTTTACCTTTGATTCCAGTGCTGAGGCGACCACAACTTTGATGCGGTCTGCCACTTTAGCCGCGCGGTGCGAATTTCCCATTGCTTATGCTCGCTTCTTTTCCCGCATCTCAAATACTTCGAAGACATCACCAATCTGAATATCTTTGAAGGAGCCTACGCCAATACCGCACTCGAATCCTTCGCGAACTTCAGTTGCATCATCTTTGAAACGCTTAAGTGACTCGACTGTGAGGTTATCGCCAATGACGACAGAGTCACGTAGTACTCGCGCTTTAGCATTACGTTTGATGACGCCAGTTGAGACCATAGATCCGGCAATTGTTCCGAACTTGCTCGACTTGAAGATCTCTCGAACTTCTGCCGTTCCAATGGTGACCTCTTCGTACTCTGGCTTGAGAAGTCCCTTCAGTGCAGCTTCGATCTCTTCGATCGCCTTGTAAATGACTGAATAGAATCGAACTTCGACTCCTTCTTCGTCTGCGAAGATTGCTGTGTGGGCTTCAGGTTTGACGTTGAATCCAACGATGACTGCGCCAGATGCAGAGGCAAGAGTTACATCGCTCTTGGTGATTGCACCAACGCCGCGGTGAATAACGCGCAGATCAACTTCAGTTCCAACATCAAGCTGGATCAGCGCATCTTCTAGCGCTTCAACCGAACCGCTGACGTCACCCTTAAGGATCAAGTTAAGAGTCGTGACCTTCGACTTCTCTAGGAAGTCTTCCAAGGAGACTTTCTTTCGCGCCTTCGCAAGAGCAGCATGACGCTCGCCCGCTTGACGCTTCTCTGCGATTTGGCGAGCAGTTCTGTCATCAGGTGCGACGATGAAACTATCTCCCGCACTTGGAACAGAGGTGAACCCAAGGACTTGAACTGGGCGTGAAGGTCCTGCGATTTCGACAGCATGACCAAACTCGTCCATCATGGCTCGAACACGACCGAAGGCGCTTCCTGCAACAATGGCATCTCCAACGCTCAGAGTTCCGCGCTGTACCAAGACCGTCGCGACTGGTCCGCGACCACGATCAAGGTGAGCTTCGATTGCTACGCCGCGCGCATCATCATCATGAATGGCACGAAGATCGATTGCGGCATCAGCTGTAAGAAGAATTGCTTCGACTAATTGATCGATGCCAGATCCCTTTGTTGCCGACACATCTACGAAGAGAGTGTCTCCACCGTACTCTTCAGCAATCAAGTTGTACTCGGTAAGTTGTTGACGAATCTTTCCTGGATTCGCGCCTTCCTTATCCACTTTGTTGACTGCTACAACGATTGGGACATTGGCAGCTTGAGCGTGGTTGAGCGCCTCAATTGTTTGAGGCATGACGCCATCATCTGCAGCTACAACAAGGACTGCAATATCCGTGACTTTTGCACCTCGTGCACGCATAGCGGTGAACGCTTCGTGACCAGGTGTGTCGATGAATGTGATCGCGCGATTGATGCCATTGTGGTCATGATGAATCTGGTAGGCACCAATATGCTGTGTGATTCCACCGGCTTCGCCTTTGACAACTTCGGTCTGACGTATCGCATCAAGAAGTCTCGTCTTACCGTGGTCGACGTGACCCAGCACAGTAACAACTGGAGGACGAAGGCTTAGTTCGTCAGGATTAACCTCAGAGAGTTCTTGTTCGAGGTTGATATCGAACTCTTCCAAGATCTCGCGGTCTTCATCTTCTGGAGAAACAACGGTGATTTTGTAACCAAACTCGCCACCGAGAACATGAAGAGTGTCTTCATCAACCGATTGGGTTGCAGTAACCATTTCACCAAGATGGAAGAGAACCGAAACTAGTGCTGCGGGATCTGCACCAATTTTCTCTGCGAAGTCAGCAAGTGATGCACCACGACGTAAACGAATCGGAGTATTTCCATCACCGCGTGGAACGACTGCTCCACCAAGTGTGGGCGCTGCCATATTGTCGATTTCTTCACGACGAGTCTTCTTACTCTTGTAATTCTTTTTCTTGCCGGCATTCTTTCCAAATGCGCCACCAGCTCCGGGACGTGCTCCTGGTCTACCCGGTGAGAATCCTCCGCCTGGTTTACCTTGACCAGGTCGTGCTTGTCCGGGAGTACCAGGACGAGTTGCACCAGCTTGCGGACGATATGGTCCAGAAGTTGACGGAGCGCCGCCAAATCTTCCGCCACCTTGCGGACGTTGTGCACCATCTGGTCGTTGTTGTGGGCGCGCTGCAAAACCGGGACGCACAGATCCAGGACGTGGTCCCGACATTCCGCCGGGTCCACCTTGTGGTCGAGGAGCACCTGGTCGTGAAGCACCTGGTCCACCTTGCGGACGTGGAGCTCCTGGTCGCGGACCTCCTGGACGTGGACCGCCCGGTGTCGAGGTACCAAATGGATTATTTCCTGGACGCGCTTGCGGACGAGGTGCAGGTGGAGTTGTTCCAAAAGGATTATTTCCAGGACGTGCACCTGCAGCAGGAGGAAGATTTGGTTTCGGAACATTTGTTGGAATCGGCGCAGGAGTAGCGGGCGCGCTGTGCGATGGAGTGGTTGGTGTCTCTGGAGATGGAGTCACTGGAACATCTACGACATCAGCGGAAGCTTTTTTGGCAGCTGCTTTCTTTGCTGGAGCCTTCTTCGCTGGTTTTGCTTCAGCGGCAGGCTTTACTACAGGCGGAAACTTCTCAAGGAATTTTCGAACAACGGGTGGTTCGACAGTTGATGATGCGGAGCGAACAAACTCGCCCATCTCTTGGAGTTTTGCAAGGACATCCTTGCTCTCCATGCCTAAATCTTTTGCTAATTCGTAAACGCGGACCTTTGCCACTTTTCTCCTTTTGTGGCTCCTCGTTTACAAATAAACGCGAAGCCTAAATTGACCTACTCATGATTGTGTAATGCTCATTTGAGTGCCATTGCCTTAGACCTAGCCTTCTCTCCAGTGGAGATTTGTGAGGGAAATCCTCACGTGCCAACCATACCTCTAGGGGTCTTATTTCACGAAACTTCTGCTTCTCCGCCCTCAGGAGCCGCCTGAACTTCACCGTCAGAGTGAATATCGATCCGCCACCCCGTCAATCGCGCAGCAAGCCGGGCGTTCTGACCATCTTTACCAATCGCTAATGAGAGTTGGTAATCAGGGACTATTACTTTTGCTGAACGTGTATCAATGTTAACCACCTCAACTTTAGATACACGTGCCGGAGCAAGCGCGTTACCGACATAGTCTGCAGGATCATCCGACCAATCGACGATGTCAATCTTCTCGCCATGTAATTCATCCATGACGGCGCGAGCACGTGCACCCATGGGACCAATCAGTGCACCTTTTGGACTGACGCCTGCGCGGTGAGCGCGTACTGCAATCTTGGTGCGATGACCAGCTTCACGAGCAACGCCCATAATCTCAACAATGCGATCGCGTATCTCTGGAACTTCGAGAGCAAAGAGTTGCTTAACGAGAGCTGGATGACTGCGCGAGAGCAGAACTTCCGGCCCTTTCTGTCCCTGCTTTACATCGACCACAAAACACTTGATGCGATCGCCGTGAGTGTAAGTCTCACCGGGAACTTGTTCGTGAGGCGGAATCTTTCCTTCAACTCGGCCAAGGTCGATATAAACCATCTTTTGATCTCTACCCTGTTGGATGACTCCAGAGACAATATCTCCAACAGAGGCGCTGAACTCGCCTACGATTTCTAGATCCTTGGATTCGCGTAATTTTTCTTTAATAATTTTTCGAGCAGTTGAGGAAGCGATGCGACTAAATCCTTCGGGTTCATCTACTAACTCATCAACTCTCTCTCCATCCGGTCCAAAAACTGGAACTACGATCTTAATCTCTCCAGTAAGACGATCTAGTCGAGCATGAGCAAATGGCTTGGCTTCTGGTAATTCGTTATAGGCAGTCTTGACCGCAATTTCAATAGCAGTAATCAGTCTCTCTAGTGGGATTTCACGTTCGATTGTGAGAGCTTCGAGTATCTTCATATCAACGTTCATATTTACTTCACATCCTTACGGTTGAATTCGACTTCAACCTGGGCGCGAGCGATATCACTAAGAGTGACTTCAAGCGGTTTTCCTTTAATTTCAAGTATTACCTTCTGCTGATCAACGCCCTGAATTCGACCAACAAATTTCTCGCCGACATGAGGTGTTATAGCAACGAGTCGACCAATGTTCTTCTTCCAGTGTCGAGATAGTGTCAACGGTCGATCAATTCCTGGCGTCGTTACCTCAAGGGTGAAGGGCATCTCGCCCATCTGGGAGTAATTATCGAGAATCGCCGAAACTTCCTTTGAGACAACTGTTACTTCATCGAGCGATGGATTTCTATCCTCACAATCGATGACGACTGCAATGAGGCGGCGCTTACCGACTGGAGTAACGGTGATTTCTTCTAAGACGAAGCCTGCTTGAGTAACGGCAGGGGCGAGTAATTCAACAAGGTTATTTACGAGAGACATATCCGACCTACTTACCTATTTAGTTGTTGTGAAGTTGTGGGAGCTCAGGGTACCTGAGTTTTTACCCCCGCAGAAATGTGTCATAAGCCAGACGGAGAATCAATATCGTGGTCACGCCAAGAAAGACTTTTCTGATGAGAGTTGATCCTCCCTTCAGCGCCCAGCGCGCACCAAGAAATCCTCCGGCGAGATTTCCTATCGCCATAGTTAATCCCAGGACCCACATGATCTGGCCGTTGAAACCAAAGACCATAATCGCGCCAAGGTTTGTGGCCAGGTTGACTATCTTCGCTGTGACGGACGCTTGTAAAAATGCGAAGCCCAAGAGCGCCACCAAAATTAACATCAGGAATGAACCGGTTCCGGGTCCGAAAATTCCGTCATAGAAACCAATGACGAGCCCGGCAAGAACTCCCATACTTACTTGATGTCTGCGAGCAAATCGAAAGTTTTCGACTAACCCAAGTTCTTTTCTGCGCCATGTATAGAGCGCAACGATGATGAGCAGCACGAGAATAATTGGCCTAAATGCATCTTTTGGAATACGTGTGGCAACACTGGCTCCAAGGCCTGAGCCGATAAATGCAGGTAGCGCCATTGCAAATGCCAGCTTGAAATCTGGTCGAATCTTGCGAAGGTAGGAAGCGGTGGCACCGAGCGTGCCGATAAATGAAGGAAGTTTGTTTGTGCCCAGCAAGACTGATGGCGCGGTATTGGGCATGGAAATCAAGAGCGATGGAAGTTGAATCAATCCCCCGCCACCTGCAATCGAATCCACGAATCCCGCAAAGCCTGAAGCGAGTACAAGGAAGATAATTACTTCAAGTGAAATTTCCACAATCGAGAATTTAACCGATGAGCTTTACAAGATGCGTAACGATTTCACCGACTGGGAGCTCTGACTTCTCGCCATTTTTGCGAATTCGAAATTCCACTTTTCCTTCTTGAAGGCCTTTTCCGACGATGACGATGTAGGGATTGCCAATGAGCTCTGCATCCTTGAACTTGACGCCCGGACTTGAGTCACGACGATCATCAAGCATCACAGTGATGCCTTTATCTTCGAGTTCAATGGCGATTTTTTCTGCAGCATCAAAGGGAGCATCATCGCGTCCTGTCGCGACAATATGCACTTTGGCAGGCGCGATTTCCTCTGGCCAGATCAATCCGATCTCATCATGGCTCTGTTCGGCGATTGCAGCGACTGCTCGTGAAACTCCGATTCCGTAAGAGCCCATTGTGACAACTCGAGACTTACCTTCATTATCAAGAACGGTGAGATCAAGCGCTTCTGCGTATTTGCGGCCGAGCTGGAAGATGTGGCCAATCTCGATCGCACGATCAATCACGACGGGAGTTGAACATGAGGGACATGAGTCTCCCTCACGAACTTCTGCAGCCTCGAAAAATCCATCGACAGTGAAATCCCGCCCATGGGTTACGTAACGCATGTGCTTATTCTTTTGATTTGCACCAGTCACCCAACTTGAACCAACTTGTACGCGAGGATCCGCATAGAGCATCAGGCCAAACTTCTTAGCATCTTGCGGTCCTACATAACCCTTCACGAGCTCTGGACGCTTTGCAAAGTCAGCATCATCAAAGAGTCTGAGTTCTTGAACGCCAGGAAGATTGGCTTCCAGACGCTTGAGATCAACTTCGCGATCACCAGGAACAAGTACGGAGATTGGCTTGTTATCTGCCATCAAGAGGACGTTTTTCAAAGTGTCCGCGGCTGTGATTCCAGCATTGAACTTCTTATTCATGACTTCAACAAGAGTTTCGATGGTTGGCGTATCGGGAGTATCCAGAATCTCCATCGCAGGAGGATTACCAAAGTCTCTCTTCTCTACCTTTGTGACCATCGCCTCAACATTGGCCGCGTAACCACACTTGGGGCATAAGACGTAAGTATCTTCACCAGTGCTGCAGGGCGCTAAGAACTCTTCTGACTTTGATCCACCCATCGCACCTGACATCGCCGAGACGATGTTGAAATTAAGACCAAGACGATTAAATGTTGCGACATAGGCGTCCCGATGTTTTTGGTAAGACAATTCAAGTCCCGAATCATCAAGATCAAAGGAATATGAATCTTTCATCACAAACTCGCGGCCACGGATGATTCCGCTACGGGGGCGAGCTTCATCGCGGTACTTAGTCTGAATCTGATAAATCGAAAGTGGAAGATCTTTATATGAGGAGTACTCGCCTTTGACCATGAGAGTAAACATCTCTTCATGAGTGGGGCCTAGTAAGTAATCGCTACCTTTACGCTCTTGTAACCGAAATAGCGCTGGACCATCTTCTTCCCAACGATTGGTCTTCTCGTACGGTTCGCGTGGAAGTAGCGCCGGAAAATGAACTTCTTGAAAGCCGGCACGATCCATCTCTTCGCGAACGACACGCTCCACATTACGAAGTGCGATGACTCCAAGTGGTAACCAGGAGAAGATTCCAGCAGCAATTGGTCGGATGTAACCGGCACGAACTAGGAGTCTATGGCTGGCGACTGATGCATCTGATGGGTCATCTCGTAAGGTGCGAAGAAATAGAGATGACATCCGCAACATGCGGCGTAGCCTAGCGAATTACTTAACGTTTACTGATGGTTCGCCAGATTCGACACCAGCGGCTTCCATCTCTTCGGCTAAACGCATCGCCTCTTCGATGAGAGTCTCAACGATCTGCGCTTCGGGAACAGTCTTGATGACTTCACCCTTAACGAAAATCTGTCCTTTGCCGTTTCCAGAAGCTACTCCGAGATCTGCTTCGCGCGCTTCACCAGGGCCATTCACTACACATCCCATAACAGCTACACGCAGTGGAACCGTCATGCCTTGTAATCCCGCTTGGACTTTTTCGGCGAGGGTATAGACATCAACTTGTGCGCGGCCACATGATGGGCAGGAAACAATCTCGAGTTTACGTTGGCGAAGATTGAGTGATTCAAGAATCGAGATTCCAACTTTCACTTCTTCAACTGGTGGAGCAGAGAGTGAGACGCGGATGGTGTCGCCAATGCCTTCAGCAAGCAAGATTCCAAATGCAGTGGCGGACTTGATAGTGCCTTGGAATTGTGGTCCTGCTTCTGTAACGCCAAGGTGAAGCGGATAATCACACTTTTCCGCAAGAAGGCGATAAGCCTTCACCATGGTGACTGGATCATGATGTTTTACTGAAATCTTTATATCGGTAAATCCGTGTTCTTCAAATAATCCGATCTCCCACATCGCAGAGTCCACGAGAGCTTCAGGAGTAGCTTTGCCGTACTTGGCAAGAAGTCGAGGATCTAGCGACCCAGCATTAACTCCGATACGAATCGGAATACCCGCATCTCCAGCAGCTTTTGCAACTTCTTTTACTTTGTCATCGAATTGCTTGATGTTTCCTGGGTTGACTCGAACTGCGGCACAACCAGCATCGATGGCAGCAAAGATATATTTTGGTTGGAAGTGAATGTCAGCAATGACCGGGATCTGGGACTTCTTTGCGATGTGCTTGAGCGCATCTGCGTCATCTTGGCTTGGGACGGCAACGCGAACAATCTGACAACCAGAGGCGGTGAGTTCTGCGATCTGTTGGAGAGTGGCGTTTACATCCGCGGTCAAAGTGGTGCACATAGATTGAACAGAAACTGGAGCATCTCCACCTACTAAGACGCTTCCGACTTTGAGTTGCTTCGACTTACGACGCGGAGCAAGAGTAGGAAGAGGAGCTTGTGGCATTCCCAGATTGACCATGGTCGTATTCTGCCTCAAAGATTGAAATTAATGGGATTGAAGATATCGGCGAAGAGCAAGAGCAGCGTTAAGAAAGCCAGAGCAATGAAGACGACCATCGTGATGGGCGTGAGTTTCTCCACATCAACATGGCCCGGGTCGGCTTTACCGCGCAGCGCTGCCAACTTTCTTCGGGCGCCCTCGTAAAGCGCTACGGCCATATGGCCACCATCCAACGGCAAAATTGGAAGTAAATTGAAAATTCCAACAAAGATATTTAATGATGCAACGATTAAGAGGAAGGTTGCGATTTTTTCTCCGGTAGAGAGGTTTCCGCTGGAGACAGTTTCGCCGCTTGCGCGCGCTACGCCAACAATTCCGACCAGGCCTTCTGCATTTCTTTCTTCACCGAGAAATGTCTGTCTCATGAGAGCAGGGATCTGTGCGGGCAAGCCAAAGAGCGCCTTAATCGAACCTTGGAAGATCGCGGAGGTTGCTTTGAGAGATGAGCCAACAGCAGTGATTGGGTTTTCTCGCACAAGACCATACTCATTGATAATTCCTAGAAAGCCACGCGTCTCACCTTCAACAAGGCGTGATGCTGGCGTGACTGGTATGGAGATCTGTTGCCCGTCGCGTTGAATTAATAAAACTATTTCCTTACCGGCTGAGGAGCGAAGAATAGGAGTGATTTCCTCCCACTCTCGAGTCTCGCCATTAACACCAATGATTTGATCACCAGGTTGGATCCCAACCTGCTTTGCAGGAGAGATGGGGTCGGAAGTGCCGCATTCTGTGGAGCTAGGAACACAAGGAACTACTTGCGAGACGGTCGGTAATACTTGAGAAGTTCCGACACCAGCAAAGAGAGTGAAGAGAAGGAGAATTCCTAGAACAAAATGTAAGAAAGAACCTGCGCCAAGAACTACGAGTTTGCGGGGAACGCTTGCGAGATAAAAGGCTCGTGGCTTTACATCATCAGGTAGTTCTTCATGAAGAGACATCCCTGAGATCTTGCAATAACCGCCGGCAGGAATAGCCTTCAAACCGAACTCTGTTTCTCCGCGCTTAGTAGACCAAATCCGACTTCCAAATCCCAAGAAGAACTCCGTCACGCGCATGCCGTAGCGCTTTGCGGTGATGTAGTGGCCAAACTCGTGAACCATCACAGATGCCAACAAAGCAACTACGAAGGCAATGACTCCCAACAAACCCACGTAAACCCCTATCGTTTCGCGAGCGCTTCATGCGCTACACGCCGAGCATCATTCTCAATAGCGCTGACATCAGCGAGGTCTCTGACCACAGATGATGCATGTCCACCAAGGGTTGTGACGGTCTTCTCAATGGTATCCACAATTGCTGTGAATTGGATTTCTTCTCTCATAAATGCTGCTACTGCAACTTCATTTGCTGCGTTATACATTGCAGCAACCGCACCGCCCAAAGATCCACAACGTCGAGCAAGATCTACTGCAGGAAACTTCTCATTATCAATGGGTTCAAAGCTCCATGCTTGTGGAGTCTTCCAGTCAATTGCCTTCATGGCATCACTGACGCGATCTGGATAAGAAATTGCGTAGGCAATCGGGCCCTTCATATCAGGAGGAGATGCTTGTGCGATTGTTGAACCATCTTTGAATTCCACCATCGAGTGCACAATTGATTGTGGGTGAATAACGGCTTCGATCTTCGAATAAGGGATTCCAAACAAATAGTGCGCTTCGATAACCTCTAGTCCCTTATTGACTAATGTCGCAGAATTAATGGTTACGACTGGGCCCATGGACCAGGTTGGATGATTCAAAGCATCAGCCAGCGTCACAGTTGATAGATCTGCAACATTTCTAAATGGACCACCACTTGCAGTGAGTACAAACTTTGATACATCTACAGCTTTCCCGGCCAGCATCGCTTGAAACAAAGCAGAGTGTTCTGAATCAACTGGAATAATCTTGTCGCGGCCGTGGGCCATCACAAGATCTCCTCCAGCTACCAGCGATTCCTTATTTGCCAGCGCGACTTTATTTCCAACTTCTAGCGCCGCAAGTGTCGGACCCAGACCAATAGAGCCTGTAATGCCATTGAGAACTACATCGCATGACAACGCTGCGATCTGGCGAGACGAATCAGCGCCATCAATTACTTCAACCCCAGGTAGAGCAGCACGGAGTGTCGATCCATCACTAGTGGTACCAACAATGGGGACATCGAATTTCTTGACCTGCGCAATCAATCTTTCAAG
>JACCEC013150817.1_pt1 | contig 12671 bp, 7 predicted proteins | sample 7450121 | NCBI WGS metagenome assembly JACCEC01 (sample SAMN15323455, study PRJNA562643) | freshwater metagenome | isolation source: river surface water | place: USA:Blue River Watershed | collected 2017-08-18 | reverse complement strand
GTCAAGAACTCCGCAAACAAGGGATTTACTTAGTGATGCCACAAGATAATATCTTACAAGTTATTCCATTTGAAGCATTTACACCTAAGAATTTTAATACAAGTCAAGCTAAATCGCAATAAATTTTCTTATTGTTTTGTACTACACATTAAAACAACACTTTGAGTAAAACTACCATAAAAATCAATTTTTTATGAAAGAAGATTTTTTGCACTACGTCTGGAAGATGAAGTGCTTCGACTTTCGGCAACTCTACACTACCGAAGGCGCACCCCTCGAAATTTTAGATTTTGGCTATCACAACCCTGACGCAGGGGCGGATTTTTTGGAGGCAAAAATTCGGCTTGACGGCTTAATGTGGTGTGGAAATATAGAAATGCACCTACAACCTGCTGATTGGGTAGCACATCGGCACGATGAAAATCCAAATTATCAAAATGTAATTTTACACGTAGTCTTTGATGCACCTACTGAGGGGGGGAAAAAAATCCCTAACCTACCTACACTTGAATTAAAATCTTACATTAATAAAAATATTTTTCAAAAATATTGGGAACTTCAAAATAATACACATTGGATTCCCTGCCAACATCATTTTTACAAAGTACCCCCATTCACAAAAACACTTTGGTTAGATAGGCTTTTAATTGAGCGGCTGAAACGCAAGTCAAATGTTATTTTAGATGTTTTGCAGCAAAACGGGGGTAATTGGGAAGAAACATTTTGGCAATTTTTAGCCAAAAGTTTTGGCGCAAAAATCAATACCGAGCCTTTTGAGTGGTTAGCGCGTGTAACGCCTAATCTGATTTTAGCAAAAAATCGGCATAGTTTGTTTCAAATTGAGGCATTGTTATTTGGGCAAGCGGGGTTTTTAGATGCAACATTTCAAGAAGAATATGCGCAGCGATTGAAACAAGAGTATGTTTATCAACGAAAAAAATATCAGCTTTCTCCAATATCTGTTTTAAGTTGGAAGTTTGCGCGGTTGCGCCCTGCCAATTTTCCGACTATTCGGCTCGCACAGTTGGCGCAGTTGGTACATCGCTCAGTGCATCTTTTTTCAAAAGTGTTGGAGTTGGAACGCCTTGAAGATTTGGGTGCTTTGTTTGACATAACAGTAACGGGCTATTGGCTCGACCATTACCGTTTTGATACCCCCTCAGTAACTCGTCCGAAATCGTTTGGTGAGGAGGCGGCAGCCTTAATTGTGGTGAATACGATTGTTCCATTTCTGTTTGCTTATGGCGAAACACGCCACGAAGAAAAATTGCGACAGCGCGCACTCGATTTTTTAGAAATATTGGCAGCCGAAAAAAATCATATTATTGAAGGTTGGCAAACATTAGGGGTTGAGCCTCAAACGGCTGCACAAACGCAAAGCCTTATCGAATTAAAAAAACAATATTGCGATATGAAACGATGTACGGCGTGCAGTCTCGGACATTTTATTATGACGCATTAAATATTTTACGTATAAAATAGGTGATTTTCAAACCAATTACTAAAAAAGCAACACCAACCAAATAGTTGATGTTGCTTTTCAAAATTTTGAGTAGATTTGAAATAAGCGGCTGATTGTCTGCTTATTAGCTATGATAATTATTAATTTTGTGTTTAATTGTTGTCCAAAATGTTGTTATCAACAGACGCACATCACTTGCTTTCAAATTTCCTCACACATGAAAAACGTTAGAGAATAATTATAACTGTAATTAAGGCAGTCGTTCCAAATCAACAATAAAATGAGACAGTAAAAATTAAGTTTTTGCAAAAAGTAGTTGCTGAGTATTTTGACAAAAGTAACAAGTTTGAATGTGTAAAATGATTGTTAAAAATAAATAAAAGTGCTGAGTATTTAGTGAAAGTTGTATGTTAAATATTTTACTTTATAATAAATAGTTTTATTTAGTTTGTTGTGAAACAATATTTTATGAGATTATATATATAGGTATTTTGAAAATTATTTTTTGTCGCCGCCTGAAACTTGCAATTTTGCACCGTTTTGGTTAATTGCTCTTTCCAACTCGCCTAAACCGCCGTCATCGCTTTTGCCTTTTGCGTCCATGATAGGCAAAGTAGGGATAGTTTCTTTTACTTCATCGTCACCGTCATTTGTGTCGAGTGCGCCGCCGTTTTCTACAACAAACTCTTTTGCGTCATCAAAACGGTTCAATTTGTATTCTTCAATGATAGCAATCAAAAATTGCGCATATTTAGGGTTTGTCGCATAACCACATTTTTGCAAGCCATTTGCCCATGCTTTATAGTCGGTGCGCGGAAGTTTTTGTAACTCTGCATAACGAGCCGAGTTTTTGATGTGGTTTGTGTGGTCAACGATAGAGGCTTCTAAGGTCTCATAGTGGCGAAATTTCGACAAACCTTTTTCATCGTCTTTTTTCTCATAGATTTTGCCTGTCCATTTTGAAGAGGCTTTCATACCGAAGCCGTTGTTTGCTTTGAGTGTCAACTCTGATTTGCCCCATTGCGATTCGTGAATCAACTGCGCCAATTTGATGCTTGCGGGCATATTGCTGCGGTACATTTCGCGGGTTGCAACCGTAGCGTATTTTTGGATAAATGCTTCGCGTTCTGCCAATGAAGTTTGAGCTGATGCTACATTCAAGCCTAAAACGAATGTAAATGCGAAGAAGAAAGCGATACGGATAGTAGTTGTTAAAGTTCTCATAGCTAATAAATTTTTATTGTTATTGATTGATTTGTTTGAATTGTTAGATACGGTTTTCATTTTTTGTAGTTTATTTGTTTGTGTAGTTTGTAAGAATTTTTTTTTGTGTATATTTTCTTTTTTGCTGTTTACGAGTACAAAATTAGGGGGAAATTTTACGCTGCGCAATAGCTCGAAAAGCCCGAAAGCCAATTTACCAATGAAACGTTAGTCTTTATATATTGATTTTTTTGTAATGGTTTTTTAAAAAAATTTAAGTAGTTTTTTTTATAAAAATTTGATTTTCAACAAGTTCTGAAAGGGTATTTTTGAAAAAAAGTTATTAAAAATAAACAAATATTTTTTTTGTAAATTTATTTTTTTACCCAAAAATACCCAATCTTAAAAGTGACTAACTTGCCTCTCTATTCGTCTTTATAATCCTAAAAATACCAATGTGTGAAAATCAAAAAAACAATATACTTAAAAAACTTGTGACATACTTAACTCTTTTAAGGTACACTTATCGCGCTTCGCTTCTATATAGCAACTTTCTTTCCTATTTTCAGTGTCAATAATCCGCATTTCTACTTCTCCTATTTCTCCTATTTCTTTTTTAGAATTAAATTTTATTTTTTTTGTTAAAATAAAAATTTAATTCTATTTAATGGCATAAAAAAACTTAAAACCAAATATAATTTGTAATATGAAAAAAATAATCAAATAATAAAAAAAAATAGTGATGATAAATGCGCAAAAAAGGTTTAAACCATATTTTTTTTTGCGCATTTTTTTTTGTAATTTTTTTGGGAAAGTCATAAATAGCCCCTGCTAATCGTGCGCAAAGGAGAGATCTTTAAAATATTGGAAATCAACTTGTTATACTATTTCAAACGAGCGTTTATTTTATACCGAGTGCTTAATTACTGAGGGGGGTAATTTTCAGATAAATTTTTCTGATAAAAACAATGTCTTTCAAAATTTTTCTTTCGATGTGGCGTTTTAGCAATATGAGGTCTGAAAGATGTTGGGATTAGAAAACTACATGATATTGCTATTCCAAGAAAACTATAATCATACAACATATCAAAAGAGTCATCATTTTTTAACTCCTGTTTTTTGCGGTTGGCATTGTTTTATAACTACTGAAAAAAAGGTTGGATTGTGCTATATTTTAGACAATTTTTAATTTTTTTTTAACTAAAAGGGGCGAAAAAACGAAGCAAAGCAAAATAAAAATTTTGTTGAAATCGTTAAAAATCGCGCAATTGGTCACTAAATTGTCAAGTTTATCTATATTTGCGAGCATTTTGCGATTTTTTATTTGGTATGCAATATAATCTGAATGTTATAATTCAAGATAGCAGCCCAAAAATCTACCGCTCTCAATAAACAGAAAAGCTACAATATTTTCAGAATCTTTTTCAACTCTTTTTCGGTTTAAACTTTCAATAAACGCAAAAAACCTTTTCTATAAAGGTGATTTGTTAGAAAAGCAATCAAAAAATTCTTCAATCTTACGCATGAAGCAAATTTTGAAATTTGGTATTGCAGCATTAGCCTTAGGCGCGATGCTTGCCTCTTGTGGCAAAAAAGAACGTTCTGCAACAACAGGCTGGGTCTATAACGACCAAAAATGGGGCGGCTTCGAGAAGTTGAAATACGAAGGGCAAAAAACAGGTCCGAACTTAATCCTTGTAGAGGGGGGTACGTTCAATATGGGCTTGACCGAGCAAGACGTGACCTACGAATGGAACAATATCCCACGTCGTGTAACGGTGTCCTCGTTTTACATGGACGAAACCGAAGTCGCTAACATTGATTACCGCGAGTATATTCATTGGCTTGAGCGTGTGTATGGCAGCACTTACCCCGAAGTGGTGAAGCAGGCTTTGCCCGATACACTCGTTTGGCTTGACGAACTCTCGTACAACGACCCCCAAGTGCAAAACTACTTCCGTTATCCGTCTTATGACGATTATCCGGTAGTAGGGGTGTCTTGGCTGCAAGCAAACGATTATTGCCGTTGGCGCACGAACCGCGTGAACGAAATGATTTTGATTGAGCGCGGTATCCTCAACCCCGACCCCGACCAAAAAGACCAAAATACTTTTGATACAGAAGCATATTTGGCGGGTCAATATCAAGGCAATGTACGCAAAAACTTGAAGGAAATCCAAACGGGTAATGAGCGTCAAGTGCGCTATGAAGACGGTATTTTATTGCCTTCTTACCGTTTGCCAACCGAAGCCGAATGGGAATATGCCGCATTAGGTTTGCAAGGCAACATGGCTTCGAGCCGCGATGAGCGCATCACCGACCGCCGTATTTACCCGTGGAATGGCAATACAGTACGTCATCAACGCCACGACAGAAATCAAGGCGACCTCATGGCGAACTTCCGCAGAAGTGCGGGTGACTATATGGGTATGTCGGGCAACCTAAATGACCGTGCTGCGCGTCCCGGACCGGTTCGTTCTTATGTGGCTAACGATTTTGGACTTTACAACATGGCAGGTAACGTAAGCGAATGGGTAATGGACGTTTATCGTCCTTCTTCAAGCGTAACGTTCCGCGATGCGGATAATCACGACCTCGACCCTTTCCGTGGTAACAATTATCGCCGCAAATACCTCAATGAAGAAGGTAAACCTGAGCGCGATAGCTTAGGACGTTTGAAATATGTGGATATGAAAGACGAAGACGTAGCAAACCGCGAAAATTTCAAACGCACCAAATTGTATGATTTCATGGACGGTGACTCGCTTTCGACAGCAAGTTACAACTATGGAAAATCTACACTCGTCAGCGATAAGGCTCGCGTGGTAAAAGGTGGTTCTTGGTCTGACCGCGCTTTCTTCCTTTCTCCGGGCGCACGCCGTTTCAAAGACGAAGACAAATCAGACCGTAGTATCGGTTTCCGTTGTGCGATGACTCGCAATGGTAGTGCTGTAAGTAATGACGATGCAGGCGCAAATATTTTTAAATCTAAGAAAAAATCGCCTAAACGCAGTTACAAAAAATAGTTTCGCGTGAAAAATTTTATGTAAAAAATTTTATGTGAAAAATACAAAAAAGACTTCATCAAATTTCTTGATGAAGTCTTTTTTGTTTGTAGGGGTAGGCAAAATGGCGCAAAAATGAAAGCGTCTTTTTATAAAAAATATTGAAAATATTTTTACCATTTTCTCCCACCATTTTAATCATGGGAACTAATGATATGTAATATTTTCTAATTTTTACCTTGTTTTTCGCGTTGTGCTGCTCGGCGTGCGCGTTGCATACCATTTTCGCCTTGTGGTTGGAAACGTCCGCCTCCTTGCTGCCCTTTGAATAACTCAAAACGAGAAGGTTCATTAGGTTTCGCGGGATAATAATTGTTGGCAGTTTCTACGTCTGCGGTTTCCAAATAAGGGTCAAGCACAACCTGTTTAAGGTCTTTTTTGCTTCTAAACACTTTACTTACTTTGCGGTCGCCCATGCGCCAAATCTCGGCAGGAATATTATGATAATCTTTTGTGCCGTCTGTATATTGCAATTCTACCACGATTGGCGACAATAATTCGCCTTTCATCTCAAAAGTTACTTCATAAAATTTCCAACCTTCGTTCAAAAATTGGCGTTCTTCTTCGCTCAAAGATTCCATAAATTTTTGATATTCTTCTTTTTCCAAAACCGTAATCGGAAATTGCTCATCATTTGAGTAATAATCTTTAAGTGATGGGTCAATTTCATCTTGCGTTTTTGCAATTTCTTTTTCATTGCGAATAGAAATTATGCTACGCGGTTTGGCTTTTGCTTCTTCGCGGCGGCTTGTTTGTTCTACATCGGGGTTTTTAGTATCGGCTTTTGCCACTTTCACTTTGTCAATACCAATATCCACAAAATCAGTGGTGAAAAACCAACCACGCCAAAACCAATCTAAATCTACGCTCGAAGCGTCTTCCATGGTGCGGAAAAAGTCGGCAGGCATCGGGTGTTTAAATTTCCAACGATTAGAATATGTTTTGAACGCAAAATCAAAGAGTTCGCGCCCCATGACGGTTTCCCGAAGAATATTCAACGCCGTTGATGGTTTTGTATAAGCATTGTTACCAAATTGTCGGAGGCTTTCGGAGTTCGTCATGATTGGCTCTAACTTATTAGGGTCGCCTTTCATATAATTGACAATATTTTCGGGATAGCCACGCGAAGGATAATCGCGTTCCCATTGTTGCTCTGCCAAAAATTGCAAAAATGAGTTCAACCCTTCGTCCATCCAAGTCCATTGCCGCTCATCGGAGTTGACAATCATCGGGAAATAATTGTGTCCAACTTCGTGAATAATCACCGAAATCATACCGTATTTGGTGCGCTCGGAATACGTGCCGTCTTTGTCGGGGCGACCACCATTGAAGCAAATCATCGGATATTCCATACCAATTTGATTCGTATGTACCGAAATAGCAACAGGATATGGATAGTCAAAAGTATAATGTGAATACCATTTCAAGGTGTGTGCCACCACTTTGGTCGAGTATTTTTCCCAAAGCGGATTGCCTTCTTTGGGGTAGTAAGACATTGCCAACACATTTGCGCCACCTTGCGATTGTTTGACTGCCATAGCGTCCCAAATAAATTTGCGAGACGAACAAAACGCAAAATCGCGTACATTTTCCGCCTTGAACGTCCACGTTTTTTTACCTGTTGCTTTGGTCTTTTCGGCTTCTTTCGCCTCCCCCTCAGTAACTATCATAACGGGTTCTGAAAAGCTATTTTTAGCTTTATTAAAACGTTCCATTTGAAGTGGCGTTAACACTTGCGAAGCGTTTTGCAATACGCCTGTCGCGCCTACTACGTGGTCGGCAGGGACGGTAAGGCTCACCTCATAATTGCCAAAAGAAAGCGTGAACTCTCCTGACCCTAAAAATTGCTTGTGTTGCCAGCCTGTCACGTCCGAATAGACGCACATACGCGGAAAATGTTGGGCAATGGTATAAAGATAATTTTTATCTTCGGGAAAATATTCCCAACCTGAACGACCACCCACACGCATACGGTCAATAATATTGAACCACCATTTAATTTTAAACACTACTTTTTCGCCTTTGCGCAACGGTTTTGGGAGGTCAACACGCATCATAGTTTCCACGATTTTAAACGGCAAGGCTTGATTATTGGCATCGCGCACCCAATCAATTTTAAATCCGTAATCATCGGTCGCAAAAATGCGTTTCAACTGTGGCAATGCCACCCGCGTATCGAGGGTAGATTGGTCGGTAGTGGTGGCAATGCTTTTGGGGTCGTGGTTGTTTTGGTCGAGTTGCAACCAAAGATACGATAAAGCATCGGGCGAATTATTGGTGTAAGTAATGGTTTCTTCGCCGTAAAGTCGTTGTTTTTCGTCATCTAATTCGAGTGACATTTTGTAATCGGCTTGTTGTTGCCAATATTCATGTCCTGGTGCGCCCGAACCTGTGCGATAATTGTTAGGAGTTGGTAATGTTTCTTCGAGTTGCCTAAATTTGTCGTCAAAGGGCTTTCGGTCTTTTTGTTGTGCCGTTGCCACATTGCCTACGGTCAGCATCGCTGCTAAAAGTAGGAAATTGGTGAATTGTTTTTTCATGCAAATTTTTTTTGTAAATGTTTTTTTTAATAAAATGTTATTAATTTGTTTCAATATTTTTACAAAAATAGCACAATAATTTGTGCCTTTTAAAAAAAAATCTGCTTAAAGGACAAGATTTTTCTAAAAAGGTTGGATAATTGACCTTTCGCTGCGGAAGAAAGGCGGTATAATAAATTTGCACGCCCTAAAAATTTGACCAAATAATTATGCGCTTAGTGTATATCAATCTACCAATTATGATTACTTTTAGGGGTAAAAATTTAAACATTGAAAAAGGTAAAACTTTTTATACACTAAATGCGTCCGCAGTGCGGACGCAATAGACGAACCTTTAAGGTATTTGATACGTTTATGAAGTTTTATAAAACTTTTCCAAATACGAACACACTACGTTCGCAATTTAGGTAAACGCATTACACGAAACGTATCGGATACCTTTAAGGTATTCGATACGTATAATATATTGATTTTCAGTATTTTAAAAAAGTCCTCCCCTTTGGGGAGGATTTAGGAGGGGCTACTTAGCAACTTGACATTATTTAATTCCAAAATACAAAAATGGCATACGATAGATATACGACACAAGCAGTAATCGAAACTTTCCATTTAAGTACAACAAATTGGGATACTGTTTTTGAAGGCATTGTACCTATCGAACCGAGTAATATGTTATCGAGTTACTTGGCGGCGCATTTAGATTTGGCGGTAGCGATTGGCACTGAAAAATCGCGTTCGGAGTTTGTGGTCGCGCCTATTTTGGGGGAAGTTTATCGAAATGCGAAGGGAAATATTAGTTTATTTTCGGGTACATCGTTCAATGTTGACCCTAAACGGAAATTGACAGGTATTTGCGATTTTTTAATTAGCAGAAGTCCTGAAAAGTTGGCGATAAAGTCGCCTGTGGTGGCGATTGTGGAAGCGAAAAAAGATAACATTGAGGAAGCAATTGGACAATGTACTGCCGAAATGATAGCTGCCCAAATTTTTAATGCCAATCGTAACAATTCAATTACAGCAATTTATGGCGTGACCACTTCGGGCGAAAATTGGAAATTTCTCAAATTGGTGGATACTACGCTATACGTGCAGCCGTTGAGTACGCATATCGAAAAATTACCCTTGATTTTGGGGTGGTTCGCGGCTGCGGTGCGTTAAATTTGCACGTCCACGAAGTTTTATATAATATTTCCAAATGCGTCCGCAGTGCGGACGCAATAGACGAACCTTTAAGTATTTGATACGTTTATGAAGTTTTATAAAACTTTTCCAAATACGAACACACTACGTTCGCAATTTAGGTAAACGCATTACGCGAAACGTATCGGATACTTTAAAAGTATCCGATACGTATAACATATTGATTTTCAATATTTTTAAAAAGTCCTCCCCTTTGGGGAGGATTTAGGCGGGGCTACTTACATGAAACCTTAATTAAATACAATCAAAATTTTAGAAAAAAATGAAAGAACTCAAATCGTATTTGGAATCGAACAAGCAGCGTTTTTTAGACGAATTGTTTGAGGTATTGCGTATTCCGAGCATTTCGGCGCAGCCTGCGCACGAGGGCGATGTACGCCAAACGGCACAATGGTTTGCCGATAAATTGACAGAAGGCGGGGCAGAAAATGTCCAAATTTTTGAAACGCCCAAATATCCCATTGTTTACGGGGATAAAATTTTTGATGCGAATTTGCCAACGGTGTTAGTGTACGGGCATTATGACGTGCAACCCCCCGACTCTACCCCCGATAACCCTTGGATTAGCGAACCTTTCGACCCTCAAATCCGCATAACGCCCACGCACCCCGAAGGCGCAATATTTGCGCGAGGCGCGTGTGACGACAAAGGACAAACCTACATGCACGTTAAAGCATTTGAAATGATGATGAAACACGACAAATTACCTTGTAATGTAAAATTCATCATCGAAGGAGAAGAAGAAATTGGTTCGCCAAATTTTCGTCCATTTGTGGAAACACATAAAGAATTATTAGCTTGTGATGTAGTGCTTTGTTCCGATACTTCCATTATTGCCAACGATGTGCCGAGCATCACGACAGGCGTAAGGGGTTTGGCATATTTCGAGATAGAGGTGACGGGTCCGAACCGCGATTTACATTCGGGCGTTTACGGCGGCGGCGTGGCGAACCCTATCAACGTATTGGCGCGAATGATTGCTTCTTTACATGATGAAAATCGTAAAGTGACGATTCCACATTTTTACGATGACGTGCAAGACGAAACCCCCGAATATCGCGCCGATATGAACAAAGCACCGTTTAGCCTCGAAGCCTATAAAAAGGATTTGTGCATCGGTGACGTGGAGGGCGAAACAGGCTATACCACTTTGGAGCGCGTTTCGATTCGTCCGACATTGGATTGCAACGGCATTTGGGGCGGCTACATGGGTGACGGTTCTAAAACGGTGTTGCCGTCAAAGGCGTATGCCAAATTTAGTTGTCGTTTAGTGCCGAATCAACGCAGTGAAAAAATTTACGAAATCGTTGAAAATCATTTATTGGCGATTGCCCCCCCCTCAGTAACGGTGAAAGTGACGCGAATGCACGGCGGCGAACCGGGTGTAACGCCGATTGATATTCCTGAATATCGCGCTGCACACAAGGCGATGGAAACCACTTTTGGCAAAGCACCGCTTCCGAAACGCGAGGGCGGTTATATTCCGATTGTGTCGCTTTTTAAAGATGTGTTAAATGTTGAATCTATTTTGATGGGCTTTGGCTTAGATTCTGATTCAATTCACTCGCCTAACGAACATTATGGCGTATTCAATTATTTTAAAGGTATTGAGACTATTCCTTATTTTTATCAATATTATGCGGAATTGAAAAAATAATATTTTCATCGAAATTTTATCGAAACCTTCGCTTTAAGCGAGGGTCTCGATAAAACCAAAGAAATGGGTAAATTTGATATTGATTTAGAAACTGTATATATTCAATAAAAAAATTTTAATATATAACTCATTGATAAAAGAGCTGCGTTAGGCAAACTTTAAAGATTTTATCAATGTGGAACAATACGCATCTGATACCTCGAAGGTATCAGATGCGTATTGTTTTTAGAAATAATAAGGAATAGTTTTTTACAATTTGATGACAAAAATTATTTAGATTTAATCTTAATAAACTTTGTGAAATAAAAAAGTCGTTTTACCTTTGCGGCATCAATTATTAAGATTTAGTCTAAATAAATTATTTTTACAACAATTAATTATCAATTTTTTTAATGAAACTCATGAAAAATCCTACATCACTAAAATCCAATCTAATATTTTTCTTTGCATTGTTTTTCAATACAATATGCTTATTTGCAAATAATAATGTAGCAAAAGGTATCATTCGTGGGCAAGTCTTAGACGCGAAACAACAAGCGGTGGCAGGTGCAACGGTGGTACTGAGGGGTACGGTTCGGGCAGCCGCTACGAATGAAAAAGGCAATTTTGAGTTTACAAATTTGGAGGCTGGCACTTACAAAGTAGCAATTAGTTTGGTCGGTTTTCAATCGCAAGAGCAAACAGTCGAACTCACAAACGAACAACCTCAAACCCTTACTTTCACCCTTTTAGAACAAGATTTGCTACTTGACGCATTACACATTACGTATAGGCGTGGCGTGCGTGGCAACGAACATTTGCCCGAAGTGTCAGAACTCACGATTAACGCCACTAAAAAAAATGAAGTCATTGTACTCAATCGTTTAGATGCAAATTTGGCAATGAACAATACACGCCAAATTTTTAGCCGCACCCCAGGTATTCAAGTATGGGAAAGCGATGGTTCAGGTATTCAAATTGGGGTAGCGGCTCGCGGTTTAAACCCGAATCGGTCATGGGAGTTTAATGTTAGAATGAATGGCTACGACATTACGCCTGACCCGATGGGCTATCCCGAAGCCTATTTTACGCCGCCACTCGAAGCGGTGGAGCGTGTGGAGTTGGTTCGTGGGGCGGCATCGTTGGCATGGGGTTCTCAATTTGGTGGTTTAATGAATTTCGTCATGCGTAAACCCGATGCTGCTAAACGTTTTACATTTGAAAGTCAAAATACATTTGGAAACAATAATCTTTTCAGCACCTTCAATTATGTGGGGGGTACGGAAGGGCGCACGACTTACACCGTTTTTTATCAGAAAAGACGCGGAGACGGCTGGCGCGAAAACGGTTTTTTTGACACCGACCACGCCCACGCAGAAGTAAGTTATGCTTTTTCTAAAAAATTCCGTTTAGGTGCGGAAGTAACCTACATGAATTACACAAGTCAGCAGCCGGGCGGCTTGACGGATTCGCTTTTTGCGGCTAACTCGCAACAAAGCCTCCGCGCTCGCAACTGGTTTAGTGCGCCTTGGATAGTGCCGACTTTGACCGCCGATTATGTGTTT
>JACCEC010797586.1_pt1 | contig 12672 bp, 12 predicted proteins | sample 7450121 | NCBI WGS metagenome assembly JACCEC01 (sample SAMN15323455, study PRJNA562643) | freshwater metagenome | isolation source: river surface water | place: USA:Blue River Watershed | collected 2017-08-18 | reverse complement strand
TTAATTTCCTATTCGTATTTCCATTCTATTCCCACTTCCAGGTTTGCCTTGGTAGCGGTTCATCATTTGCTTCATTCCCTCCTCCTCTATTACACGAAACTCGGCTTGGGTCATCTCTTTTCCTTTGGAAGGGCGCTCGATGACCACCGGCTCGGCAGAAGGATTCAATTCAATTTTTTCACAGATGAGCGTTCTTCCCTGATTTTGAACTTCCAAAATCAAGCCAGGAAGACCAAAGTAATATTCTGGTCCATGGGAAACTGGGATTTCTGGGGTAAACCACACGGTCACTTGTAGCGTATCCTTCACATTTTCCATTTCCGTCATTCCCGTTGAAAAACGTCTTGAATCGACAATTTTGGTGAAGCTCGCCTTTTGAGCGGTGTAACTTCCTATTTTTTTGGTTTCTTCAGAAAGTACCCATTCGAAAGGTTCCGACTTATCCTTAATCAAATACTCCTTACCCATCATCTCTTGTTCTTGGAGGTAATTTCCAGCAGCATCTTTATAAAGTGTGGACCCTTCTCCACTAGTGGCTACCATAAAAACAGCACCACCGGCAGAAGCAGTGGCCGGACCACCGCCCAAACTTTCTTCCTTCTTCCAAGTAGACTCGGTCTGGGTGAAAGAAAGGATATAATTTTGTTCCATCTGCTTTTTGAGCGAGGCCTGAATCTGTGCCATTTGCTCAGGGGCCACCTTGGTAGAGTCCATTTTAATGGAGAAATTGGAGGAAGACTTGTAATAGGCTCTGCCTGTAAATCCTTGGGCAAAAGCGGTCTGAAGACCAAGACCTAAGCCTAGAAAAAGTGCTAGAATAATGAAAGTACGTTTCATAATGATGTGATTTTAACTCTACAAAAGAAGTAAAGAGACGCCAATATACGAGTTAAGCACTGTTAACGTGTGTTAAATTGAAAATGAGGTGCCCTATTCAATAAACAAGTAAAATTCGATAAAGCCCTCACCTTAGCAATTATAGACTTCTATCCCTTGCCTTTTTTCAATCCAAAAGAGTAGTACATTCCTAGCCTTGTTGAGCTGATTCTTCGCTGGAAGTTATAGTTTTGATCATAAAGCGTGTAGCTATTACTTATCGATCGATCTACATTGTCTGATTTAAAAATCGTCAACCCAAATCGCTTGTACTCCGCAGAAAGCCCATATTGATAATTCACATAAAAAGGTTCAGGGATAGTCTCAATTGCATCCAGTACATCTACTATTTCCTGTGTCCAGTCAAGTCCAAAAAGCCCCTCATAGACGGGGAAGGGAGTGAATTTCTGAATTGCAAAAACCGGAACTGCTGAGAGTTCCAAGGAAATCTTTAACTGATTTTTTTTGACCAGTAAATAGCTAAGCCCTAATGGCATTTCAAGATTATATACTGAAGTACTCCAGCCTTTAGATGCTTTTGGATACTTTGCAGTCAAAAAAACGGGAGATAGATAAAACTGTGTACCGCTGTTAGCATAAAGCCTTTCGGTAAGTGGCCAGTCAAATCTAACAAAAGACATCAAATCAGAAGTTCTTTCTCGAGTAGCCTCAAAAACCAAAACTGAATCGAGTTGAACTACTGACTTACTAAATGACCTTTCATTTACAAACCCAAAGCCTACTCGTAGATTTTGTCCAAAGGATTCAAAGCTCAGTCCCAAGAAAAAGATAATCATCCACTTTATCCGCATAGCATTAATTGATTCTAAGTACAAAATGTAAAACTCCAGTCGTGTATAATTTTGCATCTGCCCCGGTAGCATCTTCACAATATTCCACAGGAGTCATTAGTAAATCTTCATCATTGTTTGAAGTGACTACAGTCTCAGTCTTGGTATACTCGATACCTGTGTTGGGGTCTTTATAGGTTATTTCCCTATCATCTGTCTCCGAGTCGCCCGGATCGTACTCGTACCACTGAATCGTGATTATTTGTGAATAATTCTGTCTATCCCAATTAAAAATTTCCAAATATTCGGGAAATACCCATTCAGTGTTACAAGTAAAAACACTGCAGTCTTTCCATTTACTACGGTCTACTTGTGGAATAGCTTTTTTTATCTGAGCCAAATTTGATTGATTTGATCCTGTAAAAACTATAAAATAAACTTCAGGGGCACCGGCGGTCCAACCTTCAGCCTCTCTCAAATCCTTCATAGTGATAAATTTTACTCGGTCTATCCTATCCCAATTAGAATTTGAATCCCGATCACATCCTGAACCTCCACCAGATCCTTCACCTGGAGTACCACCGGTTCCACCCGCTCCTCCGCAAAATGCATCCGTAAAAAAGTAATAATCATTTCCACCATCACTGAAATAAGGGGTTGCTCGCTGCAGGCACGTATCTCCATTTTGGATTCGTGCACCGGCATTCTTGGGCACTTTGACCAAGCGCTCATTTTGACTGATCACCAAAACTGGTTTATCAGGGACAGTTCGCATATCCCAGTTTGATAATACTCCGCCTTTGGTAATCATGGGAACAAAGGGATTAGCTTCCAAATCTTGGCTTGGAGAAAGATATAAAACTGGGATGCTCTCTTCGATCTCGGAAAAATCAACCAATAGCTCTTCAGGTCCCCTCAAGGCTATTTACATCAATGGATCAAACTCGAGCGAAGATTCAGTCATCCTAAAACTGGACTGGCTTCCAAAAAGCGCCTCTTCAAACGTGATGGATTTTGCACTGGAACCACCTAGAGATTTCCCTTTCGTCGTGTAGTACAGGAAGTTTAAATCTCCATCAAATTGGTCCTGAATGTTTTCCGAGACAAACTTTCTTACTGACTCTTCCTTCAGTCCACTTGATAGTGCTGCAGCGAAACTCAGACCTGGATCCTTGGGATCCAAACCCATTTTTACCGCTTGAGCTTCCAGGTCTAGTGGATTATCAGGCGCTGTCTCAATTTCGCTACATGAGAATAGCAGCAACCCGATCACGAGCACCCGAGGAGAAAATTTCCGGATACTTACAAAATTTATTACCGGTCGAAAAGGGAATGGGAGGAGTGTAAGCATAGATCAAAAAATATTTAGAGTTTAAATAATTACCTGAATTAAAGTTTTTTATTTTTTAATAGCAAATTTTTATAAAATTATTTATAAAAAATTTTCCAAAAAATTGAAGCCAATCCTACAGATGGTAAGACAGGCAAACCCCAAGAGCAGTTACCTCTAGAATCTAGAAAAGAGATTTTTTTAGTTCTTGATTACAAAAAAATAGGCTTGAACAAGCCTGAAGCCCTTTTTAGGGCTTTAGAAATGTATTTTATAAAGTCAATAAAATCAATTCATTGAAAAAATGGAACGGGAAAAAACAATTCCCGTTCCTGGTTGTAGTGATTTCATAAGATAGGTTGATTCAGTTTAGATCAGTTCAAAGGAATTCGGCAGGACCTATCCAGGACCTGCCGATCCTCTGACTTCCAGTCGTTCTGAATCACTGCGGCTTAATAGCGCAACTTTTTCAAATAGGCAATACTCTTTGGTAAGGTCTCCAGCTCCTTCTCACTCTCGTCCTCTACAAACATGTGCTTGATTCCAATTTTATTGGCTTCACGAAGGATTCCCGGAAAGTCAAGCTCCCCCTCACCTAGCGGCACATCATTTTCAGGACCAGTCCCTCCGGTCATGTCTTTTGGTGCACCTTTTCTAAAATCCTTAAGGTGTAACGATACCCAGCGCTTGCCGTATTTCTTCAAAAGTCCAACCGGATCCCCTCCCCCAAAATGTGTCCACATCACATCCATTTGCAGCGACACATAGTTGGGATCGGTATTCTCTACCAAGTAATCAAAGAGTGTCCCCGAGCCATAGGGCTGAAATTCGTAGCCATGCACGTGGTACTTGAAGGTAATTCCATTTTCCTTCAAGACTTTTCCTCCTGCATTAAAGGCCTTAATCGCACGGTCTGCATCTGCCTTGGAAAACTGTCCTTTTGCATGAGGAATCCAGGCGCACATCACATAGGAAGCACCCAATGCTTTGGCGCGGTCTGCAACCCCCTGTGGATCGTTCTCCAACTCCTCAAAACCTGTACCCGTAGAAGGAATACTAATCCCTCGGTCGGCCAACATTTTCTTGAATTCTACAGGGTCCACTCCCTTTGGCGCCCCTCCTTCATAGGTTTTAAATCCCATTTTTTGGATGATGTCTAGGGTCTCTGGCACCCCATTTTTCCACTGGTCACGAAAAGTATAGGACGCAATGCCTAGAGGAGCCTGGAACAAGGGATCTCCCTTTTTCTGAGCAGTTACTTTTTGTGGGGCAAAAAAGCCTACCAAAGCAAGTAGTAAAAAGATACAGGCGTTTTTCATGGTATTTTGGGTTAAAGTAAAGTGATAGTCAAAAGTGGGTTTCACCCCACCTTGATTACAAATTTTGTTTGTTCAATTCCTCCACTGCATGATTTGCAGCTCGAGCAGTCAAGGTCATAAAGGTTAGCGTGGGATTCTGCGTACTGCCACTGGTCATGCAAGCCCCGTCCGATACAAATACGTTTTTGCAGGCATGCAACTGGTTAAACTCGTTGAGTAAGGATGTCTTAGGATCCTTGCCCATGCGGACGCCACCCATTTCGTGAATATCGGATCCCGGAGGTGCTCCCGTATCCTCCACCTTGATGTTTTTGAATCCCATCCGCTCGTACATTTCGGTTTGCTGCTCCAGAAAATCACGAGTCATTTTGTCGTCATTCTCTTTCCACTCCACTGAAAGGATAAGTTTAGGGATACCATACTTGTCTTTTTCGTCTTTGCTCAGCCGCAGGTGGTTGGATTCTTCAGGCACCACTTCCCCCTGCATCCATGCCGCCATTCCCCACATGCCATAACTCGGATTGAGCAACTTTTCGCGCAGAGCATCACCCACCAAGTCCCCGCTACCTTCTATCTGCCTGCTGGCAGACATCCCTATCGCATAGCCGCGAAGAAAGTCTGTCTCCTGACGGTAGACATTTCGGAAGCGAGGGACGTAAGCATGCCCAGGATTCCTTCCCAGATTGACCTGGTCTAGAAAGCCCTCAAAGGTTGCATAACCCTTGCCTCGGTAATTGTGACAGGTGATGTATTTGCCCATCAGCCCGTTGTCGTTGCCCAGTCCTTCGGGAAAACGGCTGGAGGTAGAATTGAGTAAAATCGAATTGGAATTGATGGTAGAGGCATTCACAAAAATGATTTTCGCATAAAACTCTATCGTCTCATGGGTAAGTCGGTCAATCACACGCACCCCAATGGCCTTCCCTTTTTGTTCGTCATACAGGATCGATTCCACCACCGAATCGGGTCTCAGGGTCAGATTTCCGGTTTTCTCCGCCCAAGGAAGGGTCGATGCATTCGCCGAAAAATACCCACCATAGATACATCCTCGGTTGCACATGTTCTGACTAAGGCACTTGGATCTTCCTTGGTCTAAGTGAATCTGCTGGGGGTCGGTGAGGTGTGCACAGCGTCCTTGAACGAGGTGCCGCTCGGACCCGTACATTTCCTTGAGCTTCTCCTTGTAATACCGCTCTACACAACTGAGTTCAAAACCCGGCTGTACGATCTGGTCAGGAAGTACATCCAATCCATCCCGGCTACCTGCAAAGCCCACAAAGGTCTCCACGTAAGCGTACCAGGGCTCCATATCTTTGTACCGGATAGGCCAATCTACTGCATATCCATCTCGGGCGGGGCCCTCAAAATCAAAGTCCGACCAGCGCTGCGTTCCTCTAGCCCAAAGCAGGGATTTCCCACCTACATGGTAGCCTCTAAACCAGCGGAATGGTTTTTCTTCAATATACGGCTGCTCATCTTCTGCGAGTGCCCAGTGCATGGTCTCCTCTCGCTTCCAGTTGGCTGCGCCAAGGCCAGATCGCTTTTCGATAGGTACGGCTCCTCGAAATTCAAATTCCCAGGGAGCCTTGGAGGCAGTGGGGTAATCTTCGATGTGGCGAACCATCCGACCGCGCTCCAAAACAAGTGTTTTCAGTCCTTTTTCTGTGAGCTCTTTCGCAGCCCATCCTCCGGAAGCTCCAGAGCCGATGACGATGGCATCGTAGGTTCGCTTTGCTTTTGAATCTTGCAACATTTGTCGTTAAGCCTTTTCGGCAGGCTCCTCCACACAGCCACTGTAAAATCCTGGAGCCACCTGATAACCCAAATGATCTACCATTACCTGCTTGGCAGTAGTAAATCCAAAAATGGTATTGGCTCGGATCAGTTCGTAGAATTTCTTTTGATTCTCGTTTTCGGTCTTGGAATACTCCACCAAAATCGCCTCTCTTTCCTCTTTCGAGAGCGCCACAAAATTCCGCTTTTCCAAGGCTTTTAACTCCTGAATTAAAATTTCTTGTTCTTCCTTTTCCAGACACTTTTCAAAAAATTTGATCAAAAACTGATCTGTTCCTGTACTCAGCGCCCCGATGGGGGCAGCAGTGGGACCATCAGTGAAACCTTCTGGAATCAAGGTATCCGCCAAGATAGTGATGAGTTGCTCTTGGTCGTAAGTGAAAAACCCAACATGAGTCAGGCGATCCAGGATCTGCCATTTCCAGTCTACCAAGGCAAGGCCTGCGATTCCGGCCCCGGCAGCCCCGAGGAGTTTTAAAGAGGTACGTCTTTGCATAGTAAAAGGAAAGTCGAGAAGAAGTCCTCTCCAATATACTTGTTTTGAAAAAAAAGAGCACAAAAAAAAGCTGGAATTCCACCGATGGAAATTCCAGCTTTTCAATTTAGAACCAGAGATCTTACTTTCTATAGTCCAAAGGAGCCTCTCGATTTCCTACTAAGGCTTTGTAGGAAAATCCTTCCCCTCTTCGTGTATTGAGTTCCTGCAAGGCTTGACCAGTAACAGCTGGATTCGTAAAAATATCCATGGCAGTCAAGGTCAAGGTTTTGGCTGCCACCATCATGCCCTTTTGGCCGATGCTCATGCCGCCAGCGGCTACTGCCTGCCAAGTGTGTGCAGAGGTGCCAGGTACCCAAGTAGCGGTACCCAAGCCTACAGTAGGCACTAGCCAACTGATATCGCCCACGTCTGTGGATCCTCCTCCACCTTCTTCACTGACTACAAAGGGAGCGATTTTGGTGGCATCTTCTGGACTAGCTTTTACACCTTCGGGATAGGTTTTGATAATTTCTTCAGCAAATTTTTTCTCCTCAGGAGAATAGGTCACCCCACCGATTTTCTCAAGATTCTTGTGCATGATTCGCGCAAGCGTCTCGTTGGGCAAGAGGTTGTACACCCCATTGATTACTTCGTACTCCATGCGCGTTTGAGTTCCTAAGGCTGCACCTTCGGCTGCTTTGACCATCCGGTCAAAAATCTGCTGCACGACTAATGCATCTGGGTGACGAACGTAGTGGTAGGATTCCGCAAATGCAGGCACTACATTGGGCGCTTCTCCACCTCTTGTGATCACGTAGTGCATGCGGGTTTGCATCGGCACGTGCTCTCGCATCAAGTTGACCATAAAGTTCATCGCCTCTACCGCATCCAAGGCAGACTTGCCTCGCTCTGGTGCTGCTGCTGCGTGGGAAGCTTCGCCATAAAAGCGGAATTTGGTAGAAATATTAGCGAGAGAGGAAGTAGCTCCGGCAGCATTCTGGGAGCTTGGGTGCCAGTGAAGCATGGCGTCCACATCTTGGATCAAGCCAGCGCGTGCCATGTACACCTTGCCTCCACCCCCTTCTTCGGCTGGAGTTCCATACACCCGCACGGTACCTTTGATCTTATTGGCTTTCATCCAATCCATCACCGAAATCCCTGCCGCTACAGATGCAGCGCCAAACAGGTGGTGTCCGCAAGCATGGCCTGCGCCACCCACCACTACGGGTTTGCGGAAAGATACTGCCTCTTGTGACACTCCTGGGAGCGCATCAAATTCTGCCATGATACCGATCACTGGCTTGCCCGATCCATACTCTGCTACAAAGGCGGTGGGGATATTTGCTACTCCAGCGGTAACTTTGAAACCTGCATCTGAAAGGGTTTTTTGAAGCAATTGGGAAGAGTTTTTCTCGAGGTAGCCCAGTTCTGGATTGCTCCAGATTTGACGGGCCAAGTCTCCATAGAAATCAGCCTTTGCATCCAGTTTGGATAGGATTTCCTTTTCTTGTGCGAAGACGCTGAATACAGGAAAAAGGAAAATGAGTACAAGTAGTTTTTTCATAGATCTAATCTTAATGGCATGAAAATAGAAATAGTTTTCCTGAATAGGTAATTTTTGTGACCAATGGGCTGAGTCAATTTCAGAAAAGACTTTAGGAAGTTTGCGACAATTCACTTGATTCTTAGACTAAGAAGGAAATAGTCAAACTTGTAAAGCATTGCTGATAATTTCGGGTGAACGCTTAACTTTCATCCAGTTTACTTCACCCCATGAAAAACACAACCCTCCTTTTTCTGATAGGGATCTTCCTAATCTCCTGCCAGAGAGTTCACCAGCATTCCGGCTGGAATACAAAAAACATCCAAATCGCTCGTGACGAATTTGGCGTTCCCCATATTTTTGGACAATCCGATGCGGATGCCGCTTACGGGCTAGCATGGGCACATGCCGAAGACGACTTTGAAACCATTCAAAAAACGGTGCTTGCCGGAAAAGGACTTGCCGGTCGGGTTTTTGGCGAAGAAGGGGCGGCTATCGATTTTTTTGTTCACCTCTTGGATACCAAAGAAATTGCCAAGTCCAAGTACGAATCGAGCTTTTCTCCAGAATTTAAAAAAGTATTGGAAGGCTATGCTTCGGGATTGAATGACTATGCTTTTCACCACCCGGAGGAACTGCTCTATGCACCTGCATTTCCAATAACCCCAGAAGAAATCAGTTCCGCCTACATTCTCTCCTTGGCGCAAATGGCAGGGGCGGACCGGGCAGTACAAGCCATCTTCAAGGGTACCGTTCCTAAAATCGCAGAAGACTCCCTCCCCAAAGGCTCCAATGCCATTGCCATCCACCCCTCACGCACGGATACCGGAGAGGCATTTTTAGCCATCAACTCCCACCAACCCTTGGAAGGCCCAGTGGCTTGGTATGAGGCGCATATCCATTCGGAAGAAGGCTGGAATGCGCTTGGAGGACTTTTTCCCGGAGGGGCAATGATCTTCCATGGGGTCAACGAGCACTTGGGCTGGGCCCATACGGTCAATTCCCCCGACTTGCTGGACTTGTACCAACTCGATGTAGATCCCGAGGACCCTTCGCGCTATCAAGTCGACGGAAAGTGGCTGACACTGGAAGAAAAGACCGTCTGGCTGAAGGTAAAACTCTGGGACTGGATCACTATTCCTGTTCCTCAAACCGTCTGGAAATCCATCTTTGGCCCTACGCTAGTGACTGAAAAGGGAACATACGCCATCCGAATGGGGACCTTGGATCGAATTGGGGCTCCGGAGCAGTGGTGGCGCATGAATAAGGCCGGTAACTTCAAAGAATGGAAGTCTGCGATGTCCACCTTGCAGCTTCCCAACTTCAATACGGTCTATGCCGACCGCTACGACACCATCTATTATGTAAGCAATGCCCTTTTACCCAAGCGCGTGCCCGGAATAGATCATAGCGAAACGGTGCCAGGAAATCGTTCGGCAGTGGCATGGAATGACTACCATTCCTTTGAGGAGCTCCCGCAGCAGCTCAACCCGGCCACGGGATACCTTTACAATACCAACCATTCTCCATTCAAGGCAGGAGACCTTGCGGATACGGTTTCAGCTGCTGCTCACCCAGAGGAAATGGGCTTCGATCTTCGGGACAACAATCGATCGGTGCGCTTCCGGGAGTTGATGCCAGCAACAGGAAAAATTTCCTGGCAGCAATTCAATCAAATCAAGTTTGACCAAACACTTCCCAAGGACTTGGCTTTCCGAACCAATTTACAGTCCCTTTTTACCCTAAATCCAGAAACGTATCCAGAGCTGAAGGCACAAATTAATGCGCTAGCCACTTGGAATAAGGAAGCCGATGTCAACAGTGAGGGAGCCGCCTTGTTTGCATTTATTTATTACTACTGGTGGGACGAGTTTACTAAGACAGGGAGATCCATCGAGACCGTGATTACAGAAAAGGAAGCTATTGAAAGTTTGCAGGCTGCCAAAACCCACTTCCAAACCCACTTTGGGAAGGAGCTGGTTGCACTCGGAGAATACCAGAAACTCGTTCGGGGAGATAAAGTTCTCCCACTCTGGGGCATTGACGATGTGCTGACCACCATACGCTCTACAGCTTGGGAAAAAGGAATGCGAAAGGCTGCCCAAGGTGAATCCTACATTTTGATGGCCCGCTTTGGAAAAGGACTTCCCGTATTGGAAAGCATCAATGTATATGGAGCGAGTAATCGTCCTGAATCCCCGCACTATGCCGACCAAATGGAGCGCTTTGTAGCACGGAAACTCAAACCGATGACCCTAGATAAAAAAATAGTGCTTCAAAATGCGAAGCGGGTCTATCACCCTGGGGACTAAGCATAGTACGCTAGTTGATCCTCAACCATTCTTCCAAAATCGATTTGCAAAAGAGGGTCCTTTTCGTAAATTCATAGGTACCAAACTAACGGATACCTATTATGAATGAATTGAATCGGAGAGAATTCCTCAAAGGCTCTAGCGCCTTACTGACCCTGGCAAGTTTTGGTTTGTTGGGCATGGATTTTAATACCAAGTCAGGTCCCTTGAAAGTAGCCTTGATTGGCGCGGGCTGGTACGGAAAATCCGATCTATTTCGATTGATTCAAGTAGCCGATGTGGAAGTGGTAGCGCTTTGCGATGTAGACAAAAAAATGTTGACTGCGGCAGGTGAACTTGTGGGGAAGAGACAAAAATCAAAGAAAGTACCCGAACTTTTTGAGGATTACCGAGAGCTCCTTCAAAGCCATGCCTGCGATTTGGTGTTGATCGGTTCGCCTGACCACTGGCATGCCTTGCAAGCTATTGAAGCAATGAAGTCAGGTGCACATGTGTACCTTCAAAAGCCGATTTCCGTAGACGTCATCGAAGGAGAAGCTATCGTGGCGGCAGCTCGAAAGTACAAGCGCGTTTGCCAGATAGGCACCCAACGAAGAAGCACCCCGCATTTGATTGCAGCGAAAAAGCAAGTTATTGACAGTGGACTACTGGGAAAAATCAGTCATGCAGAAGTTTGCTGCTATTACCACATGCGTGCCAATGGAAACCCTCCTGAAGAAGCCGTCCCTGACTTTTTCAATTACGACTTATGGACAGGCCCTGCCCCGCTCCGCCCTTACGATGGCTTACCGCATACCCGATGGTGGAGAACATTTATGGAATATGGCAATGGCATCCCTGGGGACATGTGTGTGCACATGCTGGACACGGTACGCTGGATGCTCAAGCTAGGTTGGCCTACTCAAATCACTGCGACGGGTGGGATTTATGTGCAGAAAGAAGGGAAATCCAACATTGCAGACACCCAAACTGCCATCTTTGAATTTCCCGAGCTGAATGTGGTGTGGCAGCACCGGACCTGGGGAAATACGCCCGATCCAGAGTATCCTTGGGCATTCAAAATTTATGGTGAAAAGGGGATGCTTGCAGGAAGTACAACGAAGGCTGACTTTTATCCCACGGATGCTAAAGCAGAAAAAATCCACTTCGACTGCGTCTTTGAAAAGGAGCAGTATCCCGAGGACCTTACTGAAGATCGCATTGAACTAAATGCAGCACCGGCCACGCGCCTCCAAATGAAAGACTGGCTAGAGGCCATCGACAAAGACTCATTGCCTGTCGCAGATGTAGAAGAAGGGCATATCTCCACTGCAGCCTGCATTTTGGCCAATATTTCCATGGAACTTGGTGGGCGACCGCTGAAGTATGATTCAATAACAAGAACGGTCCTAAACGATGCAGAGGCTACTGCTAAACTAAGACGGCCGTATCGAGGACCATGGAAACACCCAGAACCGGATACGGTTTAACCTACAGACTGATGGTTTGAAATTTAAGGCGTTTAGAAATCCTTACTTATCAAAAAAAATAATCGGTACAGTAATGATTGGGAAGTAGCGTCGAAGACGTAGCCCAGGATGTGGTTTGCCTTCGAAGTAATCTACTAGTCGATTCATTTGATCCACGGTAGTTGCTTCGATTTTGACCTGAACCAAGCCTTCCCTGATCATGTCCACTTCTTTGGCAGCCAGATAGGAAAGGTCAATTACCCGTTTGGAGCTAGCGGGCAAACGGTCATTGACCTGCACCACAACTGTTTTCCCGTTTTTTTGGTTGGTCACCCGAAGGGTTGTACCAAAAGGCAAGAGTTTGTGGGCGGCAGTGAGGCTATCTTTCATATATACCTCACCACTTGCCGTACGCTTACCTTGGAATTTGGGCGCATAATAGCTGGCAGTACCCTCTTGAATAAAAAGAGAAAACCCCTGTGCAGCTAAAAGGAGGGGGGAAAAAAGGAGTATAAAAAGAGCGATTAACTTAAATTTCACAACCGAATCTACAATTTTCATCCTACTATCCAATAAAGGTGCCAATTCCTGTCAAAGTCATTTCGCATGCTTGATAGGCAACTTCCTTTCTTCTATCTTAGGGAGAATTAAATTGTTTTGACTTAAGAAAGCCGGCTTTCCCCACCGACTCCACTCTTAAATTTTAGATTAGACCAAGCACCATTCGAATGCTAAAAATCTTACATACCGCTGACTGGCACTTGGGCAAGCGACTCCAAGA
>JACCEC013026606.1_pt1 | contig 12680 bp, 10 predicted proteins | sample 7450121 | NCBI WGS metagenome assembly JACCEC01 (sample SAMN15323455, study PRJNA562643) | freshwater metagenome | isolation source: river surface water | place: USA:Blue River Watershed | collected 2017-08-18 | reverse complement strand
CAGTGGCGCGCCAAAGCGAACGGGCTCCAGCCATATTGCGACCAGCAGTAGAAGTCTTAGAACGATAAACGGGCATGATGCGTGGCTCCTTGATTGTTTTATTTAGCCCCAAAATGACCTCAGTGGGTCCGGCTGCGAGTTCTGTGCAATTAGACTAGAACCACAGCTTTATAAGGGGTTCATGAACTATAACAGACAATTTTGATCAAGATTTAAAGTAAAAAAGGCCGAGGAATCCCTCAGCCCTTTTTACTTATTTAATTTGGCGGAAGCTGTGAGATTCGAACTCACGGAGGACTCGCATCCTCGGCAGTTTTCAAGACTGCTGCATTCAACCACTCTGCCAAGCTTCCAAAACAGCGGTGATTATAGAGGGATCTTTGGGTCTCTGTCGATTTTTTTCACTTTTTAGTCATTTAGCCTTGTTAAAATCTATAAATGTCTAAATTAATTAGCGCTGTAGGTCTCAGTCTCGATACGGCATATCAAAACATCTCTGACGAAGAATCACGTCAGTTGATTGATATGGCTATTGCAAAGGGTGCACTACAAAAACGTGATGATCTCTTTTCTGGCAAAGCTATTAATCAGTCAGAAAATCGCGCAGCCCTCCACCCCGCTCTCAGAAATATGTCGGGTGAAGCCATGCAGATTGATGGCCAAGATGTCATGCCCTTGGTTAAACAAGTTTGGCAACGCATTGAAGGTTTTTGCAATCAACTGATCGGCGTTACTGATGTTATTTGTTTAGGTATTGGTGGATCTGACTGGGGCCCACGTCTTGTTTGTGATGCGCTTCATCAAATCAACCCTCAAGACGGCAAGGCAATCCGCCTTCATTTTGTCGCCAACGTGGATAGCGCTGAATTAGCAGTCGCCTTTTCTAAGGCTCAACCACGCAGCACCAGAGTTTTAATTACCTCTAAAACTTTTACAACTTTAGAAACTATTAGAAACGCTGAAACTGTAATCAATTGGCTCAAGGCTAATCAGGTCAGCGCATCACAAGTTAAAAAGTGTTTGATTGGCATCACAGCCAATCCAAAAGCTGCAGAAGAATTTGGCATTGCCCCAGAAAATATTTATCCATTTTGGGATTGGGTCGGTGGCCGCTTCTCAGTATGGTCGGCAGTTGGCTTTCCGATTGCTATTAAATACGGTTTCAAGACTTTCAAAGCCCTACTGTCTGGCGCCCACGCAATGGATCAACACTTCGTTAGCGCTCCGGCTGCTGAGAATATGCCATTGATGTTGGCTTTGACATTAATCCACAACCAAAAGAAACACGGCATCACTGCCAAAGCGATTGTTCCTTATGCGCATGCATTGCGCTTCTTACCTGAATGGCTTCAGCAGCTAGAGATGGAAAGTCATGGCAAGAGCGTGACCAATGACGGCTCAAGTTGCGACCCTACATCACCAGTTGTATTTGGTAGTGCTGGCAGCAACTCGCAACACAGCTACTTCCAAATGCTTCACCAAGGCAACCAAATCATTCCAGTCGACTTCATTGCAATCAAAGAACCAATGAGTGACTTGCCCGAAGCTAAAGAACATCATCAATCATTAATTGCTAATTGCTTGGCACAAGCTCAAGCCTTGGCCAATGGTTCAGAAGAAGAGCATGCTTATGACTCTTGCCCTGGCGGTCGCCCAAGTAATTTAATTTGGCTAGATCGATTAGACGCTTATCACTTAGGCGCACTATTAGCACTTTATGAGCACAGAGCACTTTGTCTTGGCGCTATTTGGAATTTGAATAGCTTTGACCAACCAGGCGTTGAGCTGGGTAAAAAATTAGCTAAGCCAATTCAGTCAGCTCTAAAAGGTAACAACCCATCTTTAGATGGCATTGATCAGATCACAGCCTCTCGTATTCAGTGGCTGAACTCTTAATTAGTTCAGCTTTAAATACTCAACCTATATTTTCGATAGACACCTTATGGAATTATCAGCATCAATTTTTAAAGCTTATGACATTCGCGGTGTCATTGATAAAACATTAGACCCATCCATTGCTCGATTAATTGGCCAGTCGTTTGGAAGCGCCATTCGAGAATTAGGTGAGAACACTTGTGTTGTTGGTCGTGATGGTCGCTTATCAGGTCCAAGCCTGATGCAAGGTCTCACAGAGGGTCTCTTGTCCGTTGGCGTGAATGTGATTGACTTGGGTGTAGTTGCAACACCGATGGTTTACTTTGGCACGAATATCGCGATCAATGGTCAACAAGCCAAATCTGGAATCATGATCACGGGCAGCCATAACCCACCAGACTACAACGGCTTCAAAATGGTTTTAGGTGGCGCCGCTATTTATGGCGATCAGATTCAGGCGCTTCGCGAAAGAATCATTCAAAAGCAATTTGCCACAGGTGCAGGCACACGCTCTGAATACAACATCTTCCCTGAGTATTTACAGAGAATTGTTGGAGACATCAAACTTAGCCGCAAAATGAAAATTGCCGTAGATTGCGGCAACGGTGTAGGTGGCGCATTTGCTGGTCGCCTATTTAGAGAGTTAGGTTGTGAAGTAGAAGAATTATTCTGCGAAGTAGATGGCACCTTCCCTAATCACCATCCAGATCCTGCACACATCGAGAACCTTCAAGATTTAATTAAAAATCTTCAAACAACCGATAACGAATTGGGTCTTGCATTTGACGGTGATGCTGATCGATTAGGTGTTGTTACAAAAGATGGTCAGGTGATATTCCCTGACAGACAAATGATGCTATTTGCCAAAGATGTTTTATCTCGCAATCCTGGCGCGCAAATTATTTATGACGTTAAGTGCACTCGTAACTTAGCTACTTATATTAAAGAATCTGGCGGCGAGCCACTGATGTGGAAAACAGGTCACTCATTAGTGAAGGCCAAGCTCAAAGAAACAGGCGCTCCATTAGCCGGCGAAATGAGCGGTCACATTTTCTTCAAAGATAGATGGTATGGCTTTGATGACGGCCTTTATACAGGCGCTAGACTTTTAGAAATCCTCAGTTCAGCTCGAGACCCCAATGCCACACTGAATAACTTACCGAATGCTACTTGTACGCCAGAGCTTCAAATGCCTTGCGCCGAAGGTGAAGCATTTACATTGCTAGAAAAGATTAAAGCAAATGCTAAGTTTCCTTCGGCTGAATCGATTAATACCATTGATGGTGTTCGTGTTGAATATGCTGATGGTTTTGGTTTGGCTCGCCCATCCAACACCACGCCGATTGTTGTGATGCGTTTTGAAGCTGACAATCAAGCCGCTATCGAACGTATTCAGAATGAATTCAAACAAGCCTTCTTGAGTATCAAACCAGAAGCCAAGTTACCCTTCTAGTTATTTCTCCAGCTCAATAAAAAAGGCAGCCTAGGCTGCCTTTTATTTTTTCTTCATTCGATCTTTGCTGATTTAGATCGTGATCTTCTTAATTTCTTTGATCTTATTTTTATCATCTACCAAAATCACTTTAGGAATAAAAGTCTTCGCATCAGCTTCAGACATGCCACCGTAGGTGCAGATGATCAATAAATCGCCAACATGGGCTTTACGAGCCGCAGCGCCATTCAAAGAGATTGCACCAGAGCCTCTTGCAGCTTTGATGATGTATGTGGAAAAGCGTTCGCCATTATTGATGTTGTATAGCTCAATCTTTTCGAACTCACGCATATCGGCAGCATCTAATAGATCCTCATCGATACCACATGAACCTTCGTATTCAAGATCGGCCTCAGTCACCGTGACTCGGTGCAATTTGGCGCGCAACATAATTCTTTGCATAAATTTCCCTCCGGGTGCGAATTCTACCTTGATAGACCATCTTCGTTAGGAAATTTGATTCATTAGAAATGAGTAACTTTGGGTTTGCTGACAAAAATTGCCTTAATATTCATACATGAATAAAGAATTATTTGATTACCCGCTGCAAGATGCCAGTGGTACAACTTGCATCGCACAGGCTTGGGCAAAGGTGCCTCCAAGCCTTGAAAAAGAAGAAAAAAGCCAAATAATTCAAGCAATTAAGTCTGAATTAATTAAGCAAAATGCTGTTTTGGTAGCCCACTACTATGTGGATGGCGACATCCAAGATCTTGCCTGGGAAACTGGTGGGTATGTTGCCGATTCATTAGAAATGGCACGTTTTGGTAAGAATCACTCAGCGCAAAAATTGATCGTTGCTGGCGTTAAATTCATGGGTGAAAGCGCCAAAATCTTAAGCCCAGAAAAAACGGTTTTAATGCCTGATCTTGATGCCACCTGCTCTTTAGATTTGGGTTGCCCTGCAGATGACTTTATTAAGTTTTGTGATGCCCACCCGGACCGTGAAGTAGTGGTGTATGCCAATACCAGTGCAGCAGTTAAAGCGAGAGCTGATTGGATGGTCACCAGCTCATGTGCTTTAGCAATTGCTCACCACCTTAAAGAACAAGGCAAGAAAATTTTATGGGCACCTGATAGACATTTAGGTCGCTACATACAAGATCAAACTGGCGCAGATATGTTGCTGTGGGAAGGTCACTGTATTGTTCATGATGAATTCAAAGCCATAGAACTTGAAACACTTAAAGCAAAACACCCGCAAGCGCTTGTTTTAGTTCACCCAGAATCACCAGCACATGTGGTGGATTTAGCAGATGTCGTGGGTTCAACATCCGCCATGATTAAAGCAGTTGTCGAGGGAAGTGCTCAAGAATATATCGTTGCAACTGACAAAGGTATCTTGCATCGCATGCGCCAGTTAGCTCCTGGTAAAACTTTGATTGAAGCCCCTACTGCTGGTAATAGCGCCACTTGCAAGAGTTGTGCACACTGCCCTTGGATGGCCATGAATGGTTTACAAGGCATCTTGTCGTGCTTAACCAATCAGACTGGCGAAATCTTGATTGAAGAAAGTATTCGTCTAAAAGCTAAAGTTTGTATTGAGAAAATGTTGGACTTTACCGCCAACCATCCAGACTTATTAGCCAAAGCGCAGCATGGCTTTGTTAAAAATATCGGTGCAGCCTAAATCTCTGATGATGGCTCACCATTGTTGTACTGATTGAAGAAAATAAAAACCTATGTTTGATCACAATGAATCCCTAGAACAAGCTCGCGAACGCAATATCAAAGATGCTTTATTTGAAGATATTGGCACTGGCGACTGGACAGCGATGTTGGTACCGAATGAGGTACCAGTCAGAGCTAAACTCATTGTTCGTCAAGCGGCGGTTCTATGCGGTCAAGCGTGGTTTGAGGCTTGCTTGCATGCTCTTGATCCATCTGCTGTTGTGCAGTGGCACTACGCAGAAGGTGATGCTATGACTGCTGACTCAACAGTATGTGAAATCACTGCTAAGCCAAGAGCTCTTTTATCCGCAGAACGTCCTGCCCTTAATTTTTTACAAACCCTTTCTTGGACTGCCACTATTACAAGAGAGCATGTCAAAGCTATTGAAGGTGCCAGCCCAAATCCTAAGGGGTGTGCTGTTTTAGATACCAGAAAAACGATTCCAGGATTACGCCAAGCTCAGAAATACGCTGTGACCGTGGGCGGTGGTCAGAACCAACGTTTAGCTCTTTGGCATGGCATCTTAATCAAAGAGAATCATATCGCTGCTGCAGGTGGCGTCAAAGCGGCTATGGCAGCTGCTATTGCTCTTAAGTCAGGCGTTGACATCCAGATCGAAGTGGAAACTATTGAGGAGCTCAAAGCCGCTTTAGCAGCTGGAGCTAAAAATATCTTGATTGATAACTTCACGCTAGATCAAATGCGTGAAGCCGTTGCGATTACTGCAGGGGCGGCATTGCTAGAAGCTTCAGGTGGTGTTAGCTTAGATCAACTAAGAGCGATTGCTGCTACTGGCGTTGATCGCATCTCAATTGGCAAACTCACTAAAGATGTTATTGCTGTTGATTACTCACTAAGAGTTCAGGCTAACTAATTTTTGATTCAATGACGATTGGGTGGCGTCATGATAGTTGGGTAAGAGACTGTCCAACTTTGTGGGTAGTCTCTGCTGTAGTGAAGACCACGACTTTCTTTACGCATCAATGCAGACCGCACAATCAGTTCAGCACAACTCAATAGATTACGTAACTCCAACAAGTCACGAGTGACTCTAAAGTTGGCGTAATACTCTTGCACTTCACTTTGCAATAGTTCAATACGATGCAACGCGCGCTCTAAACGACGGTTAGTTCGAACAATGCCCACATAGTTCCACATGAGGAGACGTAATTCATCCCAGTTATGAGAAATCACCACGCTCTCATCCGCATCTTCCACGCGACTCTCGTCCCAAGCCGGCACATCAGGAATGTTTTTCAATGGATGCTTGGCAATATCAGCAGCCGCTGACTTGCCGATCACCACACACTCTAATAATGAGTTACTTGCCAAACGATTCGCACCATGAAGACCTGTGTAAGTGGCCTCACCAACTGCATATAAACCTGGCAAATCTGTTTTACCTTCTAAATCTGTCACAACTCCGCCGCAGGTATAGTGAGCTGCAGGCACAACTGGGATAGCTTGTTTGGAAATATCGATACCCAAGGCTGCGCATCTGGCGTAGATCGTTGGGAAATGCTCTTTTAAGAATTTCTCACCAAGATGAGTGCCGTCTAAAAGTACATAGTCCAAGCCGTGCTTTTTCATTTCGAAGTCAATTGCACGAGCCACGATATCTCGAGGCGCTAGTTCTGCACGCTCATCATGAGACGTCATAAAGCGAGTACCGTCAGGCAACTTTAATTGAGCACCTTCACCACGCAATGCTTCAGTAACTAAAAAGGTTCTATCTTGCGGGTGATACAAACAGGTTGGGTGGAACTGAACAAATTCCATATTGCCGACTCGACAACCTGCTCGCCAGGCCATGGCAATACCATCGCCCGTTGCTGTTTCTGGGTTGCTGGTATAGCGATAGACTTTGCCGACACCGCCTGTTGCCAAAACAACGGCCGATGCAGGAATCGCATCAATTTTTCCACTAGCAATATCTAGGGCATAAACACCATAACAACGATTGCTGGAGATGGGTTTTTTGGCTTTTAAATGATGATTGGTAATTAAATCAAGAGCCATCCAGCGCTCAAGCAAAGTGATATTAGGATGGGCTTTCGCCTTATCTAATAGAACCTCTTGAATGGCCTTACCAGTTGCGTCAGCGGCGTGAGCAATACGTCGGTGGCTATGTCCACCCTCGCGCGTTAAATGGAGCCCCTTAGGACCGGTAGGATCTGTTGTGAAAGGTACGCCCTGCTCAACCAACCAATCGATTGCAGAAGCACTTCGCTCAGCAATATATCTAGCGGTAGATTCAACCACTAAGCCAGCGCCAGCATCAACCGTGTCACGCACATGTGCATCAACACTATCTTTTTCATCTAAAACACCCACAATGCCACCTTGCGCCCATGCCGTGGCAGACTCAGATAAACCACGTTTAGCCATGATGATGACTTTGCGTGTTTCTGCCAATTCAAGAGCAACGGTGAGGCCCGCAAGGCCAGCACCGATGACAATGACCGGCAAAGAATCTGATGTTGTGGTTTTATTCATATGAATGATATTAACTGAGCTCAGTGCTTTGCGTATGCTTAGCTCAACTTACTCGCGTGCTCTCTTGTTTCGTGGAAGACAATTTGAGGCCAACGCTCTTGCGTAACTCTCAAGTTGACAGCTGAATTGGCTAAATAAGCCAAGTTATCCGCAGCATCTAAGGCTAATTGATGGCCTGCTGAAGAGTTTTCAAAATCAGTCATCATTTTCTTGTCTTCACAAGTGACCCAACGGGCGCAATTGATGCTCGTACCTTCAAATACTGCATCAACACCATATTCGTTCATGAGTCGGCTAGCAACGACTTCAAACTGCAAGGCGCCAACCGCGCCCAAAATCAAATCACTACCGTTCACTGGTCGGAATACTTGTACAGCACCCTCTTCACCTAATTGCTGTAAACCTTTTTGCAATTGCTTAATCTTCATAGGGTTGCGAATGCGTGCCACCCTGAAAAAGTCAGGTGCAAAATAAGGAATGCCGGTGTACTGAAGTAATTCGCCTTCAGAGAAGCTATCACCAATTTGCATATTGCCGTGATTGGGTAAACCAATAATGTCGCCTGCGTAAGCTTCTTCTACTTGCTCACGGCTAGATGCCATAAATGTAACCACGTTAGAGACTTTCACATCACGCTTGATACGCAAGTGATTGATCTTCATGCCACGCTCAAACTTACCAGAGCAAACTCTCAAGAAGGCAATACGATCACGGTGTGCCGGATCCATATTGGCCTGAATTTTGAAAACGAATCCAGAAAACTTATCTTCGCGAGGATCGACTGAACGCACCGTAGCATCACGCTCACGTGGGCCTGGAGCCCAATCTAATAGAGCATTCAGAATCTCACGTACGCCAAAGTTATTAATAGCTGAACCAAAGAAAACCGGTGTTTGCTGACCTGATAAAAAGCGCTCTAAATTAAATGGGTGAGATGCACCTTGCACCAACTCAACTTCCATTTTTAATTGCGCCATCTCATCAGGAAACATTTCTGATAATTTTGGGTTATCAATACCCTTGATTAATTCAAACTCTTGATCGGCACGATCGTTACCAGCAGCAAACAATAAAATTTCATCATTGATGAGGTGATAAACCCCACGGAAATTTTTGCCCATGCCAATAGGCCAGGTCACTGGAGCACATTCAATTTTTAGAACAGACTCTAGTTCATCCAATAACTCCATGGGATCACGAGTCTCACGGTCCATCTTGTTCACAAATGTAATGATCGGCGTATTACGCATACGACATACATTTAATAATTTCAGAGTTTGTTCTTCAACGCCCTTGGCCGCATCAATCACCATCAAGGCAGAGTCAACAGCAGTTAGAACACGATAGGTATCTTCTGAGAAATCTTGGTGACCTGGGGTATCCAATAAATTAACCACGTGATCACGATATTCAAACTGCATGACAGAACTGGCAACAGAAATACCACGTTGCTTTTCGATTTCCATCCAGTCAGACGTAGCATGTCGACCACTTTTACGAGCTTTTACCGTTCCCGCCAATTGGATGGCACCTGAGAACATTAAGAGCTTCTCAGTTAAAGTTGTTTTACCGGCATCAGGGTGAGAAATAATGCCAAAAGTCCTACGTCTTGCGACTTCGCGGACAATATCATTGCTGTAATTCATAGGCTTTTCAATCAAATAGCCCTATAGTTTAGTTTAGACAGCCCAAACTGGCATTAAATGAGCATCAATAAGGATTTATGAGGGTATTAAACCCCTTTAGAACGCTATGACCGATAAAGCATCAAAAAAAGATAATTCTGCTCAAAAGCACGAAATCAGACCGACTCAATCGATTGAATTGCTCAAAGAACTGCATATTCTGACGCGCGATGGCAAGCTCAATCAGGACACTCGTAGAAAATTAAAGCAGGTTTATCACCTGGTTCAATTCATTGAACCTCTCCTTAAAGAGGTTTTAAATAGAAAAGACAATTTATCGATTGTTGACCATGGCGCAGGCAAGTCTTACTTAGGTTTTATTCTGAATGACCTATTTTGCAAACTCCAAGAAAAGCCGAGCACCATTTACGGCATTGAAGTTAGAGAAGATTTAGTACAAAAATCACATGACTTAGCCACCAAGCTTGGTTTTGACAATATGAAGTTTTTGCACCTCAGCGTTGAAGACTCACTGACATCCAAAGATCTTCCAGATGAGATTGATGTGGTCACAGCCCTTCACGCCTGCAATACTGCAACAGATGATGCGATTCGTTTTGCTCTAAGCAAGAAAGCGCAGCACATTGTTTTGGTGCCTTGTTGTCAGGCCGAAATAGCAGCCACCCTCAGAAAACAAAAGAGAACCTCTCTTAAAAATGAATTATCTGAGATTTGGAGACACCCTATCCACACCAGAGAATTTGGCAGCCACATCACGAATGTACTCAGATGCCTTCAACTGGAATCCCACGGCTACGATGTAACAGTGACTGAACTTGTGGGCTGGGAGCACTCAATGAAGAATGAACTAATTATTGCCACCCAAAAGAATCTACCAGGCAAGAAAGCAGCAGAAAGAAAAGCCAAGCTACTTCAAGAAATCGGACTCGAAGTTCTTGCGGAACGATTTGCTTAATTAAGTTATTAACTGAACTGGAATGTCAGCATACTGATTGATGCCAGATCAATTCCGTCAGTAATGATCTCAGTCCGATCACCCTCTTCCTTCAAAGCCAAAATATATAAAGCTGGCCAATAATGCTCTAGCGTCGGGATAGCTAGATGCGCATCTGGGCTATTGGAAAAAGGGTCGATTAAGGAAGCGTGGTCTCCTGACATTAAATGCTCCTTAAAAAAAGCATTAAATCTCTCAGCCCAGGGATAAACAGACCTCGATTTAAAGTCCATGACACTTAAGTTATGCACAACGTTGCCACTTCCCATGATCAAAACATTTTGATCTCTCAACGCTTTTAGCTTTTTTGCCAGTTCATAGTGCTCTTGAGAACTTAAAGTCGCATCCAAACTTAATTGCACCACAGGGATATCTGCCTGAGGATATAAATACTTCAAAACTGTCCAAGCTCCATGATCTAAGCCCCACTCATTCTCTTCGAGAGTCACATTAATAGGGGCCAATAGATCTTTTACAGTTTGCGCTAATTCAGGACTGCCTGGCGCAGGATACTCTTGATCAAATAATTCCTGAGGAAAGCCGCCAAAATCATGAATAGTCGGTGGCTGTTGCATAGCAGTTAGCCAAGTACCCCTTGTTAACCAATGAGCAGAAATCACTAAGATGGCTTTAGGGCGAGGATTTTTTTGCCCAAGAGTCTGCCAAAATGGGGTAAATGGATTGTCTTGTATGGCATGCATGGGATTGCCATGGCCAAAGAAAATAACTGGTTGCTTCATCTTTACAAGCTTACTGTAAAAATTGATATAAATAAAAAAGGCTGCCGAAGCAGCCTTTTTTATTCTCAATTAAGAGGAATTACTTGCGCTTGTTAACAGCGTCTTTGAATGCTTTACCAGCTGTGAACTTAACAGTCTTAGCAGCAGCAATCTTGATAGCTTCGCCAGTCTTTGGGTTACGGCCAACACGAGCAGCACGCTTACCAGAACCGAATGTACCGAAACCGATCAATTGAACTTTGTCACCTTTAGTAACAGCTTTGATGATTGTCTCGATTGATGTGTTCAAAACTCTTTCAGCAGAAGCTTTAGAGATGTCCGCATCTTTTGCAATTTTTTCTACTAATTCAGCTTTATTCATTATTTACCTTTCAACATTGGAACTGGGAGTATATACAAACTTTACAAGCTCTCTATAAAAATTACTTATAAGCTTTGTACTGACTGTATTAAATCATACTATCGCTCTAGAAGCCAACATTTATAAAGCTTTTTAGGGTTTTACCTATGCCCCATGTTGGATCACAGGCGAATTTTCAAAAAAGCCCAATAAACACTTGACAGTTTTAAACCTTCAAGACCTCAAGACCACCCATATAGGCTTGCAAAGCTTTAGGTACTTTGATGCTGCCATCAGCTTGCTGATAGTTTTCCAAGATGGCCACACCAGTTCTGCCAACAGCCAAACCTGAACCATTGAGTGTGTGGAGTAATTCTGGTTTGTTTTGCCCACTCTTGAAGCGCGCTTGCATTCTTCTGGCCTGGAAATCACCCATATTGGAGCAAGAACTGATTTCGCGATAAGCATTTTGAGCAGGAACCCAAACCTCTAAGTCATAGGTCTTCACACTTCCAAAGCCCATATCACCAGTACATAACAATACTTTTCTATATGGCAACTCTAATTTTTGCAAAATAGATTCTGCTTGTTTAGTTAAATCTTCCAAAGCCTGCATTGAATCTTCAGGCTTTGTCATTTGTACCAACTCTACTTTTTCAAACTGATGCTGACGGATCATGCCGCGGGTATCGCGACCATAACTACCGGCTTCTGACCTGAAGCATGGGGTATGAGCAACAAACTTCTTAGGCAATTGCTCAGCCGGAGTGATTGTGTCACGTAATAAATTAGTAACAGGGACCTCTGCGGTTGGAATCAAGTAGAAGTTTTCATATCCAGCATCAACAGACTCATCCTGATCATCACCACCCACTTTACGTGGCACCTTAAACAAATCAGCCTCAAACTTAGGTAGCTGACCAGTACCTCTCATTGAATCGGCATTAACGATAAATGGAACATAAACTTCGTTGTAACCAACTGCAATGTGGTTATCCAACATGAATTGAGCTAAAGCTCTATGTAGTCTTGCGATTTGGCCATGCAAGACTGCAAAGCGTGAACCAGTGATCTTTGCTGCGCTATCAAAATCAAGTCCTAAAGGAGCCGCTAGATCAACGTGATCTTTGATAGGGAAATCAAACTTTGGCAAATCACCCCAACGCAATACTTCTTGGTTCTGTGTTTCGTCTTTACCAGTTGGAACGCTTTCATGGGGAATATTTGGAATATTCATCAAGAAATCATTTAACTGAGACTGAAGAACAGTTAATCTTTCTGTGAGATTTTGTAACTCTTGGTTAACTTGAGTTGATTCAGCGATTTCAGAGACAGCATCTTCACCCTTGGCTTTTTTCATACCAACAGCTTTTGCTAATTGATTGCGCTTAGCCTGCAATTCTTCTGTACGGCTTTGCACTTGTT